>JGI12316J14372_10001391_pt1 | contig 31581 bp, 31 predicted proteins | sample MarCyaLeptolynsp_FD_14372 | JGI IMG/M metagenome (IMG submission 14372)
GCGACGGCGCGACGGCGTTTACGGCGGGGTTCGAAATTGACTGCCCTGGTGTAAAAGTGGAGGTTGAGGACACGGTCGGCGCGGGTGATACCTTTCAGGCTGCCCTGCTCTGCGGCCTGAAAACGCTTGGCGCGATCGACCGGCCATCCCTTGCAGCGCTTGAGGAGCAACAGGTTCGGCACCTCGTTGAATTTGCAGTCCAGGCGGCTGCAATCACGTGCTCGCGCCGCGGTGCCAACCTGCCGCGCATGGCTGAGCTGGAAAAAGAATGGTCAGCCCTCAAATGAGGGGCTGACAATTGAATTAAATCGATTTAAAAGACCCTCGAAACATGCTGCACCGCAACAGTCCGGTGCACGATCAAGCTGTTGGAAGGATTTTCTCATGGCGGTACGCGTCATTGAAGTTCAGGAATTCGACCTGGTGGTCTTCGGAGCGTCTGGCGATCTGGCGCATCGAAAGCTTCTTCCCGCCCTCTACCACCGCGATGCGGACGGACAGATGCCGGAAAACGCGCGCATCATCTGCAGTGCCCGCCGTGACTATACCGACGACGACTACCGGAACTGGGCGAAAAAAGCCCTCCAGGAACACGTCAAAGACCTGGACGATGAGCATCTGGCACAGTTCCTGAAACGCCTGCGTTACGTCAAGATCGACATAGCGACGTCGGCCGGCTTCGAAGACCTCAAGGCCGTCCTTGAAGAACGCGAGGACGTCATTCGCGCTTTCTACCTGGCAGTCGGGCCGGATCTCTTCGGGACCATCTGCGAAAATCTCGGCCGGGTCGGCGTTGTGAACGACTATTCCCGCGTGGTCATGGAAAAGCCGGTCGGCAAGGACGGCGCGTCCGCAAAAGCCCTGAACGACACCGTCGGTGCTGTTTTCAAGGAAGAGCAGATCTTCCGTATCGATCACTATCTTGGCAAGGAAACCGTACAGAACCTCATGGCTCTGCGCTTTGCAAACGCGCTGTTCGAGCCCCTGTGGAACGCAGCTCACATCGATCATGTCCAGATCACTGTGGCTGAGTCCCTGGGCGTCGGTGGACGCGCAGGGTACTACGACACAGCCGGTGCACTCCGGGATATGGTCCAGAACCATATTCTGCAGCTCCTTTGCCTCGTGGCAATGGAACCGCCTGAATCCATGAATGCCGACAGCGTTCGGGACGAGAAGCTGAAAGTGCTCAAGGCTCTCTCCCCCGTCGACGCGCAGAATGCAGACAGGCTGACGGTGCGCGGCCAGTACCGCGCCGGAGCGTCGGCCGGTGGAGCTGTTCCGGGATATCTGGAGGAGCTGGGTGATGACGAAAGCCGGACGGAAACCTTTGTCGCGCTGAAGGCCGAAATCGCAAACTGGCGGTGGGCCGGTGTCCCGTTCTACCTGCGCACAGGCAAACGTCTCGCCAAGCGCGTCTCCGAAATTGTGGTGCAGTTCCAACCGATCCCGCACTCCATATTCGGCTCCGAAGCCGGAAAGATAACCGCCAACCGCCTCATCATTCGCCTGCAGCCGGATGAAGGCGTCCAGATGCAGGTCATGATTAAGGACCCCGGCCCCGGGGGCATGCGGCTCCGGCAGGTTCCGCTCGACATGAGTTTTGCCGACGCGTTCAAGGTACGTAACCCTGACGCCTATGAGCGCCTGATCATGGACGTGATCCGTGGCAACCAGACCCTGTTCATGCGCCGCGACGAGGTCGATGCGGCGTGGGCCTGGGTGGATCCTATCCTGGCTGCCTGGGCAGGTTCAAAGGAAACACCCAAAGGCTACACCGCCGGGACCTGGGGCCCGTCCGCATCTATCGCGCTCGTGGAACGTGACGGACGCACCTGGTCAGAGGACGATTCCGAATAACGAAGGCTCACAGGTTCGAGACCTGTGAGTTTTCTGTCGCTTAAATCGATTAAAAAATATGAACGGGCGAACGCGCCCTATCTACAAGTCAACACCCCATCCAGCCGGATACCGGCCAGGAAAGGACGAAAAGAATGACCATCCAGGACCGCATTGGCGACGTTACGGAACGGATCGTCAAACGCAGCCATGACAGCCGCTCCACCTATCTGGACCATATCAGCAAAGCTGCCGACCAGGGGCCCCAGCGCTCACGGCTTTCCTGCGGCAACCTTGCCCACGGTTTCGCCGCCTGCGGAGTGTCAGACAAGAAAGCGCTTTCCGGTGATGTTGTTCCCAATCTCGGCATCATCACCTCCTATAATGACATGCTGTCGGCGCACCAGCCTTACGAGACCTACCCGCAGCTTATTCGAGCGGCCGCTCACGAGGTCGGTGCCGTCGCCCAGGTGGCAGGCGGCGTCCCGGCCATGTGCGACGGCGTCACACAGGGTCAGGACGGAATGGAGCTATCCCTGTTCTCTCGGGACGTGATCGCGATGGGTGCTGCCGTCGGCCTGTCGCACCAGATGTTTGATGCCGCCGTCTTTCTTGGCATCTGCGACAAGATCGTTCCGGGGCTTGCCATCGCAGCGCTTTCCTTCGGTCACTTGCCGGCAGTCTTCATTCCGGCCGGACCCATGACGACCGGGATCTCCAATGATGAAAAATCCAAGGTGCGTCAGCTTTACGCCGAAGGAAAAGTCGGCCGCGATGCGCTTTTAGAAAGCGAGTCTGCAGCCTATCATTCCCCGGGCACCTGCACATTCTACGGCACGGCGAACTCCAACCAGATGCTGATGGAAATCATGGGCTTGCACATGCCGGGCGCTTCCTTCATCAATCCGGGCACACCGCTTCGCGACGCACTCACCAGGGAAGCGGCCCAGCGTGCCCTGGCGATTTCCGCCTTGGGCAATGAATATACGCCGGCGGGTAAAATCATTGACGAAAAGGCGATCGTGAACGGTGTCGTCGGCCTTCACGCCACAGGCGGCTCCACGAACCATACGATGCACCTCGTCGCAATTGCCGCGACTGCTGGCATCAAGCTGACCTGGGACGATATCTCGGATCTGTCGGACGTCGTGCCGCTTCTCGCCCGGGTCTATCCGAACGGAAAGGCGGACGTGAACCAGTTCCAGGCCGCAGGCGGTCTGCAGTTCCTGATCCGCGAACTCCTATCGGACGGTTACCTCCACCAGGACGTCAAAACGGTCTACGGCACCGATCTGTCCGGCTACACATCGGAAGCCAAGCTGGACGAAAACGGCAACGTGCACCGCGAGGAAGCGCCTGAAACGTCAGGCGACGAGACGGTACTGGCACCGCTTTCGAAGGCCTTCCAGCCCACCGGTGGTTTGAAGATGCTGACCGGCAACATGGGCAAGGCGGTGATCAAGGTCTCGGCTGTAGCCGAGGAACGCCACATCATTGAGGCCCCTGCCCGCGTGTTCCATTCACAGGATGATTTTCTGGCCGCGTTCAACAACAAGGAACTGAAGACCGACGTTGCCGCCGTTGTTCGTTTCCAGGGACCCAAGGCGATCGGCATGCCCGAGCTGCACAAGCTCACACCGTGTCTCGGCATTCTGCAGGACAAGGGCTACAAGGTCGCCCTGATCACCGACGGGCGCATGTCCGGCGCGTCCGGCAAGGTTCCTGCGGCAATTCACGTGACACCGGAAGCCGCCAATGGTGGCCCGATTGCGAAAATCCGCGACGGCGACATGATCCGGATCAATGCCGTCACCGGCGAGCTGATGGTTCTTGTTGACGAGGCAGAATTCAATGCCCGCCCGGTGGCCGAGGCCGATCTCAGTGAACATCAATACGGAGTCGGCCGGGATCTGTTTGCCGCCTTTAGGGCGCATGTCAGCACACCGGATCACGGTGCCAGCGTGTTCGGCGGATGAAGCGCGAAAAGATCGGAGAAGGCAGTGGCCCAGAATATTGAAAAAATAGAACAGATCATGTGCGCCGCACCGGTTATTCCGGTTCTGATCGTGGAAGATCCGAAAAAGGCGGTTCCCATGGCCGAAGCACTGGTGCGCGGCGGTCTGCCGGCTATCGAGATCACGTTACGCACGCCGCATGCACTGGAAGCGATTGACGCTGTCAACGAGCACGTGGAAGGGGCTATTGCCGGCGCCGGCACGGTTCTGAACGGCGGTCAGTTCGATGCGGCGGTTTCCGCCGGGGCGCGTTTTGTCGTCTCGCCCGGTGCAACCAGGGCGTTGCTGGATGCTGCCGACGAACATGCAGTGCCGCTTCTGCCCGGTGCCGCAACGGCCTCGGAAGTCATGTTTCTGCTGGAACGCGGATACGAGCGTCTCAAGTTCTTTCCTGCAGAGCAGGCCGGTGGCGCGGCGTACCTGAAATCTCTCTCCTCGCCCCTGGCCGCAGCCAAGTTCTGCCCGACAGGCGGCGTGAGCCTGGACAAAGCGCCGGACTATCTGGCCTTGTCAAACGTGCTTTGTGTCGGCGGATCGTGGATTGCGGACCCCAAGGCGATTGCCAATGAGGACTGGTCCGGCATCGAAGAACGGGCACGCGCGGCTTCACAACTGCGCGATTGAGATCGACACACCACCAACTAAACTTATACGTTTGATACGGGTTGTATTATTTTTACTCAACTCTGCCTGTTTTTCAGGCAGAGTTGAATGCAGTCAAATTATTTACTTGAACAAAGATAAAACGCCAGAACGAAATATATTTTCCTAGAGAAGTTCGCGAAAATCTTAATTCGAAATATTAGTTCAGTTTATATTACTATTTATTCAGTTAATATGATCAAACTGACTTAACGGCAGATATGTGCTTTTCGCAGTCGCCGGCTGCACACTCATTTCAATTGGTGAATGCGCTGTTTCACTAGGAAATCGCAGCTTTTGATCGCGTGAGACGACCGTTTTTCCGCAAATAAACCATACTTACGCAAAGGCTAAAATTGGTGCATCTGCACTAGAGTAATCTATTGTCTTCTGAGATATAGAACGCTTAACAAATTATTAAAAAGCTTATTTCGAAAACCACAAAAGAACATCCGGGAGCGAAACAAAAAAGAATGCCGAAGAAAGTCTTCGGCAAATGGCTTGTGCTGGCCATGACAATTGTTGACTGGGGGTCTGTCAATGTATTTGGGCGTTGGAGTCTTCGACGAAAGTTCCAATTTGGAACGGAACTTTCGCGACAACAGAAAAACCAGAGCACCGGACTTTCCCTATGTCCTGGCGCATCGGTTCGAGTACCTTGTTTTTAGTGTTTTTGTCGTCGACACCGAAAGCGGTGAAATTGAAGCCTGTCACACTTTTGATGAAGGCGGACGCGTATGGAACGCAGAACCGCTTTTAAATCAACAGGTTCCAACGCTTCTGGAATTCGACCGGGATGCCTGTATTCCGGTCTACTACGCTCCGCACGTTTTGCATTGCAAAAATCAAGCAGACCCCGAAGCTTCGGTGAAAAAGGTTCTTGAGACGGATCGAGCTGCGGCGATGACGGTGGATCTCGGCAAGGGATTACGCCTCTATTTGACGGCACATGTGCCTTGCGGCTTTTCTGAATCTCTCTTTCAAGGTGTCATTGCTTATCTGGAAGACATTTTCGGAGGTTTCAGTGCGTATGCCTCCGATCTGCTTTACGGACCAGAAAAGAGCGCCCTGAAGAGCGCAAGCTACTGGATTAAGTTCATCAAATATCCGGCGCTGGTTGTATTCGGAAGAAACTGCCTCCTGGCGCGCAACACGGCAGCTGACCGGCTGCTCAACAAGCCTTGCGAAGTTCGCTTGCACAATGGCCGGCTGGCCCTTCCGGATGAAGCGGCCTCGCTGGTCCATCCGCAACCGATGCCCGGACTGGTCGAGAAGACCACAGCCGACAACGGGATCGTCTCGGAACAGATCGGCGTGCACAAGCTTGCAAGCGGCGTTCAGTACTATGTCGAGACCGTTCCCGAGCTCGGCGACGAGACCGTAACCAGCGACCCTATTCGCAGCTACTTCCGCAAAAAGATCCTGATCGTGTCCTCCGAACTTTCGACAGACACGGATCCCAATCTGATCAGATCCGCGACAGGCGTGACCCTCCAGCAAGCACGGGTCATCCAGCAGATTCTGTCCGGAAAGACGCTCAGACAAGCCGCAGTAGAAATCGGCATTCACTACAACACTGCACGAAATCACATAGCAATGGCTCAACAAAGACTGAGCGTCAGCTCGCAAATCGAGCTCGTCAACTTAATCCGGGGAGCGCTTTCGATATCCCCGGATCAATACAAATAAGAAATTCGAATTCAGGAGCTTAGACAATGCTAAGATATGCATCTTATTTGCTCGCGATTCTCGCAACCGCAATAGTGTTTTTCATCATAACACTTCCACTTTCAGTCGAAGTGCAGCTGTTTCTGGGAATTTTCGTTCTGATTGCCATGCAACTGGAAAAAGTCGTCCCGGGCACGCTTGGGCGCGTCACCTTTCTGTCCCTGGGCGGCATTCTGGTCGGGCGCTACGTCTACTGGCGCGTCACGCAAACAGTCCCCCCGATCGAGAGCCTTTATGACTTTGTCCCGGGCGTCTTGCTGCTGATCGCGGAACTCTTCTGCATCCTCATGTTCTTCCTGTCCGCGCTCATTGTCTCCGATCGATATGAGCGCCCGCGCAGGGTCCAGCGCAGCGACGAAGATGCACCGACGGTTGATGTCTTCATTCCCAGCTACAACGAGGATCCGTCATTGGTTGCCTGCACCATCGCAGCTGCTCTGAACATGGACTATCCCAAGGACAAGTTCCGCGTGTTCCTCCTCGACGACGGTGCCACTGATCAGAAGCTGAACGCTCCGGATCCCGCCGCGGCCCGCGAGGCCCATGAGCGGGGCGCAGAGATGAAACGGATCTGCAAGGACCTGGGCGCCACGTATCTGGCGCGTCCGCGCAACGAACATGCAAAGGCTGGAAATCTGAACTACGGCCTGGCGCACTCGGAAGGTGATCTGGTCGTGGTGTTCGACGCCGACCATGCGCCTGCGCGCGAGTTTCTGCGCGAAACAGTTGCCTATTTCAGCGAACCCAAATTGTTCCTCGTCCAGACACCGCGCTTCTTCCTCAATCCGGATCCGGTCGAGCGCAATCTGCGCACGTTTGATGTCATGCCGTCGGAAAACAACATGTTCTACGGCATGATCCAAAAGGGCCTGGACAAATGGGATGCCACGTTCTTCTGCGGCTCTGGTGCGGTGCTGCGCCGTACGGCCCTTAACGAGGTGGGCGGCTTCTCCGGAGTGTCCATCACCGAGGACTGTGAAACCGCGCTGGAACTGCATTCACGCGGTTGGAAGAGCGCCTATGTCGATCGGCCGATGATCGCCGGCCTCCAGCCAGAAACAATCGCATCGTTTATCGGCCAGCGTTCCCGCTGGTGCCGGGGCATGCTGCAGATCCTGCTTCTCAAGAGCCCGCTTTTCAAACCCGGCCTGAACTTCATGCAAGGCGTCGCCTACCTGTCGAGCGCCCTGTTCTGGGTGTTTCCCTTCCCTCGGCTGGTCTTCCTGCTGGCGCCCATGCTCTTCATCCTGTTCAGCATGAAGATCTATGTCGCCTCACCGCAGGAATTCCTGGCCTATACGGTGACCTACATCTTTGCCGTGATAACCATCCAGGCCGGCATCTACGGCAAACTGAGATGGCCCTGGATTTCGGAACTGTATGAGTACGTGCAGTCCATCTTTCTGTTCCCGGCAATCATTTCGGTTCTCATGAACCCGCGTGCACCCAAATTCAACGTCACGAACAAGGGCGAAACGCTTGAGAAGGAACAGCTCTCGGTCCTGGCTTGGCCCTATATCGTGCTCTTTGCGGTTATGGTGTTCACCACCGGCGTCTTGTTCTGGCGCATCGAGAACGATCCAGGTCAGGCTGCACTGCTGACGGTGGTCGGCGTCTGGCAGGTGTTCAACCTCCTGATCGCCGGCGCCGCACTTGGCACGGTCCTGGAACGAAAGGAAGTCAGGACGGCACCGCGGGTCAGGATCCAGCGGAATGCCACGCTTCAGCTTCGGGACGAAACGATGCCGGTCACGCTGCGAGAAGCCAACACCAACGGCGTTTTGATGCAGCTCGAACAGCCTCCTGCAAGCGGAAACATTCTCGGGGAAAGCGGCGAGCTGAGCTTTGCTTCGAAGGGATCGTCTTTCCACGACGCCAACGGTGACGGAGCCCAAGCTGAAAAGCAGAGCATCAAGATCCGCATCGCCTCGCAGCGCGCAGGAAACTCCGGCCTCCTCCTGGGCGCGGGAAACAGAACCAGCTCATTGCCAAATGGTCGAAGAAGTTTCCCGATCTTGAAACGATGCGGCACATCCACAAGGTGTCAGCATCAAGAAGCGTTCCGAAACGCAAAAGCAGCACCCGCGCCAGCTCTCCGGTTCCCAAGGCTGCAAAAAGGCAGTTCGACCAGGGAAATTACGAGGAAACGCTCGCGCTTCTCGGAAATTCATCGACCTCATCGGAAGCCCGGCGCACCAAGCTTATGCGAGCCTGGTCGCTGCTGCACTCAGGCCGTCCGAAAGAGGCAAACAGAATTTTCGCCGAGGCGGACAGTCAAAGCTCCACGCGGGAGACACGCCAGGGCAGGTGGTTCTCGGAAAAGGCCATGTATAACTATAAATAATGTCAGCGAGACAGGCTGACGCTTGAAACTGAGGGTTCGACGGGCGCAGAAGCCCGCCGGACCCTTTTTTGGCAAGGAAGGTGCAATTGGCACCAGGTTGGGACCTCAGGCGTCCTCGGTTTCCGCCTCGGGTTCATCGGTATCGGCCATATCGGCAGCTTCCTCAGCGCCCTCGGCGTGACCGGTTTCCTCAAGCGTCCGGTCCCACAAAAGCCGCAGACCCGCCGACGTTTCGTTGCGCCAGGCAAACTCGGCAACAACCGGTTTTTCGAATTTCTTCATTGTCAGAAGAACTTCCTCGGGCAGAGCGGTAAGGCCCTCGGCCTTGACCTTGCAACCGTTTTTTGCGGCGTCCACGATGACGCCCGTTATTTCGGTAATGCCTTCCAGGTCTGCAATCTTGACCGGGATCTTCACATCGTTTCGCCGTTCTCGACGCTTGTCTGTGACGGAGCTCTCACCGGTAGAGAAAACAACAGCGGCGTCCTTTCCCTTCACTGACGTGACATGCGCCTTTGAGAGTTTTCGCGAACCGGTGAGCCGGATGCCGATATTCTTGTAAAGCTCGCCGACATGATCCGAAGTTACGCAACAGCCCCACTCGTTCACGTTTGATACGACCGCTTCAACAATCGCGAGGGTGTCGAAATCAACAACAAGAACATCTTCCCGGGCATCGGGTTGTTCTTGAAGGTGGGCAAGATCGTGAGAAGGTTTGGCTGCGCACATTGGGTCTATTTGCCTGAAATCGTTTCATGTCGTTCAAAGCGGTGATGGCAGGCCTGCACATCGAAAACGGACGTTACGTCAAAACTCCTAATATCTCCTCAATTTCGGATCCAATCCCGGGCCAGGAAATCCAAAATTGTCACTCTGCCCAAATCTGGTCCATCTGGAGCATGTTTTTGCAGCACAGCCCAATTTGTTCTCCCCTCTGCCAAATTGCTGTGTTATCTGATGCCCGAAGTCGTCCGACGATGATAATTCAACCGGTTAAATCGATTTAAGGGGATGCTCCATGGCTCTCGAAGCAGCGTTTGTTTCTCTCAGTCAACAGGCCGAGCAACTGAAGAACACCACCCTCCGGACTCTTTTCGAGGAAGATCCGGACCGGTTCGAAAAATTCACCGCGCGGGCAGACGATCTTCTCCTCGACTATTCCAAAACAAAGATCGACGGCGACGCCCGGGACCGTCTTCTTGACCTTGCAAAAGCGGCCGACATCGAAGGCAAAAGAGCCGCCATGTTCGCGGGGGAAAAAATCAACGCCACGGAAAAACGTGCCGTTCTCCATACCGCCTTGCGGAACCAGTCTGATGACCCTGTTTTCGTCGACGGCAAGGACGTCATGCCCGACATTCGCGCCGTGCTGGCTGCGATGGCGGATTTCTCAGAAGCTGTCCGCTCCGGCGAGCTGGCGTCTTCAACAGGCGCTCCCTTCACCGACGTCGTCAACATCGGTATCGGTGGATCGGATCTGGGACCGGTCATGGCGACCCTGGCTCTTGCGCCCTATCACGACGGTCCGGAGCTGCACTATGTGTCCAATGTGGATGGCGCCCATATTGCAGACACGCTGGAGAAACTCGACCCCGCCACCACGCTGATCATCGTCGCATCGAAGACCTTCACCACGATCGAGACCATGACCAACGCGGCAACAGCCCGCAAATGGATCGCCGATGCTCTTGGTGAGGAAGCCGTCGGCGGACATTTTGCGGCCGTCTCGACAGCGTTGGACAAAGTAGCCGCCTTCGGCATCGACCAGAGCCGTGTCTTCGGGTTCTGGGACTGGGTCGGCGGGCGCTATTCAATCTGGTCGGCGATTGGTCTGCCGCTAATGATTGCCATCGGGCCGGATGCCTTCAACGACTTTCTTGCAGGTGCCTTCGCACTCGACACTCACTTCCAGGAAGCACCGCTCGAGCAAAACCTGCCTGTGTTGATGGCGCTCGTCGGTATCTGGCACCGGGATGTCCTGGGATATACAGCCCGTGCCGTCCTTCCCTACGACCAGCGTCTTGCCCGCCTGCCTGCCTATTTGCAGCAACTGGACATGGAATCGAACGGAAAGCGCGTCCGGCTGGATGGCACGCCGGTTGAACAGCAAACCGGACCACTGGTCTGGGGAGAACCAGGCACCAATGGTCAACACGCTTTCTATCAGCTCCTCCATCAGGGCACCACGGTCATCCCTTGCGAATTCCTCGTTGCCGCGCGTGGCCATGAAGACGATCTGCAAAACCACCATCAGCTTCTGATGGCCAATTGCCTTGCACAGTCGGAAGCCCTGATGATGGGTCGCACACTCGAAGAGGCAAAAGCCCTGCTGGCTGCCGCCGGCATGTCCGAAGACGAGATCGAGCGCCTGGCCCCGCACAAGGTCTTTCCGGGAGACCGCCCTTCCTTCACGCTTGTCTACGACAAACTCACGCCCTTTTCGCTCGGTCGGCTGATCGCGCTCTACGAGCACCGGGTTTTCGTCGAAGGTGTGATCTGGGGAATCAACTCCTTCGATCAATGGGGTGTGGAGCTTGGCAAGGAACTGGCAACCGCGCTTTTGCCGATGGTCAAGGGCGATGTTGCGGCTGACACAAAGGACGCCTCGACACGCGGCCTCTTGGCAGCCCTGCGTGGTTGAACCGGACAAAGTGATCAAAATTCAGCGAGTGCGTCGAAGTGGCCGAAACACGCGCCATATTTTTGCCCTACCCGCGCTATCTGTTTCGCGACACTGAAGAACTCTGGTCAGGCCGCCGGGTTGCGTTTTGTATGCTAATGAAATTCGGTAATTGCCCCGAGGCGCAAAGCAGCTTACCCTTGGTCAGACTTTAAACTATTGAATGTGCCGTCGAATGCGGCCCTGAAGGGAGTCATCTTTAATGAAGAAGTTTGTTCTGCTCGCGGCGATTGGTGTTGCCCTGGCCGGCTGTTCCTCTGACAGCCAGACCGATCGCGCACTTGTCGGCGGCGGCCTTGGTGCTGCAACCGGCGCGGCAATCGGCGCAGCGGCGACCGGTGATGTCGGTGGTGCACTCGTCGGTGGTGCAATCGGTGCAGCCGGTGGTGCAATCGTTGGCGCTGCAACGACACCGAAGAACTGCGTTGCCTACGATCGTTACGGCAACCCGTATCGCGTCGCCTGCCCGTAAGCGTCACAAGCACTGTTTGCGGCGCAGGGGCCTTGCCCTGGCCGCCAGGATGGAAACGATGAAAAAACTCCTTTTTGTTGCGGCGGCAGCAGCCCTGCTCGCGGGCTGCTCATCGGACAGCCAAACCGATCGCGCGCTTGTCGGTGGTGGCCTCGGTGCAGCAACCGGCGCCATTATCGGTGCGGCAGCAGGAAATGGTGTTGGCCCCGCGCTCGCCGGGGCGGCCATTGGTGGCGCTGGCGGCGCAATTGTCGGCGCGGCAACAACGCCGAAAAACTGCGTCGCTTATGACCGCTACGGCAACCCGTACCGCGTTGCCTGTCCCTGATCAAACAGCCTGAATGCGCCCGATCTTAACGGGCCGTTTAGGTTACGGATTCAATAATACGTTGAATTGGATTTGAACGTTTTGGCTGTCTGCCGATTGTGCGGGCTTTGAAAGTGACTTCAGTTTCAAAGCTCTCCGCTCTGTAGACGGTCGGAGCGGCCAGTTTTGAGTGGCGGCAAAAGCGTCGCCTCGTAGTGACAGCGTATTTGATGGATCAAGGTCCAGTTCTTCACGCGTCTCCTTTCGAGGTCTCGCCAACACCGTCGCCAGGTGTTTCTCGTTTTGAGGCCGTATCCTAAATGAAGAAAATTCTGGTAGTGGCCGCTGTGGCCACATTGCTTGCCGGTTGCACGTCCAGCAGACAGACAGACCGGGCAATCATTGGTGGCAGCCTTGGGGCTGCAACGGGTGTCCTCGTCGGTGCCGCAGTGGGAGCCGGTGCCGCGCCGGTAATCGCCGGAGCTGCGTTGGGCGCTGCCGGTGGTGCGGCAATCGGCGCGGCCACCACCCCCAACTGATCCCGGAACGATCAGGGCTAAAGCTGCGATCCGCCTTGGATAAGCCGGCTGCGGTAAGAATCTGTTAACCATAAATCTCCACGCTTGGCGAACTTTTGAATTCGCTGGGGACCCGTGGATGAAACCGATTCTTGCAATGGCGGCCCTCGCCCTTGTGCTGACTGGCTGCGCCAATACTGAAAGCCAGCGGGACAGAATGCTGATCGGTGCCGGTCTTGGTGCCGCAACGGGCGCTACGATCGGTGCGGTCGCCGGTTCAACCGTAAATGCAACGATCGCCGGGGCGGCGCTTGGTGCCGTCGGTGGCGGCCTCGTCGGCGTCGTCACCACCCCGCGCAACTGCATTGCCCATGACCTGAATGGCACACCCTACAAGGTGCGATGTCCCTGAGCGCCCTCGCCCGTTGAAGCTCACCGAAGCAACCCAAACCAATTAGCGTTGATTTATGCGTCCGAACCGGAGGTTATGACTTGACCTTCAGTCTGCGTCGCATCGACGATGGTGGCCTGCCGTAAAGCGCCCTGAACACATCATTGAAGCGCCTGACACTGCGGAACCCGGCTGCAAAAGCGATTTCGGCAATCGGCAGATCGCTTGTGTCGATCAGGCGTTTTGCGCGTTGCACTCTTACTGTTGCGGCAACCTCGGTTGGGCTCGCACCGGCATGCTTGGCAAAGAGGCGCGACAGATGCCGAGACCCGATCCCAAGCGTATCGGCGAGGTCATCCACACGTCTGGCATCCAGGAAACCCTCCTCGATGAGGCGCATGGCGCGGCCAACTGTCGTGGCGGTCCCAAGCCAGGCCGGGCTGCCAGGCGTGGTTTCAGGTCGGCAACGCAGGCACGGCCGGAAGCCAGCGCGTTCTGCTGCGGCGGCCGTTGGGTAGAAGGTGACGTTGGCTGATTTTGCCGGGCGGACGGGACAAACCGGCCGGCAATAGATCCTGGTTGACCGGACCCCTGAGAAAAACAGTCCGTCAAAGGCCGGATCCCGGGCCAGCCGCGCGCGATCGCAGGTTTCCGGATCGGGAAACGATGTCAGGGCGTCTTCCATACGCCTTTGTCGCGCACCGGTACATCAATCGTCTAGCTGAAATCGGACTCCATCGGGGGATCATGTCCGAAAGCAGCCAGCACATGCGGAAATGAACTGGGATGTTGCTCAAAACTCAGAGGTTCTGCATGTCTCATTCGCGTTCGAACGCATTTCTGGAAATTGCGCTGCTGGTGCTTCTGTCCTTCCTTTGGGGCGCATCATTTACACTTATTGAGGTGGCGATTGAGACCATTCCACCGGCGACAATCGTTTTTGGTCGCCTCTTCATCGGCGCGGTGCTGTTGGTTCTTTTTGCGCTTTGGAGCGGTGTCAGTTTTCCAGCATCGCCTGCCCGTTGGAGCGCTCTTTTGGTTCAGGGCGTCCTTCAAAGCGCGTTGCCGTTCACGCTGATAAGCTGGGGGCAGAAACACATCGATAGCGGTCTTGCGGGCCTGTTGAACACAACGCCTCCATTATTCGTGTTTCTCATCGGGTTCTTCCTGCTGAAAGACCGGAGCGCCGGAGCGCGCCAGATCATCGGCATCCTTCTCGGCTTCGCGGGCGTCCTGATCATCCTGGGGCCGGTGGCATTTGCAGGAGAAGGAAACTCGGTGCTTGGGCAACTGGCCGTGACAGGGGCAAGCCTCAGCTACGCTGCCGCTGCACTTTTCGCCAAACGGTTTTCCGATCAGCCACCCGTCGTGACCGCATCCTGTTCAATGGCATTCGCCGCGTTGCTCATGCTGCCGGTTTCCCTGTGGGTCGATCACCCCTTCAGTCTTTCCCCCACTCCGCCTGCACTGGCTGCTGTTGCTGCAATGGGTGTCTTTTCCACCGCGATCGCAATGGTGATCTATTTCCGCCTGATCCGCACGCTGGGACCTCTCAGCGTAACAACCGGCAGCTACCTGCGCGCCGGTTTCAGCGTCGTTCTCGGCATGTTGCTTCTGGGTGAAAACCTGTCTCCAAGTCTGATTGCCGGTCTGGTGTTGATCTTTGCCGGTGTCGCTTTCGTCACCGGACACTTGAGCTTGCCAACGCGAAAGCGCGAAAAACCGTCGGAGGATGATAAGGGCAACCGCTGAGCTTCGAGACCTCATCCCGCTCGGTTCCTTCGGTTGTTCGAAGAACAATGGTCTTCACCAGACGCAAAAAGCAACGATCTACCCGGCATTTATCGCGCTTGGAGGGACCTGCCTATATCGCTGCCCGGTCAGGTCACACCTATCCCTTGAGGTTCGAAAGTAACTTCGGGATCAGCTCTTCTGCGATGCGTGCGGTCGCTTCGACGCGCGCTATTCGCCGCGCACCAGGCCGATAGGTCAGGTACACCGAATAAGGCCGGGAGACGAGATCCGGCAGGCAGCGGACAAGGTTGCCGCGGTCAAGGGCATCGCCCACCATGAACTCGGGCAAAAAAGCGTAGCCCTGACCGGCGACAGCAAGGTCGAACAGGACGGAAAAACTGCGGGCGGCAAAAGGACCGGAGACTTTGACCGTCGACAGTGCCGACGGCGTGGCAAATGTCCAGGTGGTCTCCGGCTTGTCATCCCGAAATGTCAGACAGGGTTGTTTCTCAAGGTCTTTTGCCGACTTGACCTCGGTTTCGCCGGCCAGCTCCGGGGAGGCCACGACCCAGCATCGAAACGTGCCAAGTTCCCTGGCGACGAGACGGTCATCCTGGAAAGATCCTATCCTAAATGCCAGATCCGTGCCTGGATCCTGCATGTCTTCAAACGCGTAGGCGGGCCGCATCACCAGCTTAAGATCAGGATAGCGCTGATTGATCGCCGGGAGCAGGTGTGAGGCGACGAGTGCACCGAAGTCCGGTGTCGTCGCCAAGTTGACCTGCCCGGAAATGCCGATGCTTTCTTCGCGTGCAATGTCCTCTAGCAAGTCTATCTCAGACAGAATGGACCGGATCCGCTGATCCAGCAAAGCACCAATAGGGGTTAATTTCACAGACCTTGCGCCGCGCTCGAGAAGCTTGACCGCGAAATGCTCCTCAAGTTGTGAGACATGTCTGCTTACGCCGGATTTTGCCATGCCAAGCTGATCGGCAGCGGCGCTGATGCCACCCAGGCGCGCAACCGTGTGAAAGCTCAGCAGAGCGGGCAGACCGATCGTTCTAAATTCTCGAACCATGAGTTCAAATTCTTACCTCTGTTGCGCATTTCAAGCAATGCCTATCTTCGCTCCATTGAACGGGCCCGACACCGGGCAGCAATAGGAGAGATCAAGATGAACATACTTGTTACGGGAGCCAGCAGCGGATTTGGCAACCTGATTGTGAGCGATCTGGCGAAAGCAGGCCACAAGGTCGCCGGCACCGTTCGCGATCCGGAAGGACGCAACGCTCAGGTAGCTGCGTCGCTGCGCGCCAAAGGTATAGAGGTCGTTGACATCGACGTGACGGACGATGCCTCCGTTGAAGCCGGCGTTGCCGCAGCCGACAAGGCTCTGGGAGGCATCGACGTTCTCGTCAACAACGCCGGCGCCGGAGCCCATGGCCTGCAGGAGAATTTTTCCGGCGAGGACTTCCGCCGCATTTTCGATATCAACGTTTTCGGCGTTCAGCGCATGACCCGCGCAGTCTTGCCGCAGATGCGCGCACGGCGATCGGGTCTCATATTGAATGTCACGAGCCTGCTCGGCCGGGTCACAGTGCCGTTCTTGGGCCCGTACAATGCCGCGAAATGGGCTGTCGAGGCGCTCAGTGAGAATTACCGCTGGGAGCTTGGGTCCTTCGGCATCGATGTTGCGGTCATCGAACCGGGCGGTTTCCCGACAAGCTTTTTCGGTAACCTGATCACACCGTCATCCCGCGACCGGGATCACGGTTATGGCGAACTGGCGGGCGCGCCCCAGGCGATGCTCGAAGGAATGGGCAAATCGCTGGCGGAAAACCCGCTGCAGAAACCCCAGATCGTCGCGGACAAGGTCGTCGAGGTGATTAACACAGCACCTGGTGAACGCGCTTTCCGCAATGAAGTGGATCGCAGTGGCATGGCCGATCCTGTCATTCCCTACAACGCCCAGGCTGAACGCGTGACGGAAACCCTGTTCACCGCCTTCGGCATGGAAGGCATGCTCAAGCTGAACACGGCTTCGTCCGAAGCAGCCTAGCGACGGACCGTGTTGCTCAGTACTGGCCGGCAATCCAGCCGGCCGGCTCTCTTTGATTTCCAGATCTGACAGGATTTGCCATGACCCACCCCGCCTTCAATTCCGGCTCCGTCGCCGTCGTCACGGGCGGCGCTTCGGGTATTGGCCTCGCTGCCGCAGAGAAATTCGCCCGCTTGGGAATGCGCCTCGTGATCGCCGACAAGGCTGCCGACAAGCTCGCAGATGTCGCTGAAACCCTCCGCATGGCCGGTGCCAGTGACATCATGACGGCAGAGCTCGATGTCTCCGATCGGAGCCAACTACAAGCGCTCGAGACACGGATCGCAGACCGGTTCGGGGGCACGGACATACTGATGAACAACGCCGGGATTGGCGGAAAATCATCGACGTTGGAGGCACTTGACCCCTGGCAGAAGATGTTTGGCGTCAATTTCTGGGGTCCGGTAAACGGCACGCAAATCTTTGCGCCAAGGATGATGGAACGCGGCAGACCGGGTGCGATTATCAACACCGGATCGAAGCAGGGACTTACCACACCGCCCGGAAACCCGGCTTACAATGTCTCAAAGGCGGCACTCAAAACCTACACTGAGGCACTCGCACACGAGTTGCGCACATCCGTCGGTGACCGCATAACCGCGCATCTCCTGATCCCGGGTTTCGTATACACCGGTATGATCAGTGCGCCCGAAAAACCGGCTTCTGCCTGGACGGCGGAACAAACGGCCGATTTCTTTATCGAGAGTATGAACCGCGGCGACTTTTACATTCTCTGCCCGGACAACGACGTCACAAGGGAACTGGACAAAAAACGAATTGCCTGGGCCGTCGGAGACCTGATCGAAAATCGCCCGCCTCTCAGCCGCTGGCACCCGGACTTCAAGGACGCCTTCGCGGCCTTTGTCGACGGCAAAGGCTAAGTCTTTGGAGGGGCTCCCGCCTATACCGAAGGCGCGGATCGCTTTGACCCAGGCTCAATCGCCGCTAAAGGCAGCAACTTAGCGCTGAACGATCGACTTGAGGCCAAGCAGGACCGCGGCTCCGATCATGAAGCCTCCGCCGATCCGCTCGATCCAGACCTTGGCGGCCCCCTTGAAGCGCGCCGCGATCCAGCTGGCGCTGAAACCATATGCCGACAGGAAAAGCCCATCCATCACAAGATAGGTCGCAGACAGGATCAGAAATTGCGGCCAGAACGTCGCATCGCCGGAAATGAATTGCGGAAACAGCGCCGCAAAGAAAACAACAGCTTTCGGGTTCGCTGCAGACGTCAGAAAACCCTGCATCCAAAGGCTCTTGAGCGAAACGACAGGGCGTTTTTCCATCAGGTGCGGATCGTCGGACTTTGCGCGCCTTATCATGCGCACACCAAGCCAGATGAGGTAAGCGAGGCCGGCCCACTTGATCACGGACAGGGCCGCACCTGACGCTGCGATGACAGCAACCAGACCAAGCCCGGCAGCCAGCATCTGGAGAGCATTTGCGGACAAGTCTCCTGCAGCCGTGAACAAGGCGCGCCGGAAGCCCTGCGTCCCGCTGTTCGACAGCATCAGGAGCTGGCTCGGACCAGGGGTGCTCATGAGAGCGAGCACGGTTGCCACGTAAAGAGTCCAGACGTCGAAACTCATTTGATCACCTTGTAAAAAGCTGCCGTTTCCTCTGCTCACTTTCCGGCAAATTGGCTCCGATGACAACGCCACACCCAGGCAGTCTGCTTGTCTCTGCGCTGCCGGGCTAAGTCATTCCCGCAAACTCATCCAAGCGCATGGGTCCGGTCCCTAAGCCGGATATGCAGACTGGTCCGCGCGACTGGGCGGTGTACCGTAGTAGGCACTGAAATCCCGGCTGAACTGCGCGACGCTGAGATATCCGACAGCACGCGCGGTTTGCGCCACGCTCATCCTGCTGAACACAAGCAGGCTCTTTGCCCGCGCCAAGCGTTTTCGTTTTTGATACTGCAACGGTGAAAGACCTGTCACAGCCTTGAAATGCCGGTGCAACGAGGCAGGACTCATGCCGGCAGCGGCGGCCATGCTGCCGACACCGGAATAAGATTCGCCCGCACAGTCCAGTTTCCGCAATATCTCCACGATCCGCGCCTCCGGTGTGTTGTTCTGGGTCTGACCCAGCAATACCCGGCCATGTCTGTCGTGAAGCGCGTGGAAAAACACTTCCCGCAAGGTGTTTGGGCCCAGGATTTCCGCTTCGACGGGATTTTTGAGCTGACAGGCAAGACGGGTGACGGCATCGAGCATCGGAGCACTCAACGTCAGTGCTTCGATGCCCAACCCGGATTGCGCCTGTATCTTGGGCAAGTCATGGGAGGCAATCGCTTCTCCAAGGTTTCGTAGCTCCTCGGGCTCGATGCTCAGGAAAATCCCGACAAGCGGTTCTTCGCTGGAGGCAAAAGTCTCGCACTCAAAAAACAACGGCAGCCCAACGGCAAGATATTGTCCGGGACCATATTCAATCCGCTGGTCCTCAAAGAACCCGATCTTGCGCCCGGAAACGATAATCGCAATCCCGGGCGTGTAGCTCAATGGCGCACGTGCGACAGGTCCATCCGACCAGAACAAGCGAACGGATGGAAGCGCGGTTTCAATGAAGCCGAGAGACTGAGAAGCGCTCTGCTGGTCCCGCAGGGTTTTGACGCTGGATTTCAGGACGGCGAATGAGCCTTCTGGATTGGACATTATGCGAAAATGGCACGAAAAGCGCTCGATACGCCATTCAATTCGGCCGTTTTGAGAGAATCCGGCATGAAATTGAGCCGAACTGAAATTCCGTCGAAGTTTGCATGTGCCTATTTCCAAACCGTGGATTTGTCTTGGAGATAATAATGACGGATACAACGATTGTTCCTGCCGATAAGCTCGCCGTGGTCAAGGCGCTTGCCGGGTTCGCCGTAAAGCCTGCATTCCGGACACCGGTGCACAAAACGCCCGCCGATCACGGGATCACCGACTGGGAAGATGTCTATCTCCCGTCCGACGACGGAACGCCCCTGGAAGGATGGTACGTGCCTGCCGCTGGCGGTGAAAGCGACAAGCTGATCATCATGAACCACCCAATGCCGATGAGCCGGTCGGGCTTCACGGGACATTACGGCGAGCCGTGGAGCCAGGTTGACGACATCGAAATTGATTTCGTCGCGCATATCGCCCACCTCGTGCGCGCCGGCTACAACGTCCTCGCTTACGATTTGCGCAACCACGGCAATTCCGGCGCGGCCAATGGCGGCATTTGCGGGATCGGGCGTTACGAGTGGCGCGACTGTGTGGGCGCAAAAACCTTTGTTGATCAGCATCCGCGTTTGTCGAAGATGAAGCTCGGCCTCTACAGCCAGTGCACCGGAGGCAATGCGCAATATGAAGCCATGTCGCGCCGTCCGGAGATGTTTGAAGACGTTTTGTGCATGCTCAGCCCGTTGGTGGTGTCGATGACGGCGCTGATGGGTCAGTTCGCGAAGCTGCAGGGTGTCGGCGATTACCTGGACACAATGGATTTCGAACAGAAGAAGCTCGGCGGGTTTTCAAATCCGGAAATGACACCGCATCTGTTTGCCGCGGATGTGAAGGTGCCGACTTTTGTCGTTCAAGTGCGCGACGATCTTTGGACGACGCCGGAAGACGGCCAGAAAACCTTTGATCTTTTGGGCTCAAATGAAAAGGAGCTGTTCTGGATTGAAGGGACGACACGTCGCTTCGATGGCTATAATTACTTTGGGCACAATCCGGAGCGCATGATTGCCTGGTTCGACAAGTACATGAACTGAAGCGACTTTGGACCCTCACTCCGGTTTCGAGGGTGAGCGACTGTTTTTTCCCGCAGCGTTGAGTTCCCAGAAAGGCAGGCACGGATTTCACCGTGCCAGCCGGTTCAAAGCCATGAATAGGAAAGCGGGAAACGGTCCCGCTCCCAGAAAGTCAGGACTCGCCCGCCATCAACTTGTCGACATAATCGTCAAACGTAATCGTCCCGCCCTCTTCCTCGGTCCGGGCGCGTGCGTCCTCGGGCAAGGATGTCTGGATCATGTCAATGCGTTTCCAGGAGGGATGAGGCTGCGCTCCGGCCGCATCCGGAACATACGGGCTGTCCGACACGCGCGTGTGTTTGTGGATGTAGCGCCCGCAATTCAGGAAACAGGAGGTGACCTTGACCCGCACCAGCATGGTCGCGCCCGGATACCGCGCCATTTGTGGATCGTCCGTAGACAGGGTCGCGGTGCCCTGGACGCGGACACGATTGGGTGTTTCCATATCGATGAACAGGAGGCCGACCTTCGCGCTCGACTGGATGTTGCCCATCGATTTGAACATGCCGTTGCCGTCATAGCTCGGGAAAATCAGCTCGTGGGAATTCAGTACCTTTACGATCCCGACCGGTCCTCCCTTGTAGCTGACCGTTGGTTCGCCGTCGGCGCTGACCGTGGACAGAAAGAAGAAATCGCGGCTTTCGATAAAGGGAACCTGCGGGTCTTCGATCTCGTCTCGTACAATCGCGGCAACGACCGTATCCGCCAACTTTGTGCTGTCGAACTTTGCCTGCAGGTCACGCTGGTCATCGGTATAGAATTCATCGGCCGTAAGCATCATCGTCCTCCCTTCGCCTGGAGAAGACGCGCAGCCCGAGATGACCGCTGCGCGCCGTTCCGGTCACTCAGCTGCTGCCGACGCAGGCGCGGCATCCACCGGGTCGACTGCATCAAGCGGACGTGCCGCCTCATTGTCGAACGCCATGACCGCCGGGCTGGGTTTCCTGTTGAACATCAACCGGAACACATCCGGGCGCGCATAGTGACCGCACGGGTCCGCAGCCGCTTTGCCGATGGCAATCATGTTGAGATCGATTTCCGCAACAACCAAGCCTTCCTGGTCGGGCGCAATATTCTCGCCCAACGGGGCACCGTCCGGCCCGAAAATACGGGCGTATCCGCCGCCCTTTTTCAGCAGTTGCTGCTTGACCGGCGTATCGCAGAAGAACTCGACCATCTCGTCCGACACGACGGCGCAAGCGGCAACCACGAAGCATTGACCTTCAACGGCGTACATTCTGGTCGCCGCCACATTGACTTCGGGTCCAAGCGCGTATGCGCCGCCTTCATAAACCGAGAAACTCGGCCAGGCAGCAGCATGGATTTGCTCGTTTTGCGAATACATCGCGTATTTGTTCAAGGGCTGCAGGTGTTCCCAGCAGCACAGCGCACCGACACGGCCAAGGTCGGTGTCATGAACCACCATGTCACTGCCATCGCCCTCGCCGTAGACAGACCGCTCCACATGCGTGGGCTTCAGTTTGCGGCGGCGTGAAATGACCTCACCGTCAGGGCCATAGTGGAACTGGCCCATATAGAGCGTACCGTTCACATTCCATGACACGCCCATGATGACATGCATGTCGTTGTCCTTGGCCGCCTGGGCCAGGCGTTTGTCCTCGGCGCTATCGGCAACGAGCGAGTTTGCGACGTACCCGGGCACGTGTGGCATATACATGGCTGCCGCATCGAGCCAGATATACCAAGGGTAGCCCGGCAGGAACGTCTCGGGAAACACGATGAGTTTGGCGTTCTGGCTTGCTGCTTCCTCAATCAGCCTGATCGCCTTGTCGACGCTTGCGGAAAGATCCATGAAAATGGGCGCGGCCTGAACGGCAGCGGCTTTGAAAGGTTGGGTCATGCGTGTCTCCCTCGGAATGGAACTTTCCAGGCAGTCTCGCAGGTCGCGGCGAACCCGACTTCGCAATCCGGGCGGAAAAATCACCCATTCTGAGCGGAAAACCCGGTCGGTTTCGCTTCTTGGGCGGCGCTGTGCTAAATACAGTGCCCAGGAGGTTTGGCTGATGTCACGACTGCTCAGCACGCAGAGCGTTCGGCAAGAGGACAGCTTCGCGTTCTGGCGCGAGGCGGTATGCGAGTCCTACGTTCAGCTTGAGTGTGACAGCGAGAAGCCGGAAAACTTCAAGGGAGAAATCCTGCTCAATCGCCTCCCGAGCATTTCCACGTCCTTCGTTACCGGCAGCCAGCAGTTTGTCAAACGCAGACGCAAGGATGTTGGCCGCGCCAACGACGAGAGCTTCCTCATAAGCCTACAGCTGGAAAAAGCGGGGACCATCAGCCAGCAAGGCCGGGAGGCGCACCTGCGCCCGGGTGATTTCGCCCTCTACAGCAGCGTCGACCGTTACAGCCTTGACCTTCCGGACGGGTTTCGCCAGCTGGTCGTCCAGATCCCGCGCGACATGCTATTGGCGCGCATTCCGCAGGCAGATCAGTTGACCGCAATCTCCGTACCTGGCGACAGCCCGTTCGGCGCAATCGTTCACGATAGCGTCACGCGGTTGATCAGTGTCGTGGATCAATCCGGCGATACTCTCAAATATTCGTTGCAAGACACGGTGGTCGATCTGTTTGTGACCGGGCTCGCATCCTTGAAGGAGATGCGCTTTGAACTGTCTCAGCCCGAACGGCAGTTGCTGTTGCGGGCAGATGCAGCAATCAGGGCGAACTTCCACGACCCGGATTTCGATCGGGCTGCGCTCGCTTCAACGCTCGGCGTGTCAGTCCGGCGTCTCTCCGAAGTCTTTCGCGCAGACCAGAGATCGATCTCAGCCGCGATCCGTGACATGCGTCTTGGCCGGATTGCCGACGATTTGAGAGATACGCGCAACGCCCGCCAGTCCATCGGCGAGATTGCCTTTCGCTGGGGAATAGCCAACCAGCAAAGCCTCGTGCGCAGCTTCCAGGCGCGATACGGAGAAAGCCCAAGATCTTTCCGCACCCGCCAAGCAGCTGCTGTCAAGCCAGATTGACTGCTCGGAAAACAGCTGAAACCAAACCACCCGATCTCCTTCAACCAGAAGTCCGTGAGTCTTGTTTTCATTTTCTTATATTCTGGCTCAGCTTTGCGGATCGGTTGCGTTCGGATTCCAAACCTATTCCGGACAGGCAAAAGACCAGAGGCGACTGACCCTCTTTCTCGGGATCTCGAATTTGTTCTGGGTTGCGCACTACGTGGCGCTGGATGTGCCGTTGGCCGCAATAATTGCCCTTTTGATCGGCATTCAGTTACTGGTTTCGTCGTTCGCGGCTCCAAAATACAAAAGACCGATAATCATTGTATTCATTGTCTTGTATTGGGTTGCCGCATATTTCTCTCTTCGCGATCCGTTTCACATACTCCCGGCGATCGGGTCTTCTCTTTTTTCTTTTTCGCTATTGGCAAGCCGGTCAATTCCGCAATTGCTTCCTGCCGTGGGCACTTCGTTCCTGTCGTTCACGCTGTTGAGCAACGACAAGGTCAAGGTCGTCAGACTTGGCGTCATCGTGTCGTTCTCGCTGTGGATGGTGCACGGATTTTTCACGGGCTCAATTGTCGAGGTAATTGCAAACGGCGTTCCGTTGGGAGCGGCGTTATTTGGTTTGCTTTACTTCGACATGGGATTGCAGCCGCCTGGGCGGATGCAGAAGGTGCGGCGCTTTTTTCGCTTCAACGAAAGGAAAGATGAATGAGGAAGGGCCTGACGCGCTTCCGGGCATGAGCCAGGAAAGTTGGTTCTGCAGCAAAAAAAGGCCGGTCGAAACGACCGGCCTTTTCGGTTCCCTTGAATTGATGCGTTATGCCGCCTGGCTCTCGCCGTTCTGCGTGAGCGCAGTTGCCGGATCGACATAGTCGTAGCCGAGTGCTTCCGCCACGGCTTCGCAGGTCACCTGCCCGCCGATCACGTTGAGACCCGGCAGGAAGTGCGGGTCGTCGAGAAGCGCCTGCTTCGCACCCTTGTCGGCAAGCGCCAGTGCGAACGGCAGCGTTGCGTTGTTGAGCGCGTAAGTGGACGTCTTCGGAACAGCACCCGGCATGTTGGCAACACAATAGTGTACGACCTCGTCGACGATGTAGGTCGGGTCGGAATGGGTGGTTGCGCGGGAGGTCTCGAAGCAGCCGCCCTGATCGATGGCAACGTCAACCAGAACCGAGCCCGGCTTCATCCGGCTGACAAGATCCTTGGACACCAGCTTCGGCGCAGCAGCACCCGCAACGAGAACGGCACCGACCACCATGTCAGCTTCAAGGACATGTTTTTCGAGCGCAGATCTTGTCGAATAGACCGTTTTCAGGGCCGGACCGAAAGTCTGGGCCAGGTGGCCAAGCACAGCCGTGTTCCGGTCCAGAACCGTGACATCCGCGCCAAGGCCGATTGCCATGGTGATTGCATGAGATCCGACAACGCCGCCGCCGATCACGACGACTTTGGCCGGCTCGACGCCCGGAACACCGCCGACCAGCGTACCGGAGCCGCCATGGGCCTTCTCCAGCGCCTTTGAACCGGCAATCACCGACAGGCGGCCGGCAACCTGAGACATCGGAACCAGAAGCGGCAGGCCGCCCTTGGCGTCGACAACGGTTTCATAGGCAATGCAGGTGGCACCGGACTTCACAAGATCAGCGGTCTGATCTGCATCGGGTGCCAAATGCAGATATGTGAAGAGGACATGGTCCGGGCGCAGCATGGCGCGCTCGACGGCCTGCGGTTCCTTCACTTTCACAATCATCTGTGCCGCGTCGAAGACTTCCTTGGCGGTTGCCAGGATTTTCGCACCTGCGGCTTCATAATCCGCATCGCTCGCACCGATACCAGCTCCGGCGTTGGTCTCAACGACAACGTCATGTCCGTGAGCGACCATTTCATGAACACTGTCAGGCGTCAGGCCGACACGATATTCATGGTTCTTGATTTCCTTGGGCACACCAATGCGCATCACTTCGTCTCCTCTGGAAGCAATCTCGATTAATTTCAAGTGTACGCCTGATAGGGTCGAATGTGCTTGCGTTCCACGGGTGCGTTTGCGCAATTGAGACAATTTTCTTGCGTCAAACTGGAATATTTTCAAATATCATGCCGTAAGTGCTTTCCAAAGCAGCAGTATGTGCGGTGCAGCAAAATGAAACTCGATCGTCTCGACAAACGGATCCTCGACGCCCTGCAGAAGGATGGACGGATTGCAAATGCGGACCTGGCCGGGATTGTCGGCCTGTCGGCTTCTGCATGTCTGCGCCGCGTCAGGGCGCTGGAAGAAGCCGGTGTGATTGAAAATTACGTCGCCCTGCTCGATCAGCGCAAACTGGGCCGGCGCATGGATATCTTTGTCGAGATCTCGCTGACCGGCCAATCCAAGGAAACACTTGAGAGCTTCGAACGGGCCGTTGCCCGCTCAGAAGAGATCATGGAGTGTTTTCTGATGGCAGGTGATGCGGACTACATTCTTCGCCTGACCGCCGCCGATCCGGTCGATTTCGAGCGCATCCACAGGGACCACCTGTCACAGCTTCCAGGCGTGCTCAAAATGAAGTCGTCCTTCGCGATCCGCCCGATCGTCAAACGCACGGCGATCCCGCTTGAAACGGGCAATTGAACCAGGCTTTTGCACTGATAGACACACCTGCCGGGATCGCTTATTGCAGTCTCGACGCCGGATGCGGTCGGATATATAGTCCGCTTCCGATCTTTTGCTTGGCGTTTCAAGGAACCTGCCTCGGTGTCCCACACGATCACCCGATTTCTCGACACAACGTATCAACTTGGCGAATGCCCGACCTGGGATGACAGACACAATCGCTTGCTTTGGGCCGATATTCAAGGCCGCACGATCCAGTCGATGGACTGGGAAAGCCGCGATGTCACCACCTGGTATTTCGACAATGAAGTCGGGTCGTTTGGATTGACCGATGACGACCGGCTGATCGTCGGCGTCTGGGACAAGGTTCTGCTGTTCGATCCGAAGACTGAGAAAAGCGAAGTTCTTGCGGAAGTCCAGGCCGACCAGCCGGGAACGCGCCTCAATGACGGCAAGATCGGACCGGACGGCGCTTACTGGGTCGGCACGATGGACACCGCCTCGCCCCGAGAACCTATCGCCGGTCTTTACCGGGTCGACGCAGGCGGCAATGTCGAGGAAATCCGAGACGAATTGCTCTGTTCCAACGGCCTCGCCTGGAGCGCTGACGGCGCGTACATGTACCATGCTGATTCAACCCCCGGCTGGATCGAATGCTATGCCTTTGATCCGGCAACCGGCGCGCTCGGCTCGAAAATGCTGTTTGCGCAGCAGACCAACGAGACGGGCCGCCCGGACGGCGCGACAGTTGATGCAGACGGCAACTACTGGAGTGCGGGCGTTTCCGCCGGTTTGCTCAATTGCTTTGCGCCGGACGGCAATCTGCTGGAAGCGATCAAGATGCCGGTGCCGAAACCGACCATGCCCTGCTTCTGCGGCCCAGATCTTGACCAGCTGATTGTTACGACCATCAAGCAGCCGTCCGATCCGACGGCGATCGAGCCGGACACCCTGTCGGGCGGCCTGTTTCTCGTGGAAGGTCACGGCAAACGCGGATTGAAAACCGAGCGCTTCAAAACATAGGGCCCTTNTTCATCAGGAACTTGCCGGCGTTTGCGGATTCAAATTCTCAAAAGCGCGCCCACGCTGCTAGTCGGCGGAAGGCAATGTCTCGCACTTTTGGATCTTGGGCTCAGCTGTCGAAACGCGGGTTGCCGACCACCGGCAGCTTTCAACCAGCAAGTCGCCTTCTGAACCCGGCAGGCTGTCGCTGACAAAAACCGTGCTGGCGGAAAAGCCGAAAGGCTTGCTCTGCGTGCTCGCCGGGAAAAGCCGGATCAGTTCCTTGTAGGGGAAGCGCGACTTGCAGGCTTCGATGAAGCCACTTTCGAACTCACCAGAAGGGCTCGTCATCACAAGGCCATGATAAAGCGACGGCTTGGTGCCGAGCGACGGATCGTCGATCCCCGTGGCGATGTTGATGACGTTGCCGTCCTGCACGAAATGAAGTTCAAGTGCTCTGCCGAACGTTGACGGCACCCCATCCATCACGCGGTCGCAGACAACGTAGCCTTCGTAGCTACCGGTCCAGGAGAAGGTCGCTTCTGCACGAGCTGTTGCAACGGACAACACCAGCAGCAAACACCCAGCCAGCGCGTTGCGCGTCAAAGCTTCCTCCCCTTACCAGCGGCAACCTTTGACCTTCACCGGTTGCCAGACCGTGCGGGCCGGTTGCACCAGGACCTGGCGGTTAACGGTCTTGTAGACCGCAGGCTGCTTGACGACGTGACTTGAAGCCGGCTGCACCAGAACCTTTTCCTTCTGCGTGCTGTAGATGGCCGGATGACGCACTGCCACCTTGGACGCCGGCTGGACCATCACACGTTCGCTGACCGTTTTGTAAACGGCCGGGTGCTGAACCTTGCACAGCGTCTTGACGCCCTTGATCATCCGGTACTCCCAGCCAACGCTCGCCTTTTGCACCAGGACATGACGCTGACGGGTCTGGTAAACGGCGGGTGTCGTTCGATAGGAAACCCTTTCAGGCTGAACCAGAACTTTCCGGGTCTGATAGCCGTAAACAGCCGCTTTCTTGACCACGTGGCTGCTGGCCGCCTTGACCAGCACACGCTCCTGCACGGTCTTGTAGACCGCTGGAACGGTTGCCTGCTGATAGCATTGAAGCGGCTGACCGCCTGCAAATGCGGAAGTTGCAAAAAATGGACTAATTGCCAGCGCGAACACCGCGCTCCAGGAACTGCGACGCATAAACTCATCCCCCAGTCTGGTGCAGGAAAATGACCTGCAACCTGACTTTAGGGAATTTTACCAATGCGTTAAAGCAAAAAGTTAATAGCCGTTAAGAATTTGACGCTGGTGCCGTCTTGCTGTCGGCCGTGTCCCTGGCACCCAACTCGTAATCCGTGTCCTCGTTGATGATGTGACGGGCCTCTTCAGGCACCCATTTTCCCCAACGGGGCTGCAACTGATGGTCGACAGAAACACGGTCGTCGAACACGAAACACTCCCCTTTCCAGAGGCTCTGGTCTTCGGGAACTTTCTCCAGATAGTTCAGAATGCCGCCTTCCAGGTGATAGACCTCGTCAAACCCGTTTTTCAGCATCCATGCAGTTGCCTTCTCGCAGCGGATGCCACCAGTGCAGAACATGGCGACCTTCGGCTTTTTCTTGAGGTCGTCCTGGGCATTCACCCAGTCCGGAAACTCCCGAAAAGACTGCGTTTCCGGATTGAGCGCCTTTTCGAATGTTCCAAAGGCGTATTCGTAGTCGTTCCGGGTGTCGATCACGACAACGTCCGGATCCTTGATCAGCTCGTTCCAATCCTCTGGCTTGACGTATTCGCCGACAATCTCGTTGGGATCGATGCCGTCCACCGCCAGGCGAACAATCTCCTGCTTCAAACGCACCTTCATGCGCTTGAACACATGACGGTGGGTCCAGGCTTCCTTGTGGGTCAGATCCTTCATACGCGGATCGGCGCGCAGATGCGCAAGCACCGTCCGAACACCTGCTTCCGGCCCGCAGATGGTGCCATTGATGCCTTCTGAAGCGAGCAGCAGGCTGCCGCGCACATCATGCGCAACGCAAAAGGCCTTGAGGTCGTCGCGCATCGCTTCATGGTCGTTCAGCGGCGTGAACTGATAAAGGGCAGCAACAAGAAAATCGTTCATCGGATGTGTTCTTTTTCTTCTGAAAGCGTTCCGCTCGCACAGGTCGCGGCGCGTCGGGCATATCATTTGGTGTCGTCCATGCCCAAGTTGCCCCCTCATAACCCAGAGCTCCAGCCCTGAAAAGTCCGCAGTTTATCTGATGACTTTCCTTGCTCTACCGGATCGGGGCGTCTGGTCCCCGCCCGTCTATCGAACGTTGCGAATGGTTTCTTTTGGTTTCGGGATATTTCTTTTCTGATCAGAACTTTTATATATTCGAATTCTCACATAATTGCGTGAATCGACCAGATTCTGAAAAGTCGCAGTTAAAACTGGATAATTGGTCAGAAAATCGATATTATTAGCCATGGCCATTCAAATGCACATAGACCCCGCGCAAGAACCATCGGCAACCCAGCGTGCGTATCTTGCAATCAGGCGAATGATCCTGATCGGCGAATTGCCGCCGGGCGAAAAACTGAAGATCGAGAAACTCCGTACGATCCTGAGTATGGGCGGTTCTCCGATCCGTGAAGCCCTGACGCTGCTCGTTTCAGACTTGCTCGTGGAACGGCTGGACCAGCGCGGATTCAGAACGGCGGATATCAGCCCGTCCAATTTTGCCGAAATCCTCAATCTGCGCTGTCACCTTGAGGAGATGGCGCTCAGGGAGAGCCTGGCGGCCGCCGACCATGCCTGGGAGGACAAGCTCGTCATTTCGCACCACCGGATGATGCGCGAACCCCGCGCCAACGTGGAACGGTTCGAGGAATTGCACAAAGCGTTCCACATGAACCTGCTCAGTGCCTGCCATTCCCTTGTGCTGTTGAAGTTCTGCAATCAGCTTTACGACCTGAACATCCGCTACCGCTACCTGGCGGGCCAGGCGCTGAATTACTCCAAGCGTGATATCAGCAAGGAACACACCGATATCATGAACGCCGCCGTTGACCGTGACGCGGACACCGCCTGCCGGCTGCTGCTCGATCACTATCGCAATACCGGCGCGTTTCTGGAAAAACACTTTTCGTCGGAAGCCGCCGAATAGACGGCAGCGCCACACCAGGAAAAACAACGGGCCGGATTGTTCCGGCCCGTTTGCATTTTGCCGAAGCGGCTGAATTGCCCTCAGTTACGCCACAGCTCGCCATAAACTCACTGCAAAGGAGGTGGTCCCGGATCTTGTCCGGGACAGCGCAGGTGGCAGTTGCCTGCGCCTGCGTCAGACGTTGTCCCGAACAAGCACCAGGTCGAAATCAGCCAAAAGATACGGCTCGTCGACCTTTCCGGAGAGCACGTATCCGTCGGACGGGAAAGATCCCGCCGGCTGTTCGATGTAGGTCATCACCAGATCCTCGCGCACACCAAAGACCGTGTCCTCATCGAGATAAGGATCGTCATCGGGGAAGATCTCCGTCACAAGCGTCCTGAAGCCGGGAGCCTTGACGATATAGTGCAGGTGAGACGGCCGCCAGGGATGGCGCCCGCTGGCATTGAGAATGTCGCCAACCGGACCGTCGCTCGGCACGGTATAGCTGACGGGCTTGACCGTGGTGAACCCGTAATGCCCGTCCTTGCCCGTCGTTTGAATGCCGTGGAAGGAATACGTGTCCTGCTCGGGATCCTGGCTGGAATACATCCCGTTGGGTGCCGTCTGCCAGATGTCCAGCTCCGCGCCTTCGATCGGATTGCCGTCTTCGTCCCGGATCGTCCCTTTCGCCAGTAGCACCTGACCGTCATAGTCACGGCGCATGTCGCCGCCGATCGCAAGCGGTGGCGCGCCGGTTATGTGGAACGGGCCAAGGACGCTGGACGACGTGCCTTTCGGGCTCGAATGCAGCATGTCGACAAGAGACGACAGCCCGAGCACATCGGACAAAAGCACGAATTCGTGGCGCTCGGCATCGGAGATATTGCCGGCCCATTCCAGGAACTCGATGCCCTTGCGCCATTCGTCATGGGTAAGGTTGGTTTCCCGGGCAAAATCATGCAGGTGCGTGACCAGACTCTTCAGAACTTCTTTCAGGCGCGGATCCGTGTCCGGACCGAAATACCCCATGAAGACGTCTGTTATGTTGTCTTTCGTGACGTGACGCATGGAACCTCTCTTAGTTCAAGATCGCCAGGCTGAGCGACGGCCAGCGGATGAGCGCAATGAGGACGACCAACATCACCAGCGCGAAGGGGAACGCGCCAATGAAAACGTCCTTCAGCGAAATTCGCGGATCGTTCAACGTGGCTTTGATAACGAAACAGGATATGCCGAGCGGTGGCGTGAGCAAGCCGATCTCTGCTCCGACAACCGTGATGATACCGAACCAGACGAGCGAGAGACCCATCGGCTCGACGAGCGGCAGG
>JGI12316J14372_10001411_pt1 | contig 31332 bp, 26 predicted proteins | sample MarCyaLeptolynsp_FD_14372 | JGI IMG/M metagenome (IMG submission 14372)
CCATGAATTGAGAGCAAGGATTGTCAGCAGACAGTCCTTGCTTTGTTTGAGCCGGCTGGTGCTTTGCAGGCGACCCGGTCTGTTCTAGAATCAGAGGTCAAACTATTAGGCGGTAAACGATGACAAAACTACGGGTAGGCTTATTATTTGGCGGGCGATCCGGAGAACACGAAGTCTCCATCAGTTCGGCTCGGGCGATCGCGAAAGCCCTCGCCAGCGAGGAAAACGCAGCCAAGTATGCGCTCGACCCGTTTTATATTGCCAAGGACGGGGTTTGGCAGGCGGTTGAGGTTGCCCAACAGGTTTTGGCATCGGGGACTCCTTTAACAACCCAGACGGCTCGCAAGCCGCAACTTTGGCAATTTCCACCCCAAACTGCAGAGGTTGATGTTTGGTTCCCGATCTTGCACGGCCCCAATGGCGAAGATGGAACCATTCAAGGGCTATTAGCTCTGATGCAAGCACCTTGCGTGGGCAGTGGCGTTCTCGGCTCGGCGGCGGGAATGGATAAATTGATGATGAAGTCTCTCTTCGCTCAAGCGGGACTGCCTCAAGTGAATTATCTGGGGGTGACGCGATCGCAAATTTGGTCGAACCCTTGCGTTTTTCCCAAACTGTGCGATGACATCGAACAAGCTCTCAACTATCCCTGTTTCATCAAACCGGCCAACTTAGGCTCGTCTGTGGGAATTGCCAAGGTGCGATCGCGCAAAGAGCTAGAAGTCGCCCTCGACAATGCAGCAACTTACGACCGTCGCATCATCGTTGAAGCTGGAGTCTCCGCCAGAGAGGTTGAATGTGCCGTCCTCGGCAACGACAATCCCCAAGCCTCTGTTATCGGCGAAATTTCCTTCAACAGCGACTTTTACGACTACGAAACCAAATATACCGAAGGTCTGGCTCAGTTACTCATTCCCGCTCCCCTTCCCGATGCGATCGCCTCGAAAATTCAAGAACTCTCTCTCAAAGCCTTTGCTGCGGTCGATGCGGCCGGACTAGCCCGAATTGACTTCTTCTACATCGAAGCGACGGGAGACGTTCTTATCAACGAAATTAATACGCTGCCAGGATTTACGAGTACAAGTATGTATCCGCGGCTGTGGGCGGCAAAAGGTATTGCGTTTCCTCAACTCGTCGATCGCTTGATTCAGCTTGCCCTAGAGCGGAAGCCATCCCAAGATTGAGCTTGAGGGAATTGTTTCAACTCTTAAAGATCGCTACACTGGGAGGCTGGAGCGAAAGTCGCCTCCATTACAATAAAATTCAGAAGCAGTAAATATAAACAGGGGGGATAATGTCTCAGCACAAAAAGGTGATTGAATTTTTTCAAACTGCCTGCGAGGATCGAAAATTGCAAGATCGGCTTAAACCCCCTTGTCCGCCGACTCGCCAAGGTTTTGCGTCTGTCGCGAAAGAAACAGGCTATGACTTAGACGGTAAGGATATTGATGACTACGTGCGGTTCTACCAGTTTTACGAAGAATTTCAAGAAGCGATCGACCGGCATCAAGCTGGTGGCGAGCCGCTCGCTGACTGGCTCAACCAGTGGCAAAAGCATTTGCAACATTTTGACAGCAATCCCACAGACGATCGCGAGGAGACCATTAAGCGGTTTATTTGACATGGCGACAGTTACAAAGTCGCTCAACTCACTGCTAGGGTTGCCTGTCGCTACAAAACCAACCCTAGCAGCCAACTGAATCATTAACGAATTGCTGTTGCACGCGAAGATGGCTCAGGTCGGATTTGAACCAACGACCTTGGGCTTATGAGTCCCCTGCTCTAACCAACTGAGCTACTGAGCCTTATTTTCACACCTTTGCTAGTATAGCACATCCAAAACACAATTCACAATCCCTATCTCTTCGACAGTGAAGGCTGAAGGGTTATTCCAAAACTAGGCCTCGCGCTCTAACTCCGCCAACACTTTCACGTCAAACTCTTCCTCAAAAACAACCTTTTTGTAACCTAAATTCCACAACTCTAGCTCGCAAGGATCGTCGGGGTCGCTCGGAATCAAACTGAGATGCAACTCTCTGGCCTGAGGCTGATAGTGGCAGTCCATTGCTTGAATTGCGCCAATTTGCCGCCGATCGAGCGCCACCGCGAGTCGGAGCATTGCGCTCAAGTGATTGACAATTTGCCGATAGGTTTTATTCGGGAGATTGCTGTAGTTTTCGTGCTTTTTTTTCGGCGTACTCTTGCGATGGTAGCGAGCAATATTAGCGATCGCTTCCAACTCAATCTCTGTAAATCCGAGCAGTTCGGCGTTGCGAATTAAGTAGTAAGAATGCTTGTGGTGTGCGGAATGGGAAATATAGACCCCGCAATTGTGCAATATTCCAGCGGCCCACAGCAACTCCCGTTCTTCTCGCCCCCAAGGGTGAAGGAGTTTTTGGGTCTGGTCGAAAATACTGAGGGCAAAATTGGCAACTCGTTCGCTGTAGTCCATTTTGACCTGATATTTGCGAGCAATTTTGATAATGCTGCGATCGCGAATTTCTCCTTGGTAGCGCAGGCGATCCTCGATTAACCCATGGGTCAGCATCCAGTCAACGATGACCCCTTCCCGGAGCGATCGCTCGCAGACGGTTAAGGAGGATAAACCCAGCATTTTCATGGCTTCGAGCAACACGATCGCGCCAGCGACAATAATTTCCGATCGCCGCGCATCCATCCCTGCAATTTCCGACCGCTGGCTATAGGTCATCCCCGCCAAGCGTTTCACCACTTTCTCCAGATCGTGGCGGCTGAGTTCGTAGCCTTGTAAGGGGTTGGGTTCGGTTCCCAGTTCCATCAGTGCGTGGATGACCGCTAGCGTTTTAATCGTTCCCGATGTTCCGACCAAACAAGGCTGTTCGCTGGGTTGTAAGGTTTCCTGCAACTCCTCGATCGCGCGCTCTAACATCCCCCGCACATAAGCTTGCAAGTAGCGAAACTCATCGTTACTCATGGGGTCGGTGGTGACAAACTCTTGGGTGAGGCGCACGGCTCCGACCTTCGTGCTGCTGAGAAAGCGAGGTTGGTAAGCATCCGCTAGCACGATTTCCGTCGAACCGCCGCCAATATCAATAATGACGTGGGGTTGATGATTGAAGTCCATACAGGAGAGGACTCCGAGATAAATTCGCCTCGCCTCTTCTTTCCCAGAGATGAGGTTGACCGCGAGACCCAGTTCTGTTTCTATTTGTTGGAGAAAGTCTGCACCGTTGGGGGCCTCGCGCATCGCACTCGTGGCAACGGCGATGACGTGTTGGGCGTGGAAACTAGCCGCTAAGTCTTGACAGCGGCGCAAAGCAGCTAAGGCCCGTTGCATCGCTTCTGCGCTCAGGCGTTTGGTTTTGGGGTCGCGATCGCCCAACCTCACAGTATCTTTTTCTTTCGCAATAATCGTGAAGGTCGGTAAGGATGGCTGAATGCGGACGACAACCATGTGGATGGAGTTGGTGCCGATGTCAATGGCGGCGAGGTTAAACTTTTCAGTGCCTCCCGTCCGATCGGCGTAGCCATCGTGAAGATCTGGGGAAGTCGGCGGGGCGTTCGGCTCGGAAACAGAATTAACCATGGTGTTTTTCGTTCTCTCTCAAGATTCAGTTTCCACCCTGGTCTTGACTCATGGCTATAGTCCTTAAAAGGACTTAACTTAAGGCAAGCGAATCTTGCTCGCTCTCGGCAATCTCCCCGGTTCAACTGGCTTGTCTGCTCGAAATGTACGCTAGACCTGCGGATCGACTTTTTGTTCGGGTAATTCGGGAGAACGCTCGATTTGCTTGAGATGATAGCCTTGTCGTTCGAGCTGGCGAACAAAGTGAGTGGGTTGGTTCCGATTGGCCGAAGTATCGGACAGTTGTCCAGTTTCCTTCGCTGTTTGTCGGATTTTTTTTCGCTTAGCGCTGCGTCCCATCTCCTGTCTCCGAAGCGATCGCTAACTTCAACCTCCTCAATCGTACCGCTCCAGGGAATTTATGCCGCACGATGTATTCCAAGACTTTGAAGGTTACAGAATTTCGCAACGAAGTAGGGGCGAGGTAATGGGACTTTGACGAAAAATAAGCCCAAGAAGGGCTGAAAGCCTTTTCTGGGCAACGGCTATCAGCGCCTGACGGCAAGAGAGTCGGGGAGATTTTGCTATTTGATCGTCAGGATTTTTTGGAAAGTTAAACAATGAAAAATTACGTTTCCAGAATTAGAAAACCTTGTTTTATTTCTACATTTCTTAACTTTTCGATGATGTTTAAAGCTTGTTGATATTTTACTGTTTGTTTCGCGTTGAGTGTCAAAGATGCGGAGGTTTTAGATCCTCCAAGAACAAAAACGATCAAAGAGGAATATGATATTGGAAGTGTTTTCTCGTAAGGTTCCATCAAGGTTCCATCGAACACTTGAGTTCTTTCCCAAAGTTGAGTCTTCGTCACAAAATATATCCATCTTTCTCGATACTTATACCCTTTTGCAGACAAAAAAGGCCAAATAATCATTTTTTCAATAATTGAATCTTCTTTGATTTGATAGTAAAAATATTCGCCAGGTATATACTTATTGAGTAAACTTCCTTTGACAGCGAGAGTATTGATCTCAAATTCATTCAATGAAAGTTCTATTGTTTTATTTTTTAAAGCCGAATCGCAAAAGCTTCTTATTTTATATTGAACTTGTTTATAATCGACTTCTGAAGTTTCAATACTTGGAAAATCTTTTAGTTTTCTGGGCGGCTTTCCTTTATTGACATCTAAAATAATTTTCCAGCCACCAAGATATTGGAATAAAAATAAAGCAATTGCAGGAACTAAAATTATCAAATAAGGTTTATCAAGGAAAATCATGTTTGATTTTTATGTAAAAACCCTTTGTACAGGACAAAAGCTGTAGGTTGGGTTGAAGGACGTGGGGGAAACCTCTGCCGAAAAAGAAGAGTCATCAGTCAACAATTGAGAGATTACCTTTTACAGCTCAATGTGGATAATCCAAGTTAAGGCCAATCAACATTCTCCATATCTACCTCATCTGCCGGAGGAGTTTCATAATTGCGTTCTCTGATAAGGTTTACAAACCGATCGGGAAGCCTAAAATAATGTTTATCTACATCGTGAGCGAGATTATCTGGCCAACAAAAAACACCATCACTGTGAAACACAAGTGTGTTTATTTTCTCATCACAATCACTACACTTTTCAAGCTGATTTGAAGATGCCATCATGTAAGGGGCTTTTTTTAAATACTCAATTAGTTTCTTTTTATCAGGAGGAAGCCAACTTTCATCAACATATTCACTAATATCAAAAGGTCTACCTGTATATCTTTCCACTGCATACCAAAAGCCATACCAATCATATTGCCAGTTCTTTGCAAGTTTTTCTGCTTTTGCATTCATGGATTTTTCCTTGGATTTCATCTTATTGGCTATCTCGAAGCTTTGTACAGAAAAAATATAGAAAAACTTGTAAATCTGTAGGTTGGGTTGACGAAGAAAACCCAACAGCAGCAAGTATTTGTTAGGTCGCGCTTCTCTTGACCCAACCTACCTCTAAGTTCTCAAATCATCAAAATAAAATTCCTCAGCAATAATCTCAAAATCGAGCCAGCCTAGGGGATTGAGTAAGAATCCCTCAATGCCGTAATCTTTATACTGCCTATTAGAATCTGACTCTTGATTGAACTCTGCGATCAACTTCTGCTCCTTTTTGTATTGTTTGCTTTTCTCGTCGTATTTGCAGAAACCTCTTCGTAAATGTTTCATGGTTTTGAAAATTACCTTGCAAGGATCTGAAAATTTGTGTATTTCAGTCAATGGATGAGGTGGATAGACTGCTAGATTTGATTGAATGTCAACTATCAAGTCTCTTTCAATTATTTCAAACTTCTCTATTTTGCATTCTGAAAAATGAAATTCATCAAAGTAGCCTTTAACAACAGTCATCGCTCTATCTTCCTTAATACTGCGATCGACCCCAAGGAAAACTGCTAGATTTGGGTCAGACAATCGCTCGCCATTGCTGCTTCCAACTCCCGACCGATGAAGACGAGGCGAGTTTGACGGGGTTCCTCCGCACCCCAAGGGCGATCGTAGAAAGAGTCAAAGCGATCGCCGACTCCTTGTAACACCAGGCGCATGGGTTTGTCCGGAACGGCAACAAAACCTTTAATCCGATACACTTCTGCAGTTTGTACTAGTTGCTTTAACCGTCGGATCAAAGCTTTGGGGTCAAAAGCCCGATCGACAACCACTTCCACCGAGTTAATCCCATCATCGTGTTCGTGTTCTTCCTCATGGTCGTGGTGACTGGGACGGCTGTCGAGATTATCTTCCACTGCTGCATTGAAACCGAGCAAAATATCGGGGTTAATCGCACCATCGCGACAGGGAACAATCTTCACCCCCGATCTCACTTCTTGCTGCAACCAGTTCCGAACTTTTTGTTGGGTTTCCCCATCGACTAGATCGGTCTTCGCCAGCAGCACGAGATCGGCACAGGCAAGCTGGTCTTCAAACAACTCTTCAATGGGGGTTTCGTGTTCGAGGTTAGGATCGGCTTTTTGCTGGGCTTCCAGGGCTTCTAAGTCCCCAACCAGAGTGCCGGCCGCTAGCGCCTGACAATCAACGACAGTAACAACCCCATCCACTGTTGCCTCATTGCGAATTTCGGGCCAGCGAAAGGCTTGGACTAAGGGCTTGGGAAGGGCCAGACCTGACGTTTCGATCAGCATACAATCAATTTGCTCCCGGCGTTCTAGCAGTTGTTGCATGGTGGGGAAAAATTCTTCTTGGACCGTGCAGCACAAACAACCGTTCGTCAGTTCGACAACGTTGCTAACCGAGTCTTCCTCTTCGTCGCAGATCTGACAGTCTCGGAGTAACTCCCCGTCGATGCCAATTTCGCCAAATTCATTGACCAGAACGGCGATTTTGCGTCCTTGGTTGTTTTGCAGGAGGTGGCGAACAAGGGTGGTTTTGCCAGCACCGAGGAAACCAGTGACGACGGTGACGGGAATTTTTGCAGCCATATTGCTTGTCTTAATTAGTGTCTAATGTGGATTATCTGAACCTCTGTTGGAGCAAGGGAGTCATTTCAGTTCTCAGTCATCAGAGAGTTTAGAATTCAGAGTTTAGAATTCAGAGTTCAGAATTCTGAATTAGGGAATTGGGGGAGACGGAAGAATTGGGAGAAACGCGAGAAAATTTAACCCCCGAAGCTCCCGAACCCATCACCCATAACTCTATTCAGTCATCTTTTGCCTATCCTAATAAAGCTGATGAGAGAAAGGCCGCTCCCGCACCGCAGATAACAAAACCGGCTGCTCTCAGGACAGATAAGGGGGACTCCGACCCTTTTTTCAGAGCCACTTTGCCCAGTTGATAAGCAACTCCAGCAATTCCCAACTGGATAGCGGTGAACCCCACTAAATAAGCAATAACAGGTGTTATTTCCGCCCCGACAACTGCCTCGCCGTAGGCATAACCGTGGAAGATACCGGCGATCGCGGCCAAAACCGCCAGCGCGATCGCTCCCCCACTCTCTTTCATCGCCAAGAGAATGCCAAACCCCAAAACAGAAGCTGAGATCGCAGTTTCCGGGACGGGTAAATCAACGCTAGCCAAATGAATGCCCGTTCCGACCATTGCCGCCAAAACAAATGCGGTGGGAATAGTCCAACCCTTCTGCTTAATTGAAGCGAGCAAACCAACTGCCACAACAAAAGCAAAGTGATCGGGTCCGATAACGGGGTGTCCCAGGCCGGAGAGAAAACCCTGTAAGAAGTTCGTTGGCATTTGGCCGCCAAAAGGATGGTGGGCCAAAGCTTGAGGTGCCAACAAAGCTAGCCCTAGCACTGCCAGGATCGAGGTTGCACCGGCCAGCGCAATTTTTGGAAATCGTTGGGGAGTTGAAGAAAGCTTAAGTTGAAACATTACAGTCCGGTTAATTTTAGTGAATGCGTCGCAGCGAGGAAAGTTGTGGAAGCGATCGCCCCCAACCTTCAATCCAGCACTAGCACAGTGCTGGAAACGGACAGGCCGTGAATGGTAAAAATTCCGAATTTAACCCCATCTGTACCTCGCAGACGCGCTATTGGTTTTGCGTCATCGGCGGGCATCCTGACTTAGAGACAATCGCAAAGTTCTCTTCACAGTTGCGGGACAGTGCCAGATTTGCACTGGACTTTCCCCCTTGCGTCTGATGGCTGTTCCCCATCAGAACCGATTCAATCCTGAGACTATATCACAATTGCACGCCAAAACCGCCCGCTCAAACGACATCGACGGTAAACTGTCCCGGCGTTTGAATTTTGATCGTTCCGCCCCAAGCGCAATTGCAGACAGAAATGTCGCTGAGGGCTGCAAACACGCCAATTTTGACTTTGAACGCGCCCGGTTTCCAGGGCCCCGTAGGAACGGGAATGCAAGGCATTGGGGTCAGCACGCCTAGGGCGGCCGAGGTGGCAGAAGCAACAGCAGGATTGGCCAGAGACGTACACATTCCAAAGGGGGGAATATTGACAATCGGTGCAAAATCCATCACCGTTGCAGCTAGCGGAATGGGGCTAAGTACGGGAACGCCCTTGGGAATCACAATTAAAGTACTCGGAGCCGCTCCAAAGGGAACGCATTGCATCGTTGCTCCCATCGTTACGAGTTTAGGCATTTTGAGTTAATGGATGCGGTTTAACTTACCGTTGTATTCAGAATTACGTCTAATGTACATTACCCTCACCCTAGCTAGTGCTTTGTCAATTTTCAATTGAGGTCGGGGGACGACGAGGGAGATGGGGAGATGGGGAATTGGGGAGTTGGGGGAATTGGGAGACAAGGGGGAAATCGACAATCCGTCATTTCTTCCTTGACAGACTACTAGGGTGAGGGGACGCTGTAGGGGCGGATTTCCTCGATAGCTCTTGGATTTTACTCGGAACTACCGCTCCAAACCCGCCCTGCTTAAAGGAAAAAATGGTGTTTCCTAGGGTCTGTGCCAACCAGGTTTAGCATAAAACGCGAATCCGCTCTGGGAGGAGAAGCTTTCGCTGTACCGGTCAGCGTCGGGAGCATGTCACTATAAGTACCAGAAGACAGTAATGAGGAAAGCAGTATGATCGATGCTGGCAAGCGCAATGTCCTTGGGGTACAGGTCAACGTCATTGACTACGAAGCTGCAGTCGAGCGAATTATCCAAGCGGCTAAAGCCAAGCAAGGACTGTCAATTTCTGCTTTAGCCGTCCATGGGGTGATGACGGGAGTGCTGGACGACACGCACCGCTACCGCCTCAACCACTTCGATCTCATTTGTCCGGATGGACAACCCGTTCGGTGGGCGTTGAATCTGATGTATAAAGCGAAGTTAAGCGATCGCGTCTACGGCCCGAACCTCACCCTCTACACCTGCGAGCGAGCGGCCGAGGAAGGACTGTCCATTTACCTCTACGGGAGCCGGCCGGAAGTTCTACAGGCTTTTACTGACAACTTGCGATCGCGCTACCCCAAGCTCCAAATCGCAGGCTCTCAACCCTCTCGCTTTCGCACGGTTTCCGCTGAAGAAAAGCAAGAAATCGTTCGGCAAATTCACGAAAGCGGTGCGGATATCGCCTTCGTGGGGTTGGGTTGTCCTCGTCAGGAAGTTTGGGCCTACGAGTATCGCGATGCGCTCTCGATGCCTTTGCTAGCCGTTGGTGCGGCTTTTGACTTCCACGCCGGCCTGTTGCCCCAAGCCCCCAAAACCCTGCAAAACTTAGGACTAGAGTGGCTGTTCCGCCTGGTACAAGAACCCAAGCGCCTCTGGAAGCGCTACGTGCTGCTCAACCCACACTATGTCTGGCTCTTGTCCCAACAAATGTTAGGTCTGCGTCGCTTCGACCCCGCCGCCACACATCCCCCCAGCGAGGAAATTCGCTACGGCTGATCTGTCAAGAATTCAGAGTAGGGACTGGGTTTCCCTGCCCTTTTTTCGAGTTCAGAATTGAGGCAATAGAGCTGAAAGCTGAAATACCGCGTGCGCCCTTTAAATGCCATCGAGCTAACCCGTCTCAATCCCTTGTATTCTCTCATCCTTACCGCAATTCAACCCTCATAATAAGCTATAATTAAGATAAGCAGTTTTCTAAAAGAAAGACTGCAACTTTTTCTTTAGTTTTTGACAATTATGCCTTCCGAACAATCTCAAGGCGATCGCCAAAATACTTCGACATTAGAAGATATTCGAGCTACACGATTGGAAAAAATAGAACAACTCGAAGCAATCGGATTGACGGCCTACGCCTACAACTGGAAGTCTACGCATCATGCCGCACAACTGCAAGAAAAATATGCCGATCTCGATGCAGGAGAGGAAGTCGAGATCGAAGTTGCCGTTGCCGGACGAATCCTGGCTCGTCGGGTTTTTGGTAAGTTAGCATTTTTTAACCTTCAAGACGAAACCGGCACCATTCAGCTTTACCTCGAAAAAAAACGAATTGATGCCAAAATGTCCGATATCCCCAAAGCTTTTAATATCCTCAAAAAGCTTACAGATGCGGGAGATATTTTAGGCGTAAAAGGAACCATTAAGCGAACCGAAAAAGGCGAGCTTTCCGTCTATGTCAGCGAGTATGCAATGCTGACAAAATCATTGCTTCCCCTACCTGATAAATGGCACGGCCTAACCGATACAGAAAAGCGCTATCGGCAGCGCTATGTTGACCTAATTGTTAACCCCGACGTGCGCGAAACCTTTCGCCGTCGCGCCCAAATTACATCAGCCATTCGTCGCTACCTAGACGAGCAGGGATTCATCGAAATCGAAACGCCGGTTTTGCAAGGCGAAGCCGGGGGAGCCGAAGCCCGTCCGTTCGTGACTTACCACAACACCTTGCAAATGGATTTGTATCTGAGAATTGCCACGGAACTGCACCTGAAGCGGTTAGTGGTGGGTGGATTTGAAAAGGTGTTTGAATTGGGGCGAATTTTTCGCAATGAGGGGATTTCCACCCGCCACAACCCAGAGTTCACAACCCTCGAACTCTATCAAGCCTATGCGGACTATCGCGACATGATGGCTCTGACAGAAAAGCTGATTGTCACCACCGCGCAAGCGGTTTTAGGGACGCTGCAAGCGAGCTATCAGGGCAAAACGATCGACCTGACCCCCCCCTGGACGCGAGCCACAATGCACGAGCTGGTTGAAGCGGAAACGGGTCTAGATTTCACCTCCTTTGACAGCTTTGAGGTTGCCAAAACTGCTGCCGAGCAAGCCGGAATTGAGGTTCCCGATGATTGTCAGTCTGTGGGGAAATTGCTCAACGAGGCCTTTGAGCAGAAAGTTGAAGATAAGCTCATTCAGCCCACCTTTGTCCTCGATTATCCGGTGGAAATTTCGCCGCTGAGCAAACCCCATCGTTCTAAAGCCGGGTTGGTGGAGCGTTTTGAACTCTTTATTGTCGGCCGGGAAACGGCCAACAGCTTCTCGGAGCTAACCGATCCGATCGAACAGCGGCGGCGTTTGGAGTTGCAGGCGCAGAAGAAAGCGGCTGGAGACTTAGAGGCCCAAGGGGTTGATGAAGATTTCCTGGCAGCGTTGGAGTACGGGATGCCGCCGACAGGAGGGCTGGGAATTGGCATCGATCGCTTGGCTATGCTGCTGACCAATGCTCCGAGCATTCGGGATGTTATCGCTTTTCCTTTGCTCAAGAGCAACAGTACGGCAATTCGCGACCTCGACTACGATCGCGAAAAAAAAATTCTGCGGGTTAAGTTTGGCAATGGCAGCGTTTATCGGTACAGCGACGTACCCGCAGATGCTTACAAGGAGTTGAAGGAAACGCCCTCGGTCGGCCAGTACTTCAACGCCCATATTCGGGACAAGTACGGCTTCGACAGAGAGGTTTAGGGGTTCGATCCCTAGCTTCTGTTGAGACACTTGCGGCGATAAGCTGTTCGACATTTAAACTGTGATATGAAATCCTTTTGAAGACTTGACTCGCACCCGATGCAAACGAACACGGGTCTCAAGGTCGCTCCACAATTGAGGGGCCAGCGAGTCAACCCATACGTCGGGGGTCCGGGGGGGCGTAACGCCCCCGGTGGGGGGTCTGGGGGGCGTTACGCCCTTACAAGGGTAGGTTTTTAAGCAAAGGAGGAGTAAGGACTCAAAAACAAGAGAGGGAGGGTCAAGCGATGAAACTCAATCAACATCTCAAAGAGTGGAAAAAAGTCCTCAGCTCTAAATTCCCCAACTTGAGCCTCCCTCAAGTGTCAGGATTAGCCACTTGGAGCTTCGGTATGGTCATGACTCAATCAAGTTCCCTGAGCCGAGTCTCCACCTTAATCGCCCAGATTAATCAAGAATCGGAAAACACCGCCCGTCAGAGACTCAAGGAATGGTACAAAGAAGGAACAGCCAAAGCCAAAAAAGGCAACAAGCGAGTCTCCCTTGAAGTGAGTCAATGTTTTGCCCCCTTGTTGCGGTGGATGATAGAGTTGCATCCCCAAAACACTCAAGAGTTGTTCATGGCTTTGGATGCCACCACCCTGGGGACAAAATTTACCGTCTTGTCCATAAACGTTCTCTATCACGGCAGTGCTGTCCCGGTAGCATGGAAAGTGATTCAAGCGTGCCAAAAGAGCCGTTGGCAACCTTACTGGCAAGAATTACTCAGGGCCTTGAAGGAGATTGTGCCTTCCGATTACAACGTCATTCTCAGCGCCGACCGAGGAGTTTATGCTCATTGGCTCTTCACAGAGATTGTTCAACTCGGTTGGCATCCGTTTTTACGCATTAATCACCATCACGGTCAATATCAACCGGGCGATTCGACTTCATGGCATCCTTTAGCTTCTGTGGTCGATTCGACAACCCGACATTGGTCCGGACAAGTCACTTGTTTCCCCAGCAATCCCCTCCCTTGTTGCTTATTAGCTCAATGGGATGAAGGTTATGCCGACCCTTGGCTGATTGTCACCGATTTACCGGCCGCCGATGCCTCTATTCACGGGTACAGCTTCCGCTGTTGGATTGAATGTTCTTACCGCGATCTCAAAAGCGATGGTTGGCGCTGGGGTAAAACTCGCGTCCAATCTCCCGAAAGGGCAGAGCGTTACTGGCTAGCGATGGCTGTGGCTTTGCTGTGGATGCTCAGTTGTGGACGAGAACGAGAACGAGAACAACAACGGGGCGAAACACAGGGTTCCCCGCAGGATTCCACNCCCTCCCCTCCTTCGACTCCTCCTCGTCAACTCTCTTGTTTTGTGCAAGGTTTGTTAACGATTTTAGGGCGATTACTCACCCATCAATCTCTGGGTCTTGAATCCTTGTTTCCTTTGCCCTCCCAACTGTCTAGCCCCAGTCTAGTCTTTAATTCGTCTTAATTGTTAAAAACCTACCCTTGTGAGGGGCAAACCCCCCCAGAAAAGCCAGGGTTTTAACGAACCTCATCAAGGGAACAAGGAATGGTAGGTCGCATTTAGAGGGAAATCAAAGATCGGCTAATCAAGTGGATTTCATATTACATCACGGCGATGGAGCGGGAGGTTCTGGAGGAAGCGACAGGTCAACGCCAATGCCGCGATCGTAGATTTCAATGTCCCACTGACCCGAACGGTTGATCTCAAAAGCAATAAAACGGCCGTTGCCGCCGATGGTGGGATGGCGGACATCTCCTAAAATATTTTTGGTAATGTTTTCGCGCTGAGTTGTTTGGCGATCGTAGACCCAGATATCGGATTTCCCCGACTCTTCAGAACGATAAACAATATAGCGGCCGTCGGCGCTAATGTCAGGTTGATCTTGAAACTTACCCGCTTGGTTGAGTTTGGGAAGGGGGACGAGTTTTCGGCGTTGGAGATCGTAGACAAAAATTCCTCGGGTGGAGTGGCGATCGGAGGCGAAAACGAGATAGCGTCCGCTGTAAGATAGGCGAGGGTGCTGCTCGGAAGTGGTGGTGTTGAGGGTAGCTCCTAAGGCTTGTGGTGGCGGCGCGATGAAGCCGCGATCTTGGCAACTGCTGAGGGTGGCGACAGCGGCGAAGAGGAGCAGTTTGTACGAGACGCGACTTCTGGTCATTGCATTATTGTTTTTCCCTCTATCCTCAATTATGCAACGCCAAATCGAAAATGCTCGAGACGGTCAGTGCTCAATGTTGCATCAACATCAACAAGCGTTTGGCCCGCTGAGTGATGCCTTCCCAGTCTTGTCCCTCAACTAAGGGGCCTAAAAACAGTTGGCTGGAGAGGCCCACCGCCACCGCACCAGCTTTAATAAAACCTTGAGCATTTTCGAGGGTCACGCCGCCGGTGGGGATGAGCGGGATGTCTCGCAAGGGTGCTTGGATCGCTTTGAGGTAGGGAACTCCACCAACCGCTTGGATCGGGAAAACTTTAACGCAAGTTGCGCCGGCCTGCCAAGCCGTGACGATTTCTGTTGGCGTTAAGGCTCCCGGTATGATGGGAACGCTGGCATCTTTGGCTGCTGCGATGAGGGTGGGGTCTGTGTGGGGACAAAAGAGAAATTGAGCGCCGGCCGCGATCGCGTCTTGCACGTCTTCGGCAGTGAGGAGGGTTCCCGCACCAATCAGACAGTCGGGGAGGTCTTGGCGCAGTTGGCGGATTAGGGTTTGAGGGCGATCGCTATTCCAGGTAATTTCAACAATCCCGATCCCCCCAGCCCTGACTGCTCGGGCCATTTGCAGCCCCAGTTCGACATCGGGAGTCCGAATGACCGCGATCGCGCGGTGGCGTTGCAGGGAATCTAACCAAGAATCAACAGACATTATCGGCAGGATGAAGTGGGTATGATGGGTTGAGTTCTTTTTACCATCCACGCGCGGCAGTCAAGCATTAAGAATAACGACGATGGCCTCAGAGACAATCTCGATTATCCTTCCCGTCCTCAATGAAGCGAAAAATTTAGAGCAAACGATCGCGCGCGTGCAAACGGGTTCTGATGTAGAAATCATCGTGGTTGATGGCGGCAGTACAGATGGAACTGCAGAGATCGCGCGATCGCTCTCGACCCGCGTCATCCTCTCGCCGAACGTGGGTCGCGGGGGACAGATGAATGCGGGGGCCGCGATCGCAACGGGAGACATCCTGCTGTTCCTCCACGGCGATACGCTGTTACCGTTGGGTTATGAGGAGATGGCCCGCGCGGCCCTCGCGCAAGCGATCGCGGGAGCCTTTGAACTGGCAATTGATAGCAATCGTCCTTCCCTGCGCTGGATTGAAAAAACGGTGAATTGGCGATCGCGCTTTTTACAATTTCCCTACGGCGACCAAGGAATTTTTCTCAAAGCCTCTGTTTTTCGGGAATTCGGCGGCTTTCCCAAGCTGCCCATTATGGAAGACTTTGAACTCATTCGCCAGCTCAGGCGCAACGGCAAAATTGCGATCGTCCCCACCCCCGTTCTCACCTCCGGCCGTCGCTGGCAAAAGCTGGGGGCAATTAAAACAACCGCGATTAACCAACTGATTATTTTGGGGTATTTTCTCGGCATTCCGCCAACCACCCTCTGGCGTTGGTATCGCGGACAGCGGCGCGGGTAACCTCGATCTCAACGAAGCGCTTCGTTGCGAAATTCTGTAACCTTCAAAGTCGTGTCGCAAATTCATCCTGAGTTGGTCAATTGAGCGAAGAGATCTTCATAGCGGTCTAACGCTTGGTCGAGGGTGTAGTGGGCGATCGCGGCGGCTCGACTTTGTTCTCCTAACTTTTTAACTAACTCCCGATCTTGATACAGCTTCCGAATCGCTTCAGCAAGGGCGGCCGGATCTTCTGGTGGCACGATAATCCCCCCTGCAGCCGAGATCGCTCGATCGGCAGTTCCTCCCAAGGGAACCGAGGCCACAATTGGTCGTCCGCTTCCCAGCAAAACTTGGAATTTGGAGGGCATATTGAAAGAAACAATATTTTTCTTTTGGATAATCAGGCCCGCATCCGCAGCAGCCAGCATTTCGGGTAATTTTTCGCGAGGTTGGAAGGGCGCAAGGATAACGTTGTCGGCTCCTTGCTGCTGGCGGTAAGCTTCCAGTCGTTCTAAGGCCTTCTCATCGCCGACAATCGCGATCGCCAGATCGGGGAGATCCTTCAAGTAAACAGCCGCATCAATCGCCGTTTCCAGTCCTTGGGTGAGGGCAATATTACCGGAATAAAGCGCGACAAATTTCCCTTCGAGATTGCGATCGCGGCGGAAATAACTCTCTTCTTTGGGTAACGGTTGAATGAAATTAACATTGACCCAATTGGGAATGAGAACAATTTTGCGATCGGGAACGCCTTTCGACAGTAAATTTTCTCGAAATCCCTCCGCGATCGCCGTAATCGCCGTGGCAGTACGATAGTTAAACCGTTCTAGCGCTTCAAAGACGCGAATCAACTTTTTATTCCCCACCAAACCGACGCGCACCGCTGCTTCGGGCAAAATATCTTGAAGGTTTAAAATGACCGGACAGCGGTACAGCCATCCCAATAGCGTTGCTGGTACGCCGACGGGCAACCCCGGAACGGTGAAAATGAGAATATCGGGCCGCCACCCTCGCAAAGCTTGCAACAAACTCAAACCCACAAAACTTAATTCAAACAAAACTCGATTCACCAGGCCGCGTTTCTTGCGCGCGCGCACGTAACAGCGTTGAATTTTCACCCCATTCCACACTTCCGTGCAATAGAGTTTGCCTCGATATTGCGGGTCTATCTCTTGTTTGGGATACCAAGGCATTCCCGTGACAACGCGAACCTCATGACCGCGCGTGGCTAAACCTTCCGCCAATTCGGTCATCAGCGGTGCAATGCCAATGGGTTCTGGGTGGTAGTTATAGGAATAAATTAGGATTCGCATATTACAGTCGAGAATGATAATTCTATCTCCGCTGGAAACGCTTGACGATCGGGGAAGGAAAGCATAACTTTATCGATATCGATTCTTAGCTTCCCCTTTACCGTTTTTCCGAATCGCTGCACAACTTAAAAAAAAGACTCGATCGAGCGCATGTTGGTTTCACTTACCTTTCTTTCTGACCGTATAAGCCGTACTTCAGGACAAGTCGAAGCAGGCGCAGGGGATAATACAGGGGAAAGAAAAACTGCGGCAACCGCACAAATTCTAGATCTCTTTCATTGATGGGAAAAATGAGTCCCAGGCAATATCGTATCTTAGCTAACCATCCTTGCTGGAGACGCAGGGAAAAATGGGCAAGTTGCAAGCGGTTGAGATAAGCATCCATTCCTTTAAACAGGCGATGATAGGTTTGCTCGGAAAGCTTTCCAACGGTTGGATCTTGCTCGATCTTGCGCCAGATGCGATCGGGAAGGGGACTGTCTAAAAGTTCGCAAGCCAGTTTTAGCCCTAACAGTAACATTCGCTGACAATGCAGTTGCTCGGCTCGGACTAAGAGCTTTTCCCAGTCGAGCTGAGGATGAGACTGAAGAAATTCAGCAACATCACAAATCCTTTGCAGGCCAAGCCATCCATCTTTAGAGCCATTCACGCACAACACAAACAATAAATCGTCGCTGGCAATCGTCATGAACTTTGTCCCCGCTAAGTCTAGCGGTTCGCATTGTTCGAGAATGTCTTGGGGGTGGAGCGGAAAGGCAAAGTAGGGAGGGGCAATTTGCCAGTGCAGATCGACGCTAATCGCCAGTTTTTGATGAATAAATTCAGATTCATAATTCGTTTTAATTCTTAGCTTTTCTTGGCGATCGCTCAGTTGATTAAGCGGTTGATATCCTTGAGAGAGCAAGATTTTTTTTGCCAAACAAAAGTCCCGATCGCAAATGAGAAGATCGATGTCATAGAATTGACGGAGCGCAATATTTTGATAAATTTTGGTAGAGAGAACCGAACCTTTGAAAGGAATTGCGACGACCTGGTGCGCTGAAAATGCTTTTAAAAGTACAATCAGTTGCGCGGTTAAAAACAAGTTGCGACGAACGTTAATTTGAAAATTAGTAGCCAGCTTGTCTAAGATTTCTGATGGAACTAATTCCGGACAAATTGCTTTCAGTTGCCAATAGAGAAGTGGGGTAACGTGATGCCATTGTGCTGTATTCGTTAAATCGTTCCAGTCAAGATTTTGCTGAGCTAAGCGTCGAATTCGACCCATTTGCTCGGAGGACAGTTGAGTGCGGGAGCAGCATAGTAAGAGTTCTATTTCCGGACGCATTTAATGACGGGTTATTGGTCGTGGAGCATTGGCAAGGGGCGATAAGCGATTTGTGGTTGAGGACAATCAGCCAAAAATTTATCGATAGCGATTCGCTTGAGTTTCAAATAAATGAGCGTAGGTTCCTCGGTGCTGAATGAGTTGGGCGTGGGTTCCGCTTTCGGTAATTCTGCCATGTTCGAGTACGAAGATGCGATCGGCTAATTTAACGGTTGAAAGGCGGTGGCTAATTAGAATGGTGGTGCGATTGTGGGCGAGTTGGCGAAAGTGGCGCACAACTTCGGCTTCGGCTTGCGGATCGAGGGCGCTGGTGGGTTCGTCGAGAATGAGGATCGGAGCTTGACGAAGGAAGCCGCGGGCAATCGCGATTTTTTGCCACTCGCCGATACTGAGTTCTTCACCTTGAGCAAATTGCTTTCCGAGGAGGGTCTCGTAGCCTTGGGGGAGGCGCGCGATCGCTGCGTCAATACCCGCATCGCCAGCAGCCGATCGAATTTTGTCTGCGTCCACCATCGATTTGAGATCCCCAAAACCAATATTTTCTCGCACGGTCAAGCTATACCGAGCATAATCTTGAAAAACAACGCTAATCTGCTTTCGCAAAGCAATTTGTTTAAATTCACGAATATCTATCCCATCCCACTTAATTTGTCCGGCACTGGGATTGTAAAGACGACACAAGAGTTTGATCGCAGTTGTTTTCCCTGCTCCATTTTCGCCTACGAGCGCAACGGTTTCGCCTGCTTTGATGCGAAGCGTAATATCTGCGAGAGCGGGACGGGTGCTGTGGGGGTAGTTAAATTGCACGTTCTCAAACTCAATTCCGATTTGGAGGGGTTGGGGAATGTCTTTGGGAAAGGGGGGATCGAGCGCGGTCGGTTGCAGGTTGAGAAAGTTGTAAAAGTTAGCGAGAAAGAGACTGTTTTCGTAGAGACTGGCTAAATTTCTAACGGTTTCTCGTAGCAGGGTCTGTCCCCGTTGAAAGGCTTGATAGTACATCACCAGAGAGCCGAGGGTCATGGCCCCGCGTAGGGTGCGCTCGGCAATAAAGGCAAAGGCGCTAAAGACGGCTAGGGTTGCGATTCCTTGGGCGATCGCTTCGGCCAGGGAGCGACGAGCAGCGAGGTGGAGTTTGCCTTGGCGGACGGTTTGGCGGAGGTGGCGAAACCGTTCTTGAAAGAACCCACCCAGGTCAAAGAGGCGAATTTCTTTGGCGTGGGACTCGTGAGTTAGCATCCAGCTAAAATAGTTGGCCTGTCGCTCCAGAGAGGTCCACTTCTGCCACAGGCGGTAGAATTGCTGGGCGTATCGCAGGCGCACCAGAAGGATAGGAAAAATGGCGAGGAAGAGGACGACGGTTGCAGACCAGTGGAGAACTAAGAGAAGGGTGGCGATCGCGCTCAGGGAGATTGCGCCTTGTACCGACTGAATTAAGCGGTTGAGTATCAGCGGCGGACGGTAAGGCGCTTCGGATTGCGCTTGGTGGAGCTTGTCGTAATATTGGGCGCTTTCATAATATTCCAAATCCACCTCGACCGATTTGGCGTGTAGGAGATCGCGAACGTAGTCGGTGACGAGTTGAGATTGTGCTTCCCGTGCGAGTCCTCCTAAAGCATTGAGTCCGTCGGTCGCGATCGCGACAGCGGCCGCCAGCACAATTAGTCCTAAAACCTGTTGCCACAAAGCGTCTGGAGTCGCATTTGCGCCGGCGAGTCCTTGAGTGAGGGTGTCGATAATTTGCTTGGTTAAATAGAGGGACAGCAGGGGCAGAAGGCCTTGTATGCTGGAGAGAATTAGGCTGGCCAGCGTCCACAAACGACTGCTTTGCCAGCACAGGCGTGCCGCTCGCTGCAGATCGAGGAGGCGGCGAATTTTGTCTCGCGTTGGCGGGCCGATCGGCACGGGAATTCAGCGGTAGAGGCTCTCCGTCAGATTAGCATCAAAGATTGGCGATCTGGGTTCGGAGTTTGGGAGAGCGATCGCTCTGCAACTTAATAGACCTCCTACATGAATCAAGAAGAGCGATCCAGTTCATAATTGAGAATTCCAGCAATAAGATTAAGTCGTAGACCCAAACGTTTTCTGCAGTTTTCGAGAAATCATTTTATGGTCGTAAAGGAAGAAAAAAATATTGGGAAATCACCACAGATTGTGAAACCGTACCGAAAGAATCGACTTGGTTTGTGATGACCAAAATGGCAAAAGTCAAAGAGGGTGAAGTTGGCAATATTTACAAAATCAGAGCCTGGATAGAGTACGGATTCAAGTGTTGGCGTTATTTTGTCTACTTTTGGGATGACTTGTGTTTTTTCTCTGCCTAGAGTGACAGAAGAGAGGTAAACCGGATTTGGTATAACCCATACTTCAACTGTTATATTATTTGTGCCTGATTAGCGAAACTGTAATTATGGAAGTTATTCCAGCCATTGACTTGCTTGGCGGGCGCTGCGTGCGTTTGTATCAAGGAGACTACGATCGATCCCAGGTATTCGGCAACAACCCGGTCGAAACGGCCCGACGGTGGGAAAGCGAGGGGGCAACTCGACTGCATTTAGTGGACTTGGATGGAGCAAAACAGGGGAAACCTTGCAACAAAGATGCGATCGCGGCAATTGCACAAGCCATTTCCATTCCCGTACAAGTTGGGGGGGGACTGCGCGATCGCGCCGGAATTTCTCAACTACTCGATCTCGGAGTCGATCGCGCGATCGTCGGAACCCTCGCCGTCGAAAACCCCCAACTCGTCAGCGATCTCTGCCAAGAGTTCCCCAGTAAAATCGTTGTCGGCATCGATGCGCGCAACGGTCAAGTCGCAACCAGAGGCTGGCTGGAAACCTCTCAAATCGCCGCCACCGAACTGGCCGCACAAATGGCAGAAATTGGGGCCGCCGCAATTATCTACACGGACATTCACCGTGACGGGACCCTGGCCGGGCCGAACAAGGAAGCCTTGCGGGAGTTAGCCAATGCCATTCACATCCCCGTTATTGCCTCCGGTGGCGTAAGTTCCCTCACCGATCTACTCGGTTTGCTGGCCCTCGAACCCTTGGGAGTCGCGGGAACCATCGTCGGTCGCGCCTTGTATACAGGGGATGTGTCCCTGGTGGAAGCCGTGCAAGCAGTAGGACAGGGGAGATGGCAAGATATTCCCCCCGATACGGGATTTTCAACCCTGGCCTGAAATGCGGATTGCCCTAACTCACACCGCTGTGTTTGGCCGCCAACTCCTCCAAAACGGCTGGAGAGAGACAGCGGCGTTCGGAAGAATAGGTCATTAAATTTACCCCATTCATCATCCGAACCGTGCTGACACGCACTCGAAAGTCGTCGCTGACAAACCAACACCGTTCTTGACCTTGGTTTCTTTCGTACTCTGTGGAAATTGTTAAAACGCCATCATCGGCAAACTGGTAGTGGCAAACGACCGGAAGGCCTTCCACATAGCCGCGATTGCGAAGGAACTTCCCCGTTCGGCCGCGATCACCATCAGGAATATCAACCAAAATAGCGGCCCAGTCCGGGTTGGGTTCGTCTCCTTCGAGATTATCTTTCCAATTAAAACTCGCTCCCCCAGCAGCCAGTGCGGGATCGACATTTTGGGACTTGCAAACCTCAATCGTGCGGGGGTCATCCGTCCCCAAAACTTGAACAATCAGATTCGACTCGCCAGACTCATCTTGAACGGAGTCAAAGTGATGGACATTGCGCCGAGAAAACCACATCCCCTCGCTTTTGCGAAAGAAGTCCATCATCGTCATCGGAGGAGAGAATTGCATCTGCGATCGACCTCAATGGTTTATCAAAATAGAGTTCGGTTAAGAACCATGAAAAAGTTCGGGCGGCTGCCAGCCAACCTCTAGAATAGATCGGACTGGCAATTTTGAAGTGAGGAGATCGCGAATCTTCCGGTGAATTTTATGGGTAAGGGCGCGGGGCGCGACGAGGTTTCTCAAGCAATTCAACAGGGTCAGAGTCTGGCGGGGAAAGACTTTCAGAGAATCGATCTCAGCGACATGGATCTGTCGGGGGTCGATTTCAGCGATTCGGCCTTAATTGGAGCTATTCTCAGAGGAGCGAACCTGGCGCGAGCGAACTTGCAAGGAGCCGATCTGCGAGGCGCGAGTTTGCACCGTGCCGATCTGAGCAACGCCGATTTACAAAACGCTTGTTTAACTCGCGCGGAGTTGCAAGGATGCAACTTAAGCGGTGCAAATCTAGAAGGCGTTAACTTTCAGGTCGCCAGCTACGATCGCGCGACCGTGTGGCCGGAAGGATTCGCCTACAAAAATTCTGGGGCAGTGGGGCCAAAAGCCAACCTCAGCGGTGCATTTCTCAATACTGCCAATTTGTGCGGAGCCGATCTTCAAGATGCCAATTTGCGTGGTGCCTATCTGAGCGGAACGGATTTGACCGGTGCGGATTTGACCGGTGCGGCGTTGAGCGGTGCAACCCTCCAGAAAGCTTATTTGGCGGGAGCTTGTTTGCGAGAAGCTCGACTGGTTAATGTAGATTTGCAAGGGGCCGATTTGCGAGCGACGGACTTGACCGATGCAAATTTGGAGCAAATACAGAGTATTGCGGGAGCTGATTTCAGCTTGGTGCGGGGGTTGAGCGAGGCGAACCGGAAAATGCTGTGTTCGCGATCGCCCCAGGAGTTAAGCACGTGGAATCCTTTTACTCAAAACAATACGGCCGCCAGCCTGGGGTGCAATATCGGTGCAGAAGGGACTGAGTAGGAGCGTCCGATGATTCTAGAGGTTGCAAGACTCGACATTATTTCCGGTCAAGAACGCAATTTCCAAGCCGACTTCAGCACTGCTCAGTCAATTCTTGCTGCGATGAAAGGGTATATCGGTCATGAGTTACAGCAGTGTATTGAAAATCCATCTCGCTACATTTTGATGGTGCGCTGGGAAACCCTCGAAGACCACACCAAAGGCTTTCGTCACTCTCCCGAATACCAAGAGTGGAAAAAGCTTTTGCATCGCTACTACGATCCTTTTCCAGAGGTCGAACACTATCAATCCATTGAGCTGTGAGAATTGATGGAATTCGGGAGCGATTGCGCTCCTCAAACGCAAGCATTTAGATGTTGGCGAGCGGGGTTCGGGGTTCAGAATTCACGCCTAAGATTGTTGCTTCTGTGAAGTTCAACAAGATGCATGAGAGTTAGCTCGACGCACTGGTATAAAATCGCAAGGCAAATCGCCAAAAGCGAGTCGAGACAAAAAGTAAGATGATGCTGAGTCCGACGGCTCCCAAAAGCCAAGGAACCTGACTGCGCCCTAGCATGGCCTCAGCCGGGATTGTCGTCAAGAACGTGACGGGGACAATAAAGGTGAAAAAGACGCGATAGGCCGCAGGATAGGCATTAATGGGAAAGCGCCCTGCTTCGAGCAAGCTCTTCAGCACTTCCGTCACGTTGTAAATTTTGACAAACCAGATACTCGTGGCGCTGAGGATAAACCAGAGGCTGTAGAGAATCGCGATCGCGCAGAGGAGGGGGAGAGCGATCGCGGTCAAACGAGTCCAGTGCAGATCGAGGCGATCGCTCGCATAGAGAATGGCGATCGCGCCAAAGACGAGATCGGGAAACCCCCATGGCGAGAGGGTGCGAGCTGAGAGCCAAAACTGAGAGCTAATCGGTTTGAGCAGCACAAAATCGAGGGTTCCCTCCCGAACGTGGCGCACGATGCGGTTGAGGTTGGGAACCAGGAAGGTTGCAGAAAAGCCTTGCAAAATCGTGAAAATTCCGAGGACAATGAGCGCTTCTTCCCAACTCCAACCGGGGAACGTATAGCCTGTGCGGTAGAACAAAAAGAGGCTAAAAAGGCTTCCCGCCAAGCTGGTAAAACTGCTGAGGGTGGCAATGAGAAAATTGAGCCGATATTCCAACTCGGCCGCGATCGCAGTACTCCAAAACAAAAACAAAACTCGTAGGTAGCGCTTCATTAGGCTGTTGGCGAATACCGCAACAGGGCAAGAGTGGGGGTTTCCGTAACTGCCCGCACCAGAAGGGAAATGATACCATTACTATTATTATTCGTCATGCACTGTCGATCGCTCTGTATCGCCGATTGGTATCTGACAAGGGACAAAAAAAATAACGATGTTAAAAAAATTATTAGGCGACCCCAACGCTCGCAAGCTCAAAAAATATCAGCCTATTGTTACTGATGTAAATCTTCTCGAAGAAGAAATTCAACCCCTCTCAGACGACCAACTTAAGGCCAAGACGGTGGAGTTCCAGCAAAAACTGGAAAAAGCCAAAAGCGATCGCGAAGAACAAGACATCCTCTACGAAATTTTACCCGAAGCCTTTGCTGTCGTCAGAGAAGCCGCCCGGCGCGTCTTGGGAATGCGCCACTTTGATGTCCAAACCCTCGGCGGGATGATTTTGCACGAAGGTCAGATTGCCGAGATGAAAACCGGGGAAGGAAAAACCCTCGTCTCAACTCTCCCCGCCTACCTCAACGCTCTTTCCGGGAAAGGCGTTCACATCGTCACCGTCAATGACTACCTCGCTCGTCGAGATGCGGAGTGGATGGGGCAAGTTCACCGCTTCCTCGGCCTCAGCGTTGGTTTGATTCAGTCGGGGATGAACCCCGCCGAACGCCAGAAAAACTACGCCTGTGACATCACCTACGCCACTAACAGCGAGCTGGGGTTCGACTACCTGCGCGATAACATGGCCACGGCAATGAGCGACGTGGTGCAGCGTCCCTTCAACTACTGCGTCATTGACGAAGTTGACTCGGTGCTGGTTGACGAAGCGCGCACCCCCTTGATTATTTCGGGACAGGTCGAGCGGCCGACGGAAAAGTATATGAAGGCCGCAGAGATTGCCCGCCAACTGACTCGCCAAGAAGAAGAAGGTGATGGCGGCGATTACGAGGTGGATGAAAAGGCCCGCAACGTCCTCATGACCGATGAAGGGTTTGCTCGTGCCGAAGAGCTGCTGGGGGTAAACGATTTGTACGATCCCACAGATCCTTGGGCCCACTACATTTTCAATGCCATTAAAGCCAAAGAACTGTTTACCAACGATGTTAACTACATTGTTCGCAACGGCGAGGTGGTCATTGTCGATGAGTTTACCGGACGAGTTCTCGCCGGTCGCCGCTGGAGCGACGGCCTGCACCAAGCCATTGAAGCCAAAGAAGCGGTAGACATTCAAAACGAAACCCAAACCCTGGCAACCATTACCTATCAAAACTTCTTCCTCCTGTATCCCAAGTTAGCGGGGATGACCGGGACGGCAAAAACCGAAGAAGCCGAATTTGAGAAAATTTATAACCTGCAAGTCACCATTATTCCCACTAACTTGCCTTCAAGACGGCAGGATTTATCGGATGTGGTGTATCGCAACGAACGCGGGAAGTGGCTGGCGGTCGCGGATGAATGTGCAGAGATGCACGAGTTAGGCCGGCCGGTGCTGGTGGGGACAACCAGCGTGGAGAAATCGGAAGTCCTCTCCCAGCGGTTGCAAGAGAAAAGCATTCCTCACAACTTGCTCAATGCTCGCCCGGAAAATGTGGAACGGGAGTCGGAAATTGTCGCTCAGGCGGGACGAAAAGGTTCGGTGACGATCGCAACCAATATGGCCGGTCGGGGAACCGATATTATTCTCGGTGGAAACGGCGATTATATGGCGCGGTTGAAGGTGCGAGAATACTTTATGCCAAAGATCGTGATGCCAGAAGAGAAGGATGCATTGGTAGGAGCGGGTTTAAATCTGAATAAGCGCGATCGTCCCCAAGGATTTGGCAGCGGCGAGCAAAAGAAGAAAAAAACCTGGAAGGCCTCTGCCGATATTTTCCCGACAGACCTCTCAAAAGAAGCAGAAACGATGCTGCAAAAAGCCACGGACTTTGCGGTCGAGAAGTATGGGTTGCAAAGTTTGCCGGAGTTAGAAGCGGAAGAGAAAATTGCGATCGCGGCGGAAAATGCTCCAGTCGAAGATCTCGTCGTGGCTAAGTTGCGGGAAGTGTATCAACTCGTGCGAAAGGAATACGAAACGTTTACCGATCGCGAACACGATGAAGTGGTGCAACTAGGAGGCCTCCACGTGATTGGTACAGAACGCCACGAATCTCGGCGCATTGACAACCAACTACGGGGACGGGCCGGACGGCAAGGCGACCCCGGTTCCACCAAGTTTTTCCTCAGCCTAGAAGATAACTTGCTGCGGATTTTTGGCGGCGATCGCGTCGCCGGACTCATGCAGGCATTTAAAGTTGAGGATGACATGCCCATTGAGTCTAAGATGCTGACTCGCTCCCTCGAAGGCGCGCAGAAGAAGGTTGAAACCTTCTACTACGACACCCGCAAACAAGTCTTTGAGTATGACGAGGTGATGAACAACCAGCGTCGCGCCATCTACGCCGAACGCCGCCGCGTCCTCGAAGGTTTAGACCTCAAAGAACAGGTGATTGGCTACGCAGAACTCACCATGGACGATATCGTTGCCGCCTTTATCAACCCAGAGTTACCTCCCGAAGAATGGGAGTTAGGCAAGTTAGTAGATAAGGTTAAAGAGTTTATCTATTTGCTCGAAGACATGAAGCCAGAACACCTTGAAGATATGACCGTCAGCGAAATCAAAACCTTCCTGCACGAAGAAGTCCACAAAGCTTACGACATCAAAGAAAATCAAATTGAGCAGATTCAGCCGGGTTTGATGCGCCAGGCCGAACGCTTCTTCATCTTGCAGCAAATTGATACCCTCTGGCGAGAACACCTCCAAGCGATGGATGCCCTGCGCGAGTCTATTGGTTTGCGCGGTTACGGACAAAAAGATCCTCTGATTGAGTACAAGCAGGAAGGGTACGAAATGTTCCTAGAGGTGATGATCGACATCCGTCGCAACGTCGTCTATTCTCTCTTCCAATTCCAGCCCCAAGTACAACCGCAAGCGGTCTAGCTGAGGCAATTGGCAACGTGAGTTTGACAGACTGCAATTGTTGAGCTATTCGCAAGGGGGAAAGGTCGATTATTCCGTTCCGACTCCCGATTCCCTAATCCCCAGTCAAGGCAAAGGTTCGAGAAATAACCTTCAAAGTTGTGTTACCGAGGTAATTCATCCAGCCTCCGAATGATTGCAGGCGGATCGGGAATCTCTCCGGGGTTGGGTTCGGCGGCGGTACTGGCTGGTGAGGGGGAGAAAATTTGCTCTAATGCTTGTTGGAGGGTCTGGGCGATCGCGATCTTATTGTCGTAGGCAACAATAACCCGCACCAACGTTGGCAAGCCATTTTTCTCCGCTTCGAGATACAGCGGTTCGACATATAGCAGCGAGTCTTCGATCGGAATCACCAGCAAATTGCCCTGAATGGCTTTCGACCCCTGCGTATCCCACAGAGAAATCAGTTGGGAAATTACCGGGTCTTGATTGATCAGGGCCTCAATTTGACCGATCCCGTAAACCAGTTTTTGTTTGGGAAACTGGTAGAGGAGCAACTTTCCGTACTGTTCGCCGTCAGAACGGGCTGCCAGCCACGCAATCAGGTTGGGTCGCGCTGTGGGGGTAAAAGGTTGCAGGAGAATAAACTCTTCTTGCGTTTCCTGCGGCAATTTCACAATCAAGTGGTAGGGTTCGACGGGTTGGGACTCAGTTCCGTAAATCTCTTGTGGAATTTGCCACTGGTCTTCTCGGTTGTAGAAAACGGTGGGATCGGTCATGTGATAGATCAGCAGGCGTTCTGACTGTACCTTCAGCAAGTCCGCCGGGTAGCGCAGATGGGCCCGCAAACTGGCTGGCATTATTTTGAGAGGTTTGAACATGTGGGGGAAAATGTTTTGCCAGCTTTGCACGATCGGGTCGTCGGGATCGGCCACGTAAAAATCGACATTGCCGTTGTAGGCGTTGATAACAACCTTGACGGAGTTGCGGATGTAGTTGAACGGATAATTCCCCGGGTCGGAGTAGGGGTAGCGATCGCTCGTTGTGTAGGCATCGACAATCCAGTAGAGATAGTTCTTCGGCCCCTCGGTTGCGTCCCCCGTATCGACGCTGACGAGATAGGGATCGAGGTCGTAGCGCAAAAAGGGCGCGATCGCGCGCAGGCGACGGTTAATATCCCGGCGAAATAGCACGCGCGTATCGGGACGAAAGTTGTCGGTGAACAGCATTTGCCAATCTCTGAGATATTCGGCAAACAAAAGCCTGCGCCACCAGGAGTTTAACGGAATTCCCCCTTCGCCTTCATAGGTGTTGTAGACGTTCTCATTACCGCTGGGAAAGTCAAACTCCTGTACTTTGGTCGGGGTCATAATATAGTTCTCTGTCATCTCCCCGTAGTAAATGCGCGGGTTCTCGATGGGAATGCTCTTTTCCACTAAATCGTTCGAGGTGAGCAGAATTCCTTCTTGCAGCGCAGTACCAATATCCCGAACGAAATAATCTGGCAGTCCTCCCGGCCCCACCTGATTCACCGGACTGACGGTAAAGCCATAACCGTGAGTGTAAACGAGATGCTCGTTGACCCAAGTTTTCGCTTCATTGGACAAAGCGTTGTAGTCCAGTTCCCTAGCGGCCAAAATCACCTGTTGCTTGGCTTTCGCACCTCCCGGTTCGAGTTGCATGGCATAGCGATCGGCATCGGCTTCCGGAAAGCTGTAATAGAGACGGATTTGTTGTAGTTGGCGAATGGTTGTCAGGAAGGGACGAGTATCCCAGAGGCGAATATTGTCAACCGTCAGCTCGTTGTCAGCCAGTTTTGCCGGAGTGAGAGACGCTTGGGGGTTAAAGGTTTCCACGTCGAGATACTCCCCATCCAAAGCGAAGGCTTTGCGAGTGGCAGCGATGCTCTGTCGGAGATAAAAGGTTTCTCGTGCCAGTTCGTTAGGCTGTACTTCTAAGGTTTGGATGAGAGCGGGAAAAATAAAGCCGATCAATAGGGCAATGGTGACATACAGACCCATCACTCCTCGCAGTTGGGGCTTGGGAAAGATTTTCCCCGGTTGGGTTCCCAGCATCCGCAGCAGCAGCCACACCGCGATCGCGACGGCGAGGAAGAAGAGAGACAGTTCGACGGGTTGGCGAATATAAAAGTCGGTGAAACCCACCCCATAAACCACGCCTTTGGTGGAATAAAGTAGTTCGTAGCGCCGGAACCAGTGTTGCGTGGCCTGCAAGGTCATTACCGCTCCCGCGAGGCCGGCGAGGTGGCGCAGTTGGGACGGCGAAAATCCTGGAAATTTGCCCTGGGAGAGACTATGACCCGACAGCAAATAAACGAGCAAACAGGCAATCAAGCTGTACAAACACAGTCCCCCCAACCAGAAGTAGAGCAGTTGCCAGAGGGGAAGTTCGTAGATGTAGAAGCTGATGTCGTTGTGGTAGATGGGTTCGGAACGGTCGAAGGGAATGGCATGCAGCGCTTGCAAGACTCGCGCCCAATTCCCAGCGAGAATAAAGCCAAATAGCAGGCTCATCCCCAGCGCGATCGCCCGCAGGCAAACGCGCGTCTGGGTCAGCAGCAAGGTTGCAATGCCCCCCAAAGTCACCAAGAGAGGCAGCGCTTTGTCTCGGTTGGCGAAGAGGCGCTGGGGCAACTCTCCCAACAGAAAGCGGACATTAAAAGGGTCGGGAAGTGGCGGGGAAATGCTGGGCAAACTAAAGTCTCGCTGCCACACTTCGTAGGCGGATTGACCGTAGTGGATCGCCATTAACCCAATCAGGAGACACAATCCGCCAACAACCCACAGTAACGGCGCGAACTTCAGGGAGAATTGGCTCAAAGGGGGCGGTTTGGCATTGGGTCGTTCCCAACCTGGAGGTGGTTCGTCGCGCTTGAGGCGATCGGCTAGAGCGAGGTTCCCCAGGGCAAATAGGGCGGAAACGAGGCCCGCGATCGCGCCCAACCCCAGTTGGCTTTTGAAGCGAGTAAACCAGCTTGACAGATATCCCAACTCCTCAAACCAGAGGATTTCTGCCCAAAAGCGGGCGACCAGATCGAAGGTCAGCCAGACTCCCAGAAGGATGAGAATGCCTCGAAAAATTCGCGATCGCTTCATCATTGAGCATTAAACATTGAGCATTAAACATTGCGCTTCAATCGGCAGTTCCAGGTCGCGAAGAGACGCTCGCCGAGCGCAGAAGAACAGCTTACAGCTACGTTATACTAACAGCGATCGCTCCGCTCCCAACCAGACTCAACATTTGCCATCCTGCTGTGATTGATTCTGCTTGCCTGTCTTCATCCCTATGGGTTATTGGGATTGGAGTCTCTGCGGGAGGCTAGAAAGCGCCCGAAGGACTTTTTGACCGACATTTCTCAGAGGAAACAGCGAAATGTCGGTCTCAATTATGCAACGTCGAAAAATCCAGGGCCAGCAAGAATCACAATTTTTGCGATCGCTTTTCAGACAAGCGATGCGAGCGATAGAATCTTTCGCTACATCACAATGCTTGAATGGGCAGCGATCGCCTGCCATGCAGCACTGGCGGTTATTTTGGCCCAGACTCGCGTAAAGCGCAAATCCGTATCTGATGTTACACCAGCATACGTACCCCAAATCCGAACTCTTGCTGACACAATCGCCACCTCTCCAACGAATTGGATTGTTTGCTCCGATGGCGTTAGGGACTCAATGTGAAGGGTTCCCGATCGGTGTGCTGCAAGATCGTCTTGTTTGGTCATGACCTGACCGAGGTGATTTGTAAAGATTAAGTCTGGCGCGAGCAGTTCATCAAGTACGTTGAGATCCGATCGCAGCATTGCTTGTCGCAACCTCGCTTCAGAGTGAATGATTTCCGTTTCCATCGCAGCATTTATGAGAAGTTATTTACACTGCAAAGAATCAAAAACAGCGATCGCTGTTTCTGTTGCGTTTGCTCCAGTGGCTATCAGCGACACCAAGCGATCGCTATTTTCGTAGTTAACCACTGCTGAATAATTAACTGCCGGAACATTCTGCGAATCGGAGGATGACATCGTGCCTTCTCGAATTGTCATGTCAACTGTTTTCTCGCACAAGTCCGTTTTTTCAGTTTTCGGATTGGCGAATTGAAATTTTTGTCCGGTTTTGTTTTCAACCGATTGCGCGAAGGATTCCTGAAACCCGTCAAGGAATTCTACTCCCGATTGGGGATTTTCTTGAGCAATTTCTGTTAACTGTAGCTAGTCTTCCTATATCTATAAAGAAAACAACAACAACAAAACACCCATTGACAGTACAAACGTGTTCTTCGTAGAATAAATCTCATAAGC
>JGI12316J14372_10001426_pt1 | contig 31027 bp, 27 predicted proteins | sample MarCyaLeptolynsp_FD_14372 | JGI IMG/M metagenome (IMG submission 14372)
GTGCCGGAAGTCTGGTTCGGATGTGCCATCGGGTTCCTCGAATACGTGAGAGGGAACCGGTAACAGAAATCCTTGGTGTTCAAAAGACGATTGCGCAGCGCAGGCACACTTTGTGTCAGGACTGATCAGAGAACATGACCATGCGTAAACGCCGGCAGGATGCGAAGGTTTATGGATAGACGGCGGCAGAATGAGGTGCCCCGCTCCGTGTGGGGCACCTCATGACGATCGGTCAGACGTTGCTGTCCGGGAAGGACGCCTTGCGTTCCGCCATATAGGCTAGAAGAGCATCGTCGATGGCCGGATCAAGTTCCGGCCCCTGATATGACCGGAGCATTTCCTTCCACTTGGAATTGGCTCTGCGTGCCGCATCGAGTTCACCATCGGCGAGCCACTGTTCGAAGGAGTTGTTGTCGGCGATGGCTGAGCGGAAGAAGGCCGCCTCGAAGTTGCGCTGCGTATGCGCTGCGCCGAGGAAGTGCCCGCCGGGACCGACTTCCTGCAATGCATCCATTGCAAGCGCCTCGTCCGAGATCTCAATGCCCTTTGCCAGAACATGCATCATGCCGAGCTGATCGGCGTCCATAACGAATTTCTCGTAGGACGAACACAGGCCGCCCTCCAGCCAACCGGCGGAGTGCAGTGCAAAGTTCACACCCGATTGGGTCGTGGCAAGGATCGTTTGGGCCGATTCCTGCGCCGACTGCGCATCCGGCAGTTTTGACGCCGTGAAGGATCCGCCGGAACGGAAGGGCAGATTGAGACGCCTGGCGAGTTTCGCGGCACCATTGAGCAGCAACGAGCCTTCGGGGCTGCCGAAGGTCGGTGCGCCAGACTGCATGGAGATGGAACTGACAAAAGCACCAAAGACAACCGGCGCGCCCGGACGGACAAGCTGGGTCAGTGCACAGCCAGCCATGGCTTCCGCCAGAACCTGCGACAGCGTACCGGCAACAGTGACCGGGCTCATCGCGCCTGCCAGAATAAAGGGAGACACGATGCAGGCCTGATTGCTGCGGGAATAAACCTTCAGGGCACCCAGCATGGTCGCATCGAATACGAGCGGCGAATTCGCGTTGATCAGCTGGATCATCACGCAGTTCTGATCGACGAAGTCCTCGCCGAACGTGATCTGCGCCATTTTGACCGAATCCTCCGCACGTTCCGGCGCCGTTACAGAGCCCATGAACGGTTTGTCGGAATACTTGATATGGGAATACACCATATCGAAGTGGCGTTTGTTCACCGGCAAATCGACCGGCTCGCACACGGTACCTCCCGAATGATGGAGCCAGGGCGACATGTAGGCCAGTTTCACGAAATTGCGGAAGTCCTCGATCGTCCCGTAGCGTCGGCCCTGATCCAGGTCGGTAACGAAGGGAGGGCCATAGACCGGTGCGAAGACCAGATTGTTGCCGCCGATCTCGACGTTGCGAGCCGGGTTGCGCGCATGTTGCGTGAATTGCGAAGGAGCCGTTTTCAGGATCTCGCGGAGCATTCCCGTCGGAAACCGCACACGCTCGCCGTCAACATCCGCACCTGCATTTTTCCAGATTGCCAGGACCTCTGGATCTTCACGGAACTCAAGGCCGATTTCCGCAAGTATGCGATCCGCATTGGCTTCGATCTTTTCAACGCCTTCTTCGCTGAGAACGTCATAGACCGGAATGTTTCTGGAAATATAGGGTACGGCCTGACCGGTGGGACCCGACTGCCGGCGTTCACGGCGTGCGGATCGTCCTCGGCGGCCTGACGGTGCGGCGTCTGACATTATTCAGCTCCAAAGGTGTTTTTTTGGTTTGGCGTAGTCTTGTTCAGGTGCTTGTGCGACCCGGCTCTAGATGCGTCGCACATTGCCATAAATGCGTCATGTCACTTACTTGATTGATTTTATCCCGCAAGTCCGTTCGTCGCCACTTTGAATCGCTTTTCGCAGATATTCCTTGTCTCAAAAGACAGAAATGCCGGCCAAAGCCGTATCCGGGCCTTCGTTTCGCATCTCGAAATGCTGGAAATGGGAAAGAGGAGCAAGGATCGCGTTGGCGGCGCGGAAGGCGGTGCTGATAATCAGCATCCGGTTTTTGCCGGCGCGTGTCGTGGTGATAATGCCGCCATGACGCATTCGCGCTATTTCCTCACTTGATCTGTCGCGATACTGCGCGCCAAAGATCGAGACCCGGTGCGGGCTCGCCGTCAGATGGACCGGAATTTGTTCCGGGAATTCCGTCGTGGATGTCTTAAGCTGCAGGAAGCGTGATATTGGCACACGCTCCCGCTTTATGGAAAAGGAATGGAAGATGTCAGCATTTCCTGACAGGGCACAAATCGTCATCGTCGGTCTGGGCGGCATCGTTGGCGCATCCGTTGCGCATCACCTGATCGAGCGCGGCTGGAACGATATCGTTGGCATCGACAAGTCCGGCATCCCGACAGATATCGGATCAACGGCGCACGCATCCGATTTCTGTTACACGACAAGCCACGATTACCTGTCGGTCTGGACAACTCAGTATTCCATCGACTTCTTCGAAAAGATGGGCCACTACGCGCGCGTCGGTGGCCTTGAGGTCGCTCGCGCGGGCGACGACACCTGGATGGAGGAAATCAAGCGGAAGGTGACTTCCGGCAAGGCTTTCGGAACCAATGTGCGTCTGGTCACTCCGGCTGAGATCAAGGAAAAATTTCCGCTCATCGAAGAAGACATGGTCCAGGGCGGTATGTGGGATCCCGACGCGGGTCTGGTTATCCCCCGGTCCCAGACGGTTGCCGGAAAACTTGTCGATCAGGCGGAAAAAAGCGGCAAGCTGAAGGCATTCGCCAATACGCCCGCTCAGTCTCTTCTCGTTGAAGACGGACGCATCAAGGGGGTAGTGACACATCGCGGCACGATCCTGGCGGATCATGTCATTGTCTGCGCCGGTCTGTGGGGCCGCTTGATCGCCAACATGGTCGGCGAAGACCTCCCGGTCATGCCGGTCGACCACCCGCTCACATTCTTCGGTCCCTATAACGAGTTCGAGGGATCGGGCAAAGACATCGGGTATCCGCTGCTGCGCGACCAGGGCAACTCTGCCTATATGCGAGACACCGGAGATCCGAAGACGTCCGAAGGCGGTCAGATCGAGTGGGGTTATTACGAACCGACTCATCCGCGTCTCTGTCATCCACGCGACATTCTGGAAAAGGATCAGGCACGCTTGTCGCCCTCGCAGCGCGACCTTGAGATGGAACAGGTCATGGAGCCGCTTGAGCGGGCCATGGAGCTGACGCCGATCCTGGGCGAAATCGGATACAACGAAAGTCACTCCTACAATGGTTTATTGCAGGTTTCGGCCGCCGGTGGTCCTTCTTGCGGTGAAAGCCAGAAAGTGCGCGGTCTTTGGTACTGCATTGCCATCTGGGTCAAGGACGGTCCGGGCTACGGCAAACTGATCGCGGACTGGATTACGGACGGCCGTACGGAAATCGACCACGCAACGATCGACTATTCGCGTTTTTATTCCCACCAGCTCACTGAAGAGTTCATCGAGGGCCGGTGCTACGAAGCCGCCCAGAAGATCTACTTCCCGGCGATTCACCCGCGTGAACCCTATGCAAGTGGTCGGGGTGTCAAGCGTTCACCGTTCTATGAACGGGAAGTCGAACTCGGCGGCCATTTCATGGAACTCGGCGGCTGGGAGCGCGCGCATGGTTATGCGGCCAACGAACACCTTCTGGAGAAATACGGTAACAAGGTGCCTGTCCGCGAGGCGGAATGGGACAACCGCCACTTCTGGCGTGTTTCCAATGCCGAACAGCTCGCGCTGAGCGACGACTGCGGCATCATCAACCTGTCGCATTTTTATATGTTCGACGTTGAAGGTCCCGATCATGTCGAGTTGCTGGAGTGGCTTTGCGCCGCGAAGATAGGCGGCGACAACAATATCGGCAAAGGCATCTACACCCATTTTCTTGATGACGAAGGCAATGTCCGTGCGGACCTTACCGTGTTCCGGATGGAAGACCGCTGCCGTATCGTCGATGGCGCTGACGCCGGACCTCGCGACTACAGGTACGTAAAGCGCGTCGCTGAGGACAAGGGCATGGATGTTAAGGTGACTGACGTGAGCGAACAGTTCACGACGATCGGTATCTGGGGCCCCAATGCTCGTGAAAACCTGAAAAAGGTCGTGTCTGATCCTGCCGCGCTTGATCCGGAGAACTTCCCCTTTGCCGCAATCCGCCAGATCGAAATTGCCGGCAAACCCGTTTCGGCGCTTCGTCTGTCCTATGTCGGCGAACAGGGTTGGGAACTGCACATGAAGTTTGAGGACGGCCTCGCGGTCTGGGATGCTTTGCGCGTTGCCGGCATCATGGCTGTCGGTGTTGAGACATATGCCAATTCGCGGCGCATGGAAAAGAGCTTGCGCCTGCAGAATGCAGACCTCCTGACCCAGTACAATCTTTACGAGGCGGATCTTGCCCGTCCGAAAGTGAAGGAAGCCGACTTCCGCGGCAAAGCAAAGCATCTCGAATATCGTGCGCGAGAGCAACAGCCTGCCATGCTGTGCACCCTGGTCATGACGGAGAACACGGACTCAAATGGGGTCAAGCGCTATCCGGTCGGGGCCATGCCCGTCATGGATCCGGAAACCGGCAAGACGCTGGTCGACAGCCTTGGGCGTATTTCCTACACGACTTCGGTCGCCTTTGGGCCGACGATTGGCAAGAACATCGCGCTTGCCTATCTGCCGCAGGATTACTGCCAGGTCGGCCGCATGCTGACAGTCGAATACATGTCGGAGACCTACCCGGTGGAAGTCGCCGGTGTCGGATACCAACCGCTCTACGATCCGGAGAACCTGAAGCCAAGAAGTTGATGCCGTTGGGGGAGTTCGGGTAAGCGGTTGTCGCGTACCTGTGACTGGTGGAAAATCTCGATGGAAACAGTGAAAACCCGCGTGGACTTCCACGCGGGTTCTGCTATTGCAGGCTCCAAAGAACGTCAAATCTGAAAGACTGCCAAATGTCCAAACTGGAAGAGCTCCTTGCCCGCAAGGGGGCACTGCTTGCTGACGGAGCAACGGGGACAAATCTCTTCGAAATGGGTCTCCTTTCCGGTGATGCACCGGAGCTCTGGAACACGGATGAGCCGGACAAGATCCGGGCACTGCACCAATCCTTTGTCGACGCAGGTGCAGACATCCTCTTGACCAATACCTTCGGATGCAACCGTCACCGTTTGAAACTGCACAATGCAGAAGGCAGGGTGAAAGAGCTCAACATCGCCGGTGTGAAACTGGCAACGGAAATTGCCGCGACCGTTGAGCGAGAGGTTCTGATCGCCGGCTCGATCGGACCGACCGGCGAATTGTTTCAACCGCTCGGTGCTCTAAGCTACGAGGACGGTGTCGCAGCTTTTCGCGAGCAGATCGAGGGCCTCGTCGAAGGCGGCGCCGATCTTCTGTGGGCAGAGACGATGTCCGCTGTGGAAGAGATGAAGGCGGTCGCCGAAGCGGCTCAGGAATTCGATCTGCCGCTGGTGATCACGGCAAGTTTCGATACCGCCGGAAAAACCATGATGGGCGTTCCTCCAAAAGGTTTAGGCGACCTGCAGTCGGAATTTGCCTGCACGCCAGTCGCATTCGGTTCCAATTGCGGTGTTGGCGCATCGGATCTGCTGGCATCGATCATGGAAATCACCGAGGCGTACCCGGATGCCATCGTGGTGGCGAAAGCCAATTGTGGCATTCCGCAGATCCGCGGCGACGAAGTCGTCTACACCGGCACGCCGGAGCTGATGGCCAAATACACGCATTTGGCGCTCGACGCTGGTGCACGCATTATCGGTGGCTGTTGCGGTACGTCATCGGTCCATTTGGAAGCCATGCGGCATGCGCTCGACAGCCACACGGCTGGACAACGACCGACACTCGACGAAGTCGTGAACGAAATCGGTCCGCTTGTTTCGCCTCCCAACAAGGCAGCCGATGCTGCCCGCGCCGAGAGCGAAGCCTCTGCCGGGTCCGGCCGCCGCCGAGGTCGCCGCCGAGGCTGAGCGGAGTGCCGACGCTGGAAATTGCGGACAATACAGAAATTACTCAACTTCATCCTTAGGAGGACCGGCAGGTCTCTCTTGCATGGTGCGCGGTTGTCTCAGGCGCAAGCAGCCTATCCTTCGAGACGCCGCTGGCACGGCTCCTCAGGATGAGGATTTTGTTTCAGCAGGCGTGACCCCCCGGACTTTATCAATCATTCCGGATCAACGCGCAGCATTGCAGCGCTTGTCTGGAATCACGGATAAAGATGAGTGGCCACGATTTGGAAGCCTCCTCAACTTCATCCTGAGGAAGCGCACAGCGCTGTCTCGAAGGATAGGCGGCAGACAGCAGCGCAAGCGGCCTATCCTTCGAAACGCCGTTGGCGCGGTTCTTCAGTATGAGGCGTATCGAGGCAAAAGGCGCGAATGCGCTGGGCGAGGGCTCGTTTTTCCGGTCACCTAAATTAGCAACTCCCGGGCTGGGCGTCCTTGAACGACTGCGTCGTTTCGTTGAGTGATGCCGAATCGATTCCCATGGGCTCGTAGGGCGGGTCGGTCTGCATGCCGAGATTGGTCATGTGGATCTTGTAGCAGCCGGTATAGACCTTGGATGTGCCGTCGGCCTGAATGGCCTCGATAACAACCGGCAGTGCCCAGTAGATTTGTCCTGCTCCCGGATCCGGCGCGGTCGAACCGAATTTGACGGACACGGACTTTGTGTCCGCGTAGCCTTTGGCCCAGCTTTCAAAGTCCTGCGGTGCCGTGCTTTGCCGGAAATAGCTGTATGCCTGAACGTAGTAGCGGTTGCTGATCGCATAGTAGTAGCTTTCAACCAGCTTCTGCGGGCTCGACCGGTCGTCCATGTAGGTCCAGTCGGCGGCCGCCGCGCTGACAGACAAAGCCGCTCCGAGCAATGCGGTTGCGCCGAGGGAAGACGCTGCTCTGGTTCTCATTGCCACTCAATCCTCCATATCCTGGCGACTGGGCTTCGTGTTTGCTACCGAAGACACCCTTTCATGCTCGCAACTTATCGGTCTTGGAACACCTTTAGAAGCACATCGGCAGGAGGCGACGGTTCAGTCCCGACAAATAAGGTCGTTATCACGCGAGCGGCTCGTAACCTCTATGAGTAAGTACGCTCTTAGCCGATTTGACCTTTGAGGTCTCACGCAATCGCAAGAAGCCGCTTAGCACGATCGCAATGTCACAATGTCTCGAACATCAGCAACAATCGAAACCGATTTCGCGACTGTTCAGGGCATTCTCTTCCTGATCATCGGGCTCAGCGTGTTCTCGCTGCAGGACGCGATCATGAAACTGTTCAGCAGTCAGATCGCGTTGCAGGAGGTCATTTTTTTCCGCGGTCTGGTAACGCTCGCGATTGTCGCGATGCTGCTCTCCAGGGCAGGCGGACGGAGGGTATTTGCAACGCGGCAGCCGGTCTTGTGCCTGCTGCGTGGGCTTGCCGGGTTCACCTGCTTCACGACTTTTTCAATGGCGCTTGCCGTTTTGTCTCTCGCTGACGCGATGCCCCTTTATTACACGAGCCCGTTGTTTGTCGTAGCGCTTGCCGCTCCCCTGTTGGGAGAGGCTGTTGGCAAAAAGACATGGGCTGCCATCCTGGTTGGTTTCAGCGGCGTTCTGTTTGTTGCAAAACCAGGTTTTGAAGGTCTTGACCCTGCGATGCTGCTGGCGCTGGGCGCCGCGCTCGCCTACAGCGCGCAAAGTCTTCTGGCACGGAGGCTGGGAGCGACGGAAAGCGCGCTGACAATGACATTTTATTCCCAGATTGCCTTCGTGGCCTTGAGCGGGACAACGGCCGTTTTGTTCGGGTCCGGCTGGATGGACGCTTTTGACCACCCCAGTTTCCAGTATCTTTTTCGGGCCTGGACGGTGCCGACAGCCGAACAGGCGCTGCTGATTTTCGGTCTCGGCATCATCGCGACGGTCGGGTTTCTGTGTATCAGCCAGGCCTATCGGCTGGGCAAGGCGAGTATCGTAGCCCCATTCGAATACAGTTCGCTGCCCTTTGCAGTTCTTTGGGGCTGGCTCTTCTGGAATTCGGGTCCCTCGACCACCACAATCATCGGCAGTCTGCTTGTCGTCGCCGGCGGCATCTACGCACTAAGAAGCACGTTGGCTTTGAAGAATGGCCACAGACGATTGAGAAAACCGGCCGAATAGTCATTTCTCGAAGAGCTGCTCTTGCAATCAGCTCCTTTTGACGTTTACGTAAAAGCAAGCCAAATAACGGACGCGTTTAGAATGGAGTAGGGGGTGGCGATGCAGCCAGTGATGACAGCGACGGAGATCGTCAGATTTCTCGACAAGGAGTTTCCCCAAATCCACGCCGGTGGCCGCGCCTATTCCGTTGAAAGTGTTTCGGAAGGCGAAGCCGTCATGCGCCTTACGGCAACAGACGTGCACCTGCGTCCAGGCGGCACGATTTCCGGACCTTCCATGATGGCACTTGCGGACCTGGCAGCCTATGTCGTGATCCTCGCCCATATCGGCCCGGTGGCACTTGCGGTTACAACCAACTTCAACATCAATTTCCTGCGCAAACCACAGCCGGGTGATCTCCTGGGCACATGCCGGCTTTTAAAGCTAGGCAAAAGGCTGGCCGTTGTTGAATGCGGGATTGCCGGGGAGGGGGAAGAGGAACTGGTAGCGCATGCAACTGCGACCTATTCGGTACCTCCGCGCTGAGGGGAACGGGTTTGGACAGCTTACAAATCGCCAGAACCACAAGTTTAACATCAAAATCATACGGTAACAGAATACCGTTTTTATAACTGATTGAAAATATTAAGAAAAATCAGAAGGTATGTGAAAATTCAATCTTGACGTCATTTTTGACGCGGCGTATAAGCTGCCTCGAACGAATTCAGGGTCCGTTCGCTGGCTCACCTGCAGCCGCGCGGGCCCTTTCTTTAACCGACCAAGTTGGATCAATCACATGAAGACCTTCTCTGCCAAGCCGGCTGAGGTCGAGAAAAAGTGGATCTTGATCGACGCAGAAGGCATGGTTGTCGGCCGTCTTGCCGCCTACATCGCCAACCATCTGCGCGGCAAGCATCTGCCGACCTACACGCCTCATGTCGACACCGGCGACAACATCGTTGTCATCAATGCCGACAAAGTGGTCCTTACCGGCCGCAAGTACGACAACAAGAAATACTACTGGCACACCGGTCACCCGGGCGGCATCAAGGAGCGCACTGCGCGCGGCATCCTGGAAGGCCGTTTCCCCGAGCGTGTTCTGGAAAAAGCTGTTCAGCGCATGATGCCGGGCGGCCCGCTGTCCAACAAACAGCTCAAGAACCTGAAGGTTTACGCTGGTCCGAACCACCCGCATGAAGCTCAGTCGCCTGAACTGGTCGACGTGAAGGGCCTCAACGCAAAAAATGATGGCAAGAGGGCTTAACAATGGCTGAGCTGCAATCCCTGGAAGAACTGGGCGGCGCGGTCGAAACCGCAGCCCCCGAAGCACCGGTCCACGTCCAGAAACTGGACGCACAGGGCCGCGCCTACGCAACCGGCAAACGTAAGGATGCGATTGCTCGCGTCTGGATCAAACCGGGCACCGGCAAGATCTCCGTTAACGGCAAGGACTTCACCGAGTATTTCGCTCGCCCGGTTCTGCAGATGATCCTGCGTCAGCCGATCATGCTGACCGATCGCGACGGCCAGTATGATGTTGTTGCAACGGTCACCGGCGGTGGTCTCTCCGGTCAGGCTGGCGCTGTCCGCCACGGCCTGTCCAAGGCTCTGACACATTACGAGCCGGAGCTGCGCGGCGTTCTGAAGAAGAACGGCTTCCTCACCCGCGACAGCCGCGTTGTCGAGCGTAAGAAATTCGGTAAGCGCAAGGCACGTCGTTCGTTCCAGTTCTCCAAGCGCTAAGCGAAGAACACACAAAACAACAATCTGTACGGCGTTCCCATCGTTGGGGACGCCGTATTTATTTGTCTCGACTGGAGCTGCTCCCAGAGTCTTTTCCTGCGACGACGGTTCCTGGAAGGTTCCCATCATTCTTGCGGGGGGCGCTGTACTTCATGCAGCCAGTTTCGGAACGACCGGATGGGGATCCGGTCCTGGTCACCCTGGCGGCAAACGAAATAGAGCGACCTTTCCGTCGAAACGATGGTTTCGTCCAGCCTGACGAGCCGTTTGGCCGCTAGATCGTCCGCGACAAGCAGCCTGCGTGCGAGCGCCACGCCCTGACGGTCAATGGCCGCTGCGATCAGCACGGCAGTGTCCGTGAACATCAGTTCTTCGGACCCAAGGTCTGATGGAGCCAATTCCACCTGCATGGCCCATTCTCCCCATGCCGGATTGAAGAGATCGTGAAGCTGTGGCAAGCGCACGATGTCGGATGGCGCCATCGGCAACTGCGCTCCAGAAACCAGCTTCGGTGACGCCACTACGATCAGTTCCTCGTCTGCCAACAGCTCATGGTAGAGGTTGCCCCATCCGGGGACACCGAAGCGTAGCGCAACATCGATTTCGCTGTTTTCAAAATCGACGATGTCGTCGTTGGTATCCAGGAACATTGCGACACCGGGATGTCTGGTTCTAAACGCCGGAAGTCTGGGAACCAGCCACTTGGTTGCAAGAGACGACGAGAGCGAAATAGTGACCGACTTTCTGTTTGGTTCCCGCCTGACATTCCGCACTCCGAGTTCGAGCGCATCAAACCCCTTTTGCGTAGCCACGAACAACTGCTTGCCCGCATCGGTCAATTCGACGCCGCGGACGTGTCTGTGAAGCAGAAGAACACCCAGATATTTCTCGAGTTGGGCGACCTGCTTGCTCACGGCACCATGCGAGACGCCAAGAAGGTGAGCTGCCCTGGTCAAACTTGAATGGCTGGCCACGGTATCAAAAACCTGCAGGGCCCTGAGGTGTCTGAGTTCTGACATAGCTATGAGAATAACTCATATCAATCAGAAATAAACACGCTTTTCACGAGCAGTTTAGGGTTCTAAGTCTCAGTTCCTGTAAGATTTCTCACAATACGAAGGGAGCAGGCAGATGGCTGACCTAAAAGTCGCGCTCATGACGGGCACCGGTCAAGGGATCGGCGCTGGTTGCGCGCGCGGAATGGCGAAGGCCGGGTACAAGGTCTCGCTCATGTCACCGTCAAACCGGAGTATCGAGCTTGCCCAGGAACTCGGCGGCATCGGGCGAAGCGGTTCGGTTCTGGACACCGACGATCTGCAAGCAATGGTCGACGACACCATGAGCAAATACGGCCGGATTGATGCGGTTGTCAGCAACATGGGGCACGGTGGAACAGTTCCCGAAGAAATCCTGACCGTTGGTTTCAATCCCGATTTCGACGGCCCGCTGCTCGAGCTGCCAGATTCACTTTGGCATGAGAGCCTGGACATGTACGTTCTGAACGTCGTCAAGCTGGCACGCATCGTCACGCCCATCATGATCGACCAGGGCGGCGGCAATTTCGTGAATATCTCTTCCATGAACACTGTTGAGCCGCGTGCACCTTATCCGATGAGCATGCTGCGAGGCACGTTGCACAGCTTTGCCAAGCTCTATGGTGACCGATATGCACGCAACAACATCTGTATGAACAACCTGATGCCCGGCTTCTGCGAAAACGTGAACCTTTCCGAATTCGCGCGGAAATCGATACCTGCTCAGCGCGCGGCGACTTTTGAGGAGATTGGCAAGTTGTGCGTGTTTCTTGCATCCGAGGAGGCCCGCTACATCAACGGCCAGAGTATTCTTTCCGATGGCGGTATGAACCGTGCGGTCCGATAGGAAGTGATGATCGTTTCTGCAGGCAGGGGACAAGCTTTGTTCTCAAAAGAGAAGTCCGAGCTACTGTCGGGGTCGAATGTCAGCCCAGAGTGTAGGAATGACATGCAACTGTTTCCGGAGCGCTGTGAGCTCTAAGAGATGAGCTGGATCAATCGATTGTCGATCTTTGCATGCGACCGTCCGAGATCGCCGTGTCGGCGTTTCTCCGGATCCAAAGGTCCCGCCGGATAATCTCTGTCGGGTCTTTTTCGTCTCTATTGCTAGGCGGGTTGATCACAAGACTTCCTTACCCTAGTGGTGATTGGACCCGATCTTCAATGCGCACCCAAGCCTTTGGCCTGTCCCGGTACGCTGACATCAATCAGGCCCCATGTCCCAGGCACGATTTCTACAAGGCAATCTGTTCCACCATGTCACGGTGATGTCGTTGACGTCCTCCGTCGGACTGATGGCGATCTTTGCCGTCGACTTTGTCGACATGATCTTCATCTCCATGCTCGGCAAGGACGAACTGGCTGCCGCCATTGGATATGCAGGCGCAATTCTGTTTTTCACCACGTCCTTCAATATCGGGGTGGCGATTGCGGCCGGTGCGCTTGTGGCTCAGGCACTTGGGGCAGGGGACAAAGAAAGGGCCCGCCAGCGAGCGTCGAATGCGCTGACCGTCGGGTTCATGTTCGCTGCCGTCTTTGCTGTGGCGGTCTGGTTTTCCCTCGATGTCCTGGTCGATCTGATCGGGGCGAGGGACGAAACGCACGGGCTTGCCGTGCATTACCTCGCCATTATCGTGCCGACGTTGCCGTTTCTTCTGCTCGGCATGGCCGGCGGCGCGATCCTGCGTGCGCACGGAGACGCGAGGCGTGCGATGATGTCGACCATCATCGCCGGGCTGGTCAACGCGGTCCTCGATCCGATCCTCATCTTCGGTCTGGAACTGGAGTTGACGGGAGCGGCACTGGCAAGTGCTGCGTCCCGCTTTGCCATCGCCTTTTACGCGCTTCTTCCGATTTTCCGCTACCACGGCGGTCTCAGCCTGCCGCGCCCTTTGCAGCTCTTCAAGGACCTGCCGCCGATCTCGGCGATCGCCTTTCCCGCCATCCTGACCCAGTTGGCAACGCCCGTGGGTCAGGCCTGGGTCACGCGTTCGATGGCGGACTATGGCGAAGACGCAGTTGCCGGCATGGCGGTCGTCGCCCGTATGTCACCCTTGGCCTTTGCGACGATTTTCGCCCTTTCTGGTGCCGTCGGACCGATTGTCGGCCAAAACTACGGCGCCGGGCGTTTTGACCGGGTGCGCACAACATTGCGGGAAGCGCTGCTCTTTACGGCGCTTGTGGTCGGTCTCGCAGCGCTCGCCCTTTTTCTGCTGCGAGAACCGATCGTCCGTCTGTTTGAGGTTGACGGCATCGCGCGTACGCTGATTTTCCTGTTCTGCGGACCGCTGGCACTCGCCTTCTTCTTCAATGGCGTGCTTTTCGTCACCAACGCCTTTTTCAACAATCTCGGGCGTCCTTTCTATTCGACCTGGATGAACTGGGGCCGTCACACGCTCGGTACGATCCCTTTTGTCTGGCTCGGCAGTACCTATTTTGGAGCCCCGGGTGTGCTTATCGGCCAGGCTGCGGGCGGCGTCGTCTTCGGCATTCTGGCACTCTTGATGGTGCGTAACGTGATCAAGGACGTCGAGCTGCACCACGAGGAGCCGAAAGGTCCCGGGCTCTTCCAGCGCCAGGCACGTCAGGTGATCCTGTTTTTCGCCAGAAGGTGATCAACTTTCGCCTGCTTTTCAGCAAGCGTTTTCAGTTTCTTCAAAACCTTGATTGCGGCCATGTCACCCATGGGCTGTGCAGCGTCCGGGTCCGTATGCCCCAGAAAGAAGCTCCACGCTAGAAACACAGGATTCTTGTACCTGATCCAGGGCGGCTTTTGGGTCAGTTGCTGTTCTGCAAGTACGCTTCCTGTTTCGATATCAACCAGGAAACCTCTAACGGTTATCGAGGGGCGCACGATGATCGGGGCCCAATAGTCGTTTGCCTCGAAGGGACCGAAATACCCATACCTGAGATCTGTGATCGCCAGATGGAACAGATGGCCGCCGGACATATTGGGGTCATTCGGCACGAAGGCCTCAAGCTTCAAGGCAGATGAAAAATAGCGTCTCAGGTCTTCTGGATCGGGTTGCCGGCCGACAGTTGTTCCGAACAGCTCGCAAAAGGAACTGACGATGTTCCAGTCAAGACGCATGTGAACGTCGCCAAGGTAGACTTGCGGGGGTTTTTTCCGGGAAAAAAGCCAACTCAGGATGGACATAAAGTGCAGAATACTTGTGAATGTTCTTTTGCAATTTAAGCGCTAAAGATCTGCATTCAACAATTTATGTTGAAAGAGCGCACTTGAGAATATCAGGCAGGTTTACAGGCTGTCCCAGCAACATAGGTCTCGGCGACACAGCGGTCATCTCCAAGGGTTTGCAAAAGGAACAATTCCTCGGAAAGCGTCTCGATTGTCTGCATTCTGAGAGCCATCGGTTCGGTGGCCCTTGCGTTCAGGACAACGATATCGGCGTCCGTTCCGGGATCGAGCGTTCCAATGCGGTCCGAGAGCGACAGGGCATCGGCATTGCCGAGCGTCGCCCAATAGAAACTGGTCAGCGGATGCATGCGCTGGCGCTGAAGCTGCAGGATTTTGTAGCCCTCGTCCAAAGTCCGCAGCATCGAATAGTTGGTGCCGCCGCCGACATCCGTTGCAACAGCCGTCTTGATGCCTGCGCCTTCAATTCCGGATTTGTCGAAAAGACCGCTTCCGAGAAAGAGATTGGATGTCGGACAGAACACAGCGACCGAACCGGTCTCGCGCATGACGTGCAGCTCGTGTCCGGTCATGTGGATGCAGTGACCCAAAAGCGTTTTCGGGCCGAGCAATCCGAAGCTTTCATAGACGCCCAGATAGTGGGCGGCATCGGGATAAAGCTCGCGCGTGTAAGCGATTTCGTTGTGGTTCTCGTTGATATGCGTCTGAAGGTGACAGTCAGGATGCTCTTTCAGGAGACGGCCGGCCGCATCAAGTTGTTCAGGGCTAGAGGTGATGGCAAAACGCGGGGTGATGACATATCTGGCGCGCCCGTTCTGGTGCCATTTTTCGAGCAGGGCCTTGCTGTCGTCATAGGAACTCTGGGCCGTGTCGCACAGGTCCGCCGGAGCATTGCGGTCCATCATGGTCTTGCCGCCAAGCATCATCATGCCGCGGCGCTCTGCCTCTTCGAAATAGGCGTCGACGGAATTCGGATGGCTTGAACAATAAGCGACCGCTGTCGTCGTTCCGTTCGCAAGCAGCGCGTCATAAAACCCTTTTGCGATACGATCCGCATGGTGTTTGTCGGCGAATTTGAGCTCTGCTGGAAAGGTGTAGTCGTTTAGCCAGTCCAAAAGCTGGTCCGCCCATGAGGCAATCACCTGGGCTTGCGGAAAGTGGATATGCGTGTCGATGAAGCCCGGCAAAATCAGATGAGGCCGATGGTCGACAATCTGTGTTCCGTCTGGCGCATCGGCGGCGATGTCGGCAAATGGGCCTCTGGCTATGATCTTGCCACCCTCTATCAGCAACGCGCCGTCTTCTTCGAAGGAGAAAGTGTGTTTTTCGTCCGGGCCGTTGGGAACGTCGTGGAAGGTGAGCGTTCTGCCGCGCAGGATTTTTGTGTTCTGGTCTGACACAGCGTCGCGTCCTTGATCGATCTGGGTGATTTGGAAACAAAGCAGACCAGTATTAGTCCTGTCGGCATCTGCCGACAATGGTCTCGCTCTTCCTTGTTGAAAAGTCGTGGTGATGCCAGCTGGTTCATTCGGCCGTGGTCTGATCCGCCGCGATCGTTTCGATTGGCAGCCGGTTATCTCCTCTGTTAAGACCGGTATGAAAACGAGATTGAAACGGAGCGGCGGATCAGCCGTCCAACTCAGGCAATTTGGCGCAGTACTGGGACCCCGCACAATGTCAGCAGATCTTCCCCGCCCGACGGACAACGCCTTCCTCGGAACATCCGTCAAACACGGCTCACATGAGCCGACCTATGCGGGAACGCTGTCCTTCATGCGGCGGCGGTACAGCCGTGATCTGGAAGGCGTCGACTTGGCAGTTTGGGGCATTCCCTTCGACGCTTCGGTATCCAACCGTCCAGGCGCACGATTTGGTCCCCAGGGCGTTCGCCGGGCATCCGCCATTTTCGACGGGGATCCTCAATATCCGTTTCATATCGACCCCTTTGAAAGGCTTGCCTGCGTCGACTATGGCGATTGTGTCTTTGACTACGGCCGCAACGGAAATGTTCCAGGTCACATCGAAGCTCAGGCCACCGATATTCTTGCAACGGACACACACTTGTTTTCCATCGGTGGCGATCATTTCGTGACTTACCCGCTGTTGAAGGCGCATGCGGCCAAACATGGACCGATGGCGCTCGTCCAGTTCGATGCACATCAGGATACCTGGCCGGATGAAGGCGACAGGATCGACCACGGAACGTTTACCGGACGGGCGGTAAGGGAAGGCCTGATTGATCCTGACAGATCCATTCAGATCGGTATTCGCACACACGCACCGGAAACCTGCGGTATCGAGATTATCTTCGGCGAGGAGATGGACGACCTTGGCATCAGAGGCGTCATCGATCGCATTCTGAAACGCGTCGGACCGGGGCCGGCCTACATGACCTTCGATATCGATTGTCTCGACCCGGCTTTTGCGCCCGGGACAGGAACGCCTGTCTCCGGAGGACTGTCCTCCCGCGAAGCGCTTTCCATATTGCGGGGGCTCGGCGCGTTGGATTTTGTCGGAGGAGACGTCGTTGAGGTGGCCCCGGCCTATGATCATGCCGATATCACGTCAATCGCCGGTGCAAGCGTTGCGCTGACCTATATCGGGCTGTTGGCTGAAAAGCGAAACGCTGGCTAAAAGCAAAAGCTGCGTTCGACTGATACCCGGCTCACGGAAATCTCGACGGTATCAGTCAGATGCCAATACTGAATGTCAATTGTCATTTCCCGGAACGGACGACCAGAACCTGTAAAGCGGGACCTTGTCGTTCATTTGCCGAAAAAGTTCGATCAGCTTTTGGAAATAGACGAGTTGAGCGCTGTAGGCGACAACCAGTCCGGTCACAGATAGGAGAACCGAGGCGCTCACACCGCCCATCAGGGCAATGATCAATCCGGCCCAGAACACCAGATAGAGCGTCGTAATTCGCGCACCGAGCGTGGAAGGAATTGGAATGAGCAATCTGTTCAGGAAGATCCTTTCGCCAAAACAGATCTTGGCAGCCCAGTTTTCTTGACCGCTGCTTGCCGCTTGAAGGCGCGGCAGCGCGATCAGCGCGGCAAGGGCAAGGATGGCGACCGTGATTGAAGCGGTTGTTCCGATCCATCCCTGCAGCCACAAAATCGCTGTCAACAGCGCTGGAGCGGCTGTTTTTGCCAATACTGTGAGTGGGGATGCCGGAGCGCTGCTGCCTGATCTCAAGTGCAGCAGGCTGGAACTCGCGGGGTAAGCACTGTCCTGCGGATGTTGGACGTTTGGAAAACGATAACGGTGACTGGTTTGCATGACTGACGCTGTGCTCACGGACGAAGCGCGATCATACTCCCAGACCCGGAGGCTTGGCAATTGCAAGAATGCCGCTCGATTGTTTGAAAGTAGCAAGCACGAACCAGAAACTGACGTAGCACCGCAACGATCGTTTGAGCTTTAGCACTTGAATTTGGTAGCTCGATGGACCGTTCCGGCAGTGCTCATTCTGATAACCGTCGATAAAAAGTGTGTATTTATAGTATTTTCGACACCTTTATTCTTTGTTAGTGGCGAAGTATCTAATATGTCTCAGTACTAGAATATTGAATAATTGGACAATTCGGCAGCGGCATGGTTCACACGCGGAGCCTAACAGCTGGCCAGGCGGGTCTCCTGACCAATGGAAAATCCCTGGCCGAGGAATTGGAGCGGATAAATCGTCTCGCTCATCTTGGCAAAGATGATCAGTTGCACCTCAGCGGCGACTGGGTGCAAACGCTTGTCAACCACGTCTCGGACTACGTCTTCGTAAAGGATCGCAGCCACAGGTTTGTTATGGCCAACCAGCAGGTTGCGCTTGATCTGGGGCTCGACGATCCGGAGCAGGTTATCGGAAAAACCGATCTGGAACTCCATCCACTGGAGACAGGCGGCAAGTTCGCGGCAGCCGAAGCCGAAATCATGGCCTCGAAAGAGGCAAGAATTGACTACGAAGAACGGTCAATCCTGGCAAACGGCAATCGCCGCTGGCTGTCATCGTCAAAATTTCCCGTTTTAAACGACAAGAACGAGGTTGTCGGGATTGTCGGAATTTCGCGCGACATCACGCAGCGCAAGCGGGCTGAATTCCTGCAACAGGGTCAGAACAAGGTTCTGCAGGAGATAGCGACCTCCAAACCTCTGAACGATGTTCTTGAGACCCTGGTTCTGATGATCGAAAGTCAGATGGACCGCGTTATGGCTTCCGTCATGCTGGTTGACGACGCCGGGAAAGCGCTCTTGGCAGGCGTCGCGCCGAGTCTCCCGGATGACTACGTCGCCTTGTGCAACGGGATATCGATCGGTCCGAAGGCAGGGTCTTGCGGAACAGCTGTTCACCGGCGCGAAAGCGTCTTTGTCGCCGATATACTGGAACATGAGCTTTGGGCAGAATTCCGGGACCTGATCAGTCAATTCGAAATGCGATCCTGCTGGTCGGTTCCATTTTTCGGCAAGGATTCCAGGGTTTTGGGAACTTTCGGGATCTATTCCAAGGAAGTGCGCCTGCCAACCGAGCACGAGGAAAAGCTCGCGGTTGAAGCGGCTCGCCTGGCATCGATCGCGGTGGAGCGTGATCGCGCAGAAAGCGAAATCCGGTATCTGGCCAATCACGATGTGCTTACAGGTTTGCCGAACCGGCACGATTTCAAGGCCCGGCTGGCGGAGAAGATCGAAACCGGGCGCAAGACCGGCGAGCATGTAGCGCTCCTGTTTGTCGACCTCGATGACTTCAAAGTCGTCAACGACAGTTTTGGCCATGCCATCGGCGATCAGGTCCTGATGATCATTGCCGAGCGAATCCTTGAGGTGCATGACGGCAAGCATGATTCCATCCGCTTCGGCGGCGATGAATTCGTTCTGATCGTGGAAGGCGAACATGCCCAGAAGCCGGCACTGGTGGACCTGATGATCCGGCTGCGCGATGAAATCACCAGGACCATCTGTATAGGCGATCTTTCCTTTCACGTGACCTGCAGCATTGGAGCCGCCTGCCATCCGCTGGATGCTGAAGACGCAGAACAGCTTTTGAAGAACGCCGACAAGGCCATGTTCGAAGCAAAGTCACTCGGGCGGGATGGCTTCAAGATCTACGAGCACAGTCGGCCTGAGAAATCGTTTAATCGCCTCACACTGCTTGAAGAAATGCGAAGCGGAATTTCAAGGGGCGATTTTCATCTCCAATACCAGCCGCAATATGATCTTTTCAGTGGCAGGATTGTCGGTGCTGAAGCTTTGGTGCGCTGGCGACATCCCGCGCTCGGCGATCTGATGCCGGAGGATTTCATTTCACTGGCTGAAGACAGCGGTTTGATTGTGCCACTGGGACGCTGGGTGCTCCACGAGGCTTGCAGCCAGAACAAGGCTTGGCAGGTCGAGGGCCTTCCGCCGATCACGATCGGGGTGAATGTGTCTGCACGCCAATTCAGGGATGCTGCGCTGATTACGGATGTCTGCGACACGCTCGAGAAAACAGGACTGGCTGCTCAGTATCTGGAGCTGGAAGTCACTGAAAGCCTGCTGATGCAGAATACCGAACTGGCCGTGCAACTGATGGACGACTTCCGCAAGATCGGCCTGAAACTCGCAATCGATGATTTTGGAACCGGCTATTCCAGCCTGATTGCGCTGAAGAATTTTCCATTGACCCGACTGAAGATCGATCAGAGCTTCATTCGTGATCTCGAAACCGATGAAAACGACCGAAGCATCGCGCGCGCGATTATTTCTCTCGGCCGTGAGCTTGGATTGAACGTTGTTGCCGAGGGCGTTGAGACCGCCAAGCAGCAGGCGTTCCTTGCCAGTTGCCAGTGCGAGACAGTACAGGGATTTCACTTCGGTCGGCCGATGTCGGCAGAAAAGCTCGGCAAGCTCCTGGGCATGTCGCTGACACCAATCAACGTGCAATTTGGCTAATTGGCAATGAACTGGGTCGTGGGGTGACGCTGCAAGGAGAGCACCGTCCACCCGCTGGAGAGGCGTGTGCTCAGACTTTTTTCATCACATAGGACCCTGGCGCATCCTCCAGGATCTTTATCCGGTTTGCGCCCGGCTTGCGCGCCTTGGCCGTTGCCGCATCGTTGGAGCGGATCCACTCGTCCCAGAAAGGCCACCACGAACCGGGATGCTCTTCGGCATTCTTGAGCCAGTTTTCCAGCGTGCCCTTCGGTTCGCCGCCGGTCCAGAACTGGTACTTCTTCTTCGCCGGCGGATTGACGACCCCTGCAATATGTCCTGACCCTGCCAGCACATATTCGACCGGACCTCCGAAACAGCCAGATCCAAGGAAGACCGACTTCGGCGGAGCAATATGATCTTCGCGCGTCGCAAGGTTGAAGATCGGAACCTTCACCTTGGACAGGTCCAACCTTTCACCGGCAATTTCCATCTCGCCTTTGGAGAGCTTGTTGTCCAAGTAGCAATTGCGCAGGTAGAAGGAATGGTTGGCTGCGGGCATGCGTGTGGAATCGGAATTCCAGTAAAGTAGGTCGAACGGGAAGGGCTCCTGTCCCTTCAGATAGTTGTTGACGACGTAGGACCAGATCAGGTCGTTCGACCGCAGCATGTTGAAGGCCGAGGACATTTTCGAACCATCCAGGTAGCCCTGTTCCGCCATCCGTTTTTCCAGAATTGAAATCTGTTCTTCATCGACGAAGACCTTCAGATCGCCTGCAAATGTAAAGTCGACCTGTGTTGTGAAGAAGGTTGCCGTCTTGATGCGCTCGTCGCCGATCTTCGCCATATAGGCGAGGGTGACCGCGAGCAGTGTTCCGCCGACGCAATACCCGATGGCATTGACTTCCTGCTGGCGGGTTGCGCGCTTGATGACGTCGAGCGTGTTGAGAATCCCTTCCTTCATATAGTGCTCGAAGCTCTTTTGCGCCTGCCGCTCGTCAGGATTGACCCAGGAGATCACGAACACCGTATGTCCCTGGTCGACGGCCCACTTGATGAAGGATTTCTCGGGGTTCAGATCGAGAATATAAAATTTGTTGATCCAGGGTGGCACGATCAGGAGGGGGCGCTTCAGCACTTCCGCAGTGGTCGGCGTGTACTGGATTACCTGACAGACATCGTTTTGCGCGATGATCTTTCCCGGGGTGTTGCCGAGGTTTTCTCCCAGCTTGAACTTGGACGGATCCGTCTGCCGGATCTTGAGTTCCCCCTCTCCAGACTTAAGGTCTTCCACAAGATGCTGCATCCCCTTGACCAGGTTTTCGCCATTGCTTTCCATGGTCAGACGCAGCAGTTCCGGATTGGTCAGAACGAAGTTGGAAGGAGAGACGGCGTTGGCGATCTGGGTGACGTAGAATTCAGCTTTGTGGCGCGTGTGCTCATCGAGGCCCTGTGCCTCGTGAACCATGTCTTCTGCCCATTTGCTGGTGATCAAATAGAGCTGCTTGATGAAATCGAAGAATTGATTGTTTTCCCAGTCCGGGTCGGCGAACCGTTTGTCTCTCGGTGGGGTTTCGACAGCCGGTTCGGAGGGTTCGCCCATCATGCGTTTCAGTGACGAATTCCAAAGGTCGATATAGCCGGTCCAAAGCCTTGACTGCGCTTCTATCGCCCGTTGGGGATCAGACACCCAATACTCGCTCACCTGCGCCAGTGTTTTCACGACACCCGTCAGTTCGTCGGTCGACTCGTGCTTGATCTTGCCCTGTTCGCGCGGCTCGATATACGCCGCCAGCGCTTTTCCGGCCTGTTCAAGGGTTTTTGCCAGGTTTTGTGCGAACGCTTCCGGATTGTTGATAATGTACTGCAACATCGGATGCGGGCGGTCGTCAGACATGGGTGGGAGTCCCTCCGGTATTTCGTTGCCCGTTCGGCCTTTTGCCGGCCAGAGAACCTTCGATTCTGAAATGCGTTATCTCGTTAAATTTTCGTCGGTAATTCGGGCGTTTGACTATTTATGACACATGGGCTGAGCGTCGTCGATTGGTATTGAGGAGTATGGAACGTTCTCTGGCTAAAAGAGGTTCATGACACTGAGATGTAGTTCAACTTTGGCCATCTCGGCATGATTTCACTCAAAATGACGACTAAACGCCTATAAAACGCGCGCGCTCACCAGCGATCTGTTAGCATCGAAAGACGTGAAGGCGTCGCGGACGTGGCGTGTGTTGGAGGGAGCTCGACAACAAAATGGGCAGGATTGGCGCAATCCTTTTCAGCTTTGTGTGTCTGTTGACGGTCTCTGCTTGCAGTGTCGGACCAGGAACACCACTCATTGTTGCGATGAAGGCGGACAAAAGCCAGTTGAACGGCAATGTGCCGACGCCTCAAGGCTATGGGCCTCCAGTCAATCCTGGCGAGTCCAGAGGGCTTATCAATCCTGAGGACCGGAAAGAAACAGCAGCCTATCTGGAATCGCTTGCGTCGGAGTAGCAGGACGCGCACCGGTTCGCAGTGCAAGTCCACCCGGCGCAAATCTGCGGCGGAATGATCGGCTGAAAGTCCGCGGAACGGTTTGAAACTCTTCCGACAACATCGCTAATCTCCGATCGAATTCATGCATTTCATCGATACCGGGTCTTTCAAGGTGTGACCTAATCGTTTGAATTCGGACGTCCGTTCGACGCTTCAGAAATCCATTTTAAAAATCAGTCCAAATTTAGGTGGCTAGTTTCGCAAAGACGGATGCGCAATCGGTTTCAGGCTGCTAAAAGGGCCCCGCCGCGCACACTTCGCCTGGTGTTGCACGGCTGTGTCGTTAACACGCGAGGATCCGCGCCATGGAGGAATTCCACAAGATCAAACGGCTGCCGCCGTATGTCTTCGAACAGGTCAACCGTCTGAAGGCGAGGGCGCGCGGGGCAGGGGCGGACATCATTGATCTTGGCATGGGCAACCCGGACCTGCCGACACCCAAGCACATTGTCGACAAGTTGACCGAGGTCGTCCAGGATCCAAGGACGCACCGGTATTCGGCCTCCAAGGGCATTCACGGGCTTCGCAAGGCCCAGGCGGCCTACTACGGGCGCCGTTTCGGAGTAAAGCTGGATCCTGATACGCAGGTCATCGCAACACTTGGCTCCAAGGAAGGCTTTGCGAACATGGCTCAGGCGATATCCGCGCCTGGAGACGTGATCCTGAGCCCGAACCCGAGCTATCCGATTCATACGTTCGGGTTCCTGATGGCAGGTGCATCGATCCGTAACGTTCCCGCCGAGCCGGGCGCTGCGTTTTTCGATGCATTGGAGCGGGCCGTCATACATTCGGTACCGAAACCAATTGCGATTATTCTGTGCTACCCGGCAAATCCGACGGCCTATTGCGCCGACCTCGATTTTTACAAGGACGTGGTCGCTTTCGCCCGCAAGCACAACATTTTCATTCTGTCGGACCTTGCCTATTCGGAGATCTATTTCGGGGCGACACCTCCACCCTCCGTGCTTCAGGTTCCAGGTGCAATGGACGTCACCGTCGAGTTCACCTCGCTTTCGAAGACCTTTTCCATGCCCGGGTGGCGCATGGGCTTTGCAGTTGGAAATGAACGGCTTGTCTCCGCACTTGCCCGTGTGAAGTCCTATCTCGACTACGGCGCATTCACGCCCATTCAGGTGGCCGCGACTGCCGCGCTGAACGGTCCCGAAAACTGTATTGTCGAGACCCGCGAGGTCTACCGCAAACGGCGCGATGTCGTCGTCGACAGTTTCGGCCGCGCAGGCTGGAACATCCCCGCACCCGAGGCGAGCATGTTCTGTTGGGCCCCGATCCCGGACCGCTTCCGAAGCCTGGGCAGCCTTGAGTTTTCCAAGCTGCTGCTTGAGCGAGCGGACGTCGCCGTCGCACCCGGTATCGGCTTCGGCGAGCATGGTGACGAATATGTGCGCATCGGACTGGTGGAAAACGAACAACGTCTGCGCCAGGCCGCGAGAAATATCCGTCGCTTCCTTGAAACTGCAGGTCAAAAGCTGCACAACGTCATCCCGCTCGAGACATCTGGCTGAAAAGAACTGGACTGAATTGTAAATGGCTGAAGCTTTAAAAGTCGGCGTAGCTGGCCTTGGCACCGTAGGCGCGTCCATGGTGCAGCTCCTGGAAAAACACGGCGCTCAAATCGCACGTAAATCCGGTCGAGCCGCCGCGGTAACAGCCGTGAGCGCGCGCGATCGTTCCAAGGATCGCGGCATCGATGTTTCAGCTTTCGATTGGTATCAGGATCCCGTTGAAATGGCGGCGAACGCGGATATCGACATATTCGTCGAACTGATCGGCGGTGAAAGCGGGCCGGCGGAGGACAGCGTCAGGGCCGCGCTTGCGCGCGGCATTCACGTCGTGACCGCGAACAAGGCATTGCTGGCGCGCCATGGCGTCGACCTCGCGGAAGCTGCCGAAGCAAACAACGTCTGTCTGAACTATGAAGCGGCTGTCGCCGGCGGAATTCCCATCGTCAAGACCTTGCGGGAATCGATGGCGGGGAATGACATCAGCCGTGTCTACGGCATTCTCAATGGCACCTGTAACTACATCCTGACGCGTATGGAAGCCGACGGGATCGGGTTCGAGGAATGCCTTGCGGATGCGCAGCGGCTTGGATACGCCGAAGCCGATCCGACCTTCGACATTGAAGGCAATGACACGGCGCACAAGCTGGCGATCCTGACGAGCCTTGCGTTCGGGACGAAGATCTCCAGCGACACTATCTTCATGGAAGGCATTACGTCGATCACGACCGCTGACATTCAAGCTGCGGATGAACTGGGCTACAGGATCAAGCTCCTTGGTGTGGCTCAGCGCACGGAGACCGGTATTGAGCAGCGTGTGCATCCGACTATGGTGCCGAAATCCTCAGCCATCGCGAGGATCGACGGTGTCTTGAACGCCGTTGCTGTCGACGGTGATTTTGTCGGCGAAATCGTGCTGGTTGGACCAGGCGCTGGCGGTAACGCCACAGCATCCTCGGTTGTTGCCGATATTGCCGACATTGCCAAAGGTGACGAAACCCGCGTTCTCGGCATGCCGGCCGCGGACCTTGAAGCATATGAGCGCGCGCGCATGCGCCTTCATGAGGGTGGTTACTATATCCGCCTTTCGGTCTTCGACAGACCGGGTGCATTTGCGGAAATTGCCCGTTGCATGGGCGAGGCCGGGATATCGCTGGAATCCATCGTTCAAAAGCGTCACGCAACTGAAGATGCGCCGGCAACTTATGACGCCGATACGCCTCAACCTGTCATCTTGATCACGTATGAAACGACCGAGGTCGCGATTAAAGAGGCCCTCGACGTGATCATGTCCAAGGGTGTTGTTGCCGAACAGCCGCAAATGATCCGGATTGAAAAACTGAATTGATGAATGAGTTGCCCGACCTGACGTCGCGTGGGGAGAGACTGGAGATGTTGATGTCCAATACTGAAAATCAGTCGCCGAGTGGACTGGATCGGATTCTGACCCTTGAACTGGCCCGTGTCAGCGAGAGAGCGGCCGTGTCGGCGGCACGTTTGCGTGGTCACGGCGACGAAATGGCGGCTGACCAGGCGGCAGTGGACGCAATGCGGCGCGAACTCAACCGTCTACCGATCGATGGGACTGTGGTGATTGGCGAAGGCGAGCGCGACGAAGCCCCGATGCTTTATATCGGCGAAAACGTTGGAACGAAGCAGGGGCCGAAAGTCGACATCGCGCTCGATCCTCTCGAAGGAACCACGATTTGCGCGAAGAACCTGCCGAATTCTCTTGCGGTGATAGCGCTCGCGCCTGAAGGCGATCTTCTGAATGCTCCCGACAGCTATATGGACAAGATCGCAATCGGGCCCGGCTACCCGGCCAACCTGATTGACCTCGATGCACCCGTTGCAGACAACATTGCCGCCGTCGCAAAGGAAAAGGGTGTAAAGGTCAATGAAGTGACCGCTTGCGTGCTCGACCGGCCGCGTCACGCCAGACTGATCGAGGACATCCGCGCGACCGGTGCCGCCATCCGTCTCATTGGTGACGGCGATGTCGCTGGTGTCATTCACACCACGGATCCGGACGAGACGGGGATCGACATTTACGCGGGCATTGGGGGCGCACCGGAGGGGGTCCTTGCTGCTGCCGCCCTTCGTTGCATTGGCGGACAGATGCAGTCCCGCCTTGTGATAACGCGCGACGAGCAGGTCGAACGCGCACACCGGATGGGTATCGAGGATATCAAGAAGAAATATACGCTTGAGGAAATGGCAGGGCCGGATGTGCTCTTCGCAGCAACCGGCGTTACCGATGGAAATTTCCTTCAAGGCGTGCGTTTTGGCCGGCAGCACATCACGACACATACAGTTGTCATGCGCTCCTCCACGGGCACAGTTCGTTACATCAAGGCTCAGCATACGGATCTGGAAAAGTTCCATTTGGATTGAAGCCTGGATCAAGATCGGCTCTGAATGCTCAATAATTCCGGAGAGGAAGAAAGACGGCTTGTATTGGGGGTCGCGCGTTCGGCGAACGACAATGCGTGGCGCGAAAGGCTGAGCCCGGCCGACACCCGTAATGCGATGGCAATCGCGCAGATGCACGGATTGCCGGATGTTCTTGCGCGCGTTCTGGCCGCCAGGGGCGTCGTCGCCGATCAGGCGGCGGACTTTCTGGTGCCTTCCATCAAAAACCTGATGCCGGATCCTTCCAGGCTTGTCGATCTCGATGACGCCGTAACGCGGGTTGCTGACGCAATTCAAGGTGGCAGGAAAATCGCGATTTTCGGCGACTACGATGTCGACGGTGCCACGTCCTCGGCCATTTTTGCCAAATATCTTCAATGGCTTGGACAAGATCCGGTCATTCATATACCCGACCGGATCATCGAAGGTTATGGGCCCAACGGGCCGGCGATCGAACATTTGCATCAGAACGGCGCGGAGCTCTTGGTCACGCTCGACTGCGGCAGCACCTCTTTCGAAGCCTTCGAGACGGCGCGGAAACTGGACCTGGATGTGGTTGTCATCGATCACCACCAGGTCGGCGAGACCCTTCCCGAAGTGGTCGCGCTCGTCAACCCGAACCGTCAGGACGATCTGTCAGGTCAGGAACATCTGGCGGCGGTCGGTGTAACCTTCCTGTTTTTGGTCGGTCTGAACAGGGAACTGAGAAGGCGAGGCGCGTTTCAAAACGGGCAACAACCCGACCTGATGAGCTTGCTCGACCTCGTGGCGCTCGGAACGGTTTGCGATGTTGTTCCGCTTCGGGGACTGAACCGGGCCTATGTCACACGTGGGCTCGCGGTCATGCATCAGCGGCGCAATTACGGATTGACGGCGCTCGCTGATGTTGCGCGGGTAAGTGGCCGCCCGGCGCCCTATCATCTGGGATTTCTGATCGGTCCGCGGATCAATGCAGGCGGACGCATTGGTGACGCGGCACTGGGAGCAAGATTGCTTACGACAGAAGACCCGCACGAGGCGCGGGCACTTGCAGACAGGCTGGATCAGCTGAACAGTGAGCGTCAGACGATGGAAGCCTTGATGCTTGAACAGGCAGGAGCCGAAGCGGTTGCCGCGATCGAACAGCGCGACCCTTCTGTTCTGCTGACAGGGTCTGAGGATTGGCATCCCGGCATTGTCGGTCTGATCGCGTCCCGTCTCAAGGAAGCCCACAGACGCCCTGCGTTCGCGATCTCTTTTGACGAAACGGGAAAGGGAACGGGATCCGGTCGGTCGATTCCTGGTGTTGATCTCGGCAAGGCTGTGCGGCAAGCGGTCGAAGACGGCCTCTTGGAAAAGGGAGGCGGTCATGCAATGGCGGCCGGTCTCACGGTCCATCGCGACAAAGCCTCGGACCTGGAGGCGTTTTTCAACGAGACATTGCAAGCGGACGTTGACGCTGCAACAGCACATCGGGAAATCAAGGTCGATGCCGCATTGACGGCAACCGGGGCAACCTTGGACCTTATGGAACTCCTGGAAAAGGCAGGACCATATGGGGCTGGGCATTCAGAACCGGTATTTGCCTTTCCAGCGCACCGGGTCACGTTCGCTGATGTCGTCGGCAAGGGGCATGTCCGGGCGACGCTGGCAGCCGGCGACGGCTCCACATTGAAGGCTATCTGTTTCAAGGCGGATGACAAACCGCACGGCAAAATGCTGCTTGAAGGCCGGGGCCGGAACCTTCACGTTTCCGGCAGTCTCTCGATCGACACATGGCAAGGAACACCCAAGGTTCAGTTGAGGATTTTGGATGTTGCCGATCCGCAGAAAAGCCGCCACTAACGAGCGCTGGGAAAGCGCCCATTAACCAAACTCTAAGGGTCCTCGCATAGCCTCAATCCACGAAGGAATCGTTGAGGAACGGCCATGCGTGCTCAGAATGAGCTATCGCCCTATTTTGCGGAAATCGACAAGCGTGCTGACAACGCGTTGCGCGGCATTCGTGAAGTGCGCCGGTCGGCGAAATTCAAGGGCCTTCCCAAAGAGCCCAACGGTGCCTTGACGGGAACGGGTTTTCTCATTGTTCTCGCAGTCTTCGCTAGCCTCTTTCTGGATTGAGGCAAGTCTTCCCTCCTGACTTGAAATTGCCGCAGACGCGGCATTATGTACGGCGCTTCAACAGGCGGAGCACCGACGCGTCATGACGGATTATTCAATTGCAATGTGGTCTTACAATCTCGGCCGTGCCCCGGCTTCGGTGGAAGACCTTGCTGCTGAGATTGAAAAGGGCGTGGTTCGTGCAGCCGCCGCAGGAGCGAAGTTGCTCATGCTCCCGGAATACCTGATCGAATGCTGCCTTGCCTTCAAGCCTGAAGGATTGCGTCCTGACCAGGAAATGGCATTTCTTGCGGAAGTTGGGCACGAGCTCATGCCGTTGTTGTCAAAGCTGTCTGAAAAACACGGCATCTCGTTGCTGGCGGGCACGATGCCGGTCCGTTTCAACGGCGGACTGAGCAATACAGCGTTTGTTGTCACCCCGGATGGACGGCAGATACGACAGGACAAGCTGTGCCTGACCCCTTTCGAACAATGCAAGGACACGTGGTTTCTGACGCCGGGTGATCATCTTCAGATTTTTGAGCTCGACGGACTGAAAATGGCAATCCTGATTTGCCTTGATATTGAAATGCCCGCGCTCAGCAGCCTGCTTGCCAGACACGAACCGGATCTGATCTTGGTCCCGTCGATGACCGAAAAACTTTCCGGCTACCATCGGGTTTACGGATGCGCAAGGGCAAGGGCTGTCGAGTTGATGTGCGCGGTCGCAGTATGCGGCGTCGTCGGCGTCTCACAGGGCACGACACAAAACGAAGCGAACGTTTCCGGTGCGGCGCTCTATCTTCCCTGTGAAGAAGAGCTTGGGTTCAGCGGCATAGGCGCGGAATGTAAACCGACAGACGGTGCTCAAGGCGATGACCTCTTTTTGCTTGCACATGTGCCCGTTGAACAGCTTCGCCGGTTGAGAAGCGGAAAAGCGGAAGTCTGGCCGGGAGCATGGACCGCCAATCATGTTTCGGTCCGTGCCGGATGAACACGAAAATATGAGCCGGCAAATTAAATAATGGTGCACAATGTGCACTTTTCGACTGGACGGATACAGCAAAAATCACTATACGTGCCATTCCTAAGAAAGGTGTGGAGATGAGTTTCGCCAAGGCAATAACGGCACACGATGCCTCGTGGCTGCACGGTATTAAAGGCTTGTTTTTAAAGCCGAACCGTTTGCAGATTGCGGCATTGTGCGTTAGGCCGGGCGAACGGGAAAACGAGATCTTGCTCGTCTCGACTCGTGACACCGGTCGATTGATTCTGCCGAAGGGTTGGCCGGAAAAGAAAAAGCAGGCTTTTGAGACCGCTGTTATCGAAGCTTACGAAGAAGCGGGTGTGATCGGTAAAGCCGATACCAGACCGATAGGCACCTTTCGGTCCTTTAAGGGACTTGATGATGGTTCCAGACTCCCGACAAAGGTCCTGGTCTTCAGACTGCAGTTCGAGAAGCAGTTGAAGAAATTTCCCGAAGTCGGTCAACGGAAACAGATTTGGCTGCCTCTTTCAGAGGCGATTGCTTCGGTGGACGAACCCGCACTTGGCCGGTTCCTGCACCGTCATCGGGCAAAAATCGGATAGCAATACCCGTTCACGCTGATCTGGGTCCGTACCCTGAACCCAATTCCCCTTGCGCAGCGGCAATCTCAGGACATCGATGGCTGAGCAGCGAGTTGAGCGGACGCTTCAAGTGACAGGTGCGCCCACACTGGAAGATGATCGGAGGCGACACGAGCCGTCTTTGATTTGTGCACACCAGCCTGGCGAACGGTGAATTCGGGGCTGGTGATGATCCTGTCGAGGCTGCCGACGGGCAGGGGACTAGGAAAACTCTTGCCTGGCGTCGTCACTTCATAGCGTTCTTTAAGCAATTTCATGCTGCGGGACGTGTCCCGCCATTCGTTCAGATCGCCGATGAGCACTGTGGGCAGATAATCGAGATGCTCGTGAAGCTGGTGCATCAGTGAGGCGATCTGCTTTTTCCGAAAGTGGCCGACAAGGCTCAGATGCATTGCTGCGACCCGGATCTTGTGCCCGTCGACGTCTAAATCCGCAGCAACGGCACCGCGTGGTTCCAATGTCGGCAAATCCAGCCGCCGATAGGCGTCAATGCCGATCGAATTGCGCACAAGGATTGCGTTGCCGTGCCAGCCGAGACTTTTGCTTCCCTTGGCAAATGGCACGGGCCGGTAGTCGGTTTTGTTCAGGATACTGTCACGATCCAAGGTGCTCTCGCGCGGCCCGAACCGTTTGTCGGCCTCCTGCAACGCCAGAATATCGCAATTCAGTTCCTCAATGACCTTGAGCGTCCGCTCCGGCCGGCGTCTTGCGTCGACACCGATGGCTTTTTGGATGTTGTAGGAACCGATTTTGAGCATGTCGTTAAGAGTGGCGGGTTTTGTCGTTCATTTGCAAGTAAAGGGTTTGAAATAGCTGCACAAGCCGGTGGCGTTCGCCA
>JGI12316J14372_10001441_pt1 | contig 30789 bp, 30 predicted proteins | sample MarCyaLeptolynsp_FD_14372 | JGI IMG/M metagenome (IMG submission 14372)
GGATGGGCGGCCAGGACTTTTTGGCAGGCCTGTGGAGGCAAGACCACCCGCCGATCGGGAGGGTTTTTCCGTTCCCTGATGATTCCGAACTTGATACTCACTTTGGTACAAATTTTGTCCTAAAATACACGGAATAATAGCGATAGCAAAGTTTTTTAGTAGCTTTGCGGGCCTGCCCCGGTGCAGGGAACGCCGACCAAATACCAGTTCTTTGAAAAAACAATGGGAAGAATAAGCCCTTCAACAACGCCGCCCTTTTCGGTAGGCTGGCTCAGGGCATAATTCGTTAACGGTAGGCAAAACCTACCTAGCCTATTATGGGGCCGACCGGTTTTGACAGCGAGACCAATGGCGATGTAAGCATGCCGAGCGCTGGGATACAGCTCGTAAATCTCATATTTCACACTTTTAAATGGCGAATCTAATTACGCTCTTGCCGCTTAATCTGAATTACAGTAGGATTTAGCCTCGTCTCCGCCAGGCGGAGAAGCGAGATGTCCCAGAATAGCCCTTGTTGATGGCGATTCGTTTTGGGGCACCATAAAAATCAACATAAGGAGGGTGTAGCTTTGGCACCATCTCTACAATCTAAAGAAGCTAAGTGTACGATAGGCGGTTTTCGGTCGGTCGTGCATCGAAAACAGAACGAAGACTAAGCATGTAGAAAGCATGGTTATTGCTTGTTTGGACGAGGGTTCGACTCCCTCCGGCTCCACCTACGCTCCCCGAAGCCTTGTGCGAAGGGGAGCCTTTTTCATTTTAGGCTACAACCTCATCTCATATACCTACTCCCATGTAAATTCGGGGAGCTTCGGTGGACCCGGGTCCACAATCCACATTCTCCGAAGCTTTGAACGTAGTGAAAAGCGAAGGAGAATTACTATATTTCCCTAAAATCCATCTGTTATGACCCTACCCTATGCCGTTTACATTCTAAGATGTTCAAATGGGCAGTACTATACTGGGTTTTCCGCAAATCTGGAAAAACGAATGAAGGCCCATCAAAACGGTGAAGTTCATTTTACGAAAGACAAATTACCTTTTAAACTTGTTCACGTTTCCCATTTTATGGACAAGAAAAAAGCATACGATTTCGAGCGATACTTAAAATCTGGTTCAGGCATTGCTTTTAGAAATAAGCGATTGGTTTAAGTCCTCCGAAGCTCTGCACTCAACGCTTAGCGAAGGAGAACATTTCATATTAAGAAATTCAGCAAATACTCCTATCTTCGAAATCAGTAAAATCCGTCCATGTCCAAAGGCACCTCCTGGTTACGAACCCTAATAGAACTTATAGGAGTCTTTTTGAACAGTGCACAACGCAGCAAACGGGGCCGCACCTGGCACCAGCACGTAGTGCCTTATCAAGAAGGTTGGGCGGTACGTCGCGAAGGGAATCAACGGATAACAAGCCAACACCGAAAACAGAGTACGGCCATCAACAAGGCCAAAAGATTGGCGAGAAAACACAAGGCCGATGTTATCATCCATCGCGCCGGCGGGGGCATCAGGGACCGGATAAGCTACGCCGATCAGAAGTGAACTTAGGAGCGGAGGCCGTAATAGTGGTTTAATCAAGGACCATCCCGATTACAGAAAGAAAAACTTTGAGTACATCGTTTACCCCATGGTAAATTCATCAAAAACCTCTCATTTTCCAAGGTTTTTCTTGGTCTTCCTCTCGAATTAATTCTTTACCTTCTTAGCGGTTTCCTAATGACTATCTTAAAACTGTAAAAATGGTAAGAGTCGGCACGTTCAACCTCAACAATCTATTCTCGCGGTTCAATTTCCAAGGGGCCGTTAGTCAGACCCCTGTGGACAATGGGGGGATATCATTGACCTTCAACCAAAACGATGTACAGGTAAGGACGTACAGGGGCAACCTTGTTCGGGGCAAGGAGGTTAGCGAGACCCAACAAATAGCACAACGTATCATCGATATGGACGCGGATGTGCTCGCGGTACAGGAAGTGGAACATATCGAGATCTTGAAGGAGTTCAACAACATCAACCTGAACGGTATGTATTCCACAGTGGCCTTGGTCGAAGGGAATGACAACCGGCTTATCGATATCGGGGTCCTATCCAAGCTACCGCTGGGGGCCATAACATCGCATCAAACTGCGGTCCATCCGGCCGATGCGGGCCGGCGGATCTTTAGCAGGGACCTGCTTCAAGTAGCCGTATTGGACCCAAACGGCAACAAGCTCTTTAACATCTACAACACCCATCTTAAAAGCCACTTTGTACCTTTTGACCAGGACCCGGTACAAGGGGCAGCGGCGGCCAACACTAGGCGCCAAAGGCAGGCGGAGACCATTTCAAGAATAATCGGGGAACAGGAACGGGTAAATGCCAAATTCATTCTTACTGGGGATATGAACGATCCTCCGGGTTCACCATTCCTTCAACCCATGTTAACGGTAGATGGTCAGCCACTGACCGATGCCTTGGCCAATCCAACGGAGACTCGGCCTGCTAAGGCGGAGACGCCGGGACAAGGCCCGGGACCACAACATACGGCATGGACCCATAGGTATAACCCTCCCGGTCCGGAACATCCAAGATACGAGCTCTATGATCATATTTGGGTAAGTCAGGCCTTAGCCGGGAGTTTCTCCAATCCCACCATAGACCGACGTACCAAGCATGGGGGCGATGGAAGCGACCATGATCCGGCCTGGATCGACCTTAACATTTAGAGGCTCAATAGACGCAGAACAAAGAAATACGTTTGAATACGATTAAGTTTGGGCAAAACCCTTTAGTTGGCCGTATAATATTTCACTAAGGAAAAACACAAATTACAAAGGGTATCCTAAAAGGTCGGTGCTTGCCCTGTGAGATTAAGCTAACTATAATTTACTGCAAGGGATATCTTAAGTGTCGTATGCTATTCAATTGGGCCCAGTAAAATATACATCCTTTTTCGTGGGTAAACTTTTCACCGATGTCACCATGAAGTTATTGTCGTTTTCTTCCATGATTTCAGAATCGATACCGTAACCCCCTTGGTATATGTTATATTATCGTTTCCGATAGCCGATTGTGCGCCATTAGCGTAAAACTTTTAAAATTAGCCGATGTTTTCTTGGATGGATACCTCCTTCTGGATTATTTTAGGGTCCATGATTGAGCGCACCTATCCACAATCCCATACTATACTATGAACCGTCCAATTAGTTTTCTTATCCTAGTCGTGACCCTAATCGCCTGCCAGGGGCAAAAAACGGAATCTCTTTTTAACGGATCGGACCTAAGCAACTGGCATGCGGATGTTCCGGAAATGGACAACGATACCGATGCCAGAAATCCCTTCATCGTTCGGGACGGCATGTTGGTCAGTTTGGGGTCACCGGGCGGACACCTCATCACCAACAAGAGCTATCAGGATTACCGCCTGGAAGTTGAATATCGTTTTCCAGGAGAACCGGGGAATTGTGGGGTATTGGTCCACGCCTCTACTCCTCGGGCCTTGTACAAAATGTTCCCAAAATCCATTGAAGTCCAAATGATGCACACCAATGCAGGGGATTTTTGGGTGATTGTGGAGGATATTAAGGTAGACGATATGGTAGAACGCCGTGGACCCAAGTCCGAATGGGGCATTACGGAAGGTAAAAAACGTAGGATCCTCAATCTCACGGATGATTCGGAAAAACCCTTGGGCGAATGGAATACCATGATCGTGGAATGTCTAGGGGACAAAATTAAGGTTTGGGTAAACGGGGATTTGGTAAATTACGGCTACCAGGCTACGGCAAGCAGTGGGCAAATCGCGGTTCAGGCCGAAGGTTCCGAAGTGGAATTTCGCCAATTGGAACTTACCCCCATAACCTCTTTGACGGAATAATAGCACCCATTTTGCCCCTTAAAAAAGTTGTCGTTATCTTTTTTGACCGTACCCATATGGATACTGTCTTGAATTCTTGGGATCCACGTCATTCAATACATAGGCCATTCGGTTGAGCTTCCCTTTTTGATGCAGTTCCTGGGAAAACTCCAACAATTTCTTGTCGGTAAGACCGGAACGTACCGTGTATAGGGTAACATCGGCGTGTTCTGCAATGAGCAAGGTATCGGCTACCAACATGGTAGGCGCAGTGTCCACAATCACATAATCAAAGTCCTGAATTGCAGAACGTATAAAGGTTGCAAAACCTTCACCGGACAGTAATTGGGGTGCATTAGGGGGTACGGCCCCGCTAAGGCACACCTTATGAAATTTGTTGTTCTCCAATCCCGGATAGACAAAGTCGTTCCAATGTTTGTCGGGATATTTTAAATAATCTGCCAAACCCTTGGTATTTTTCCCCATTCCAAAATAATCGTACAAGGTCGGGTTACGCAAATCGGCATCCAACAACAGTACTTTCTTATTGAGGCTGGCAAAAGCGACCGAGAGGTTATAGGCCAACAGACTCTTTCCTTCCCCTTCGATGGAGGAAGTTACATAAATGACCTTGCCGTCATTGGATTTTGGCAAGAAGTAATTGATATTGGTCGCCAATATCCTGAAGGATTCGGCAAGCACCGATCGGTCATGGGCGCCCAAGAATTTTTTCACCTTTCGGAGGTGTGGAATTTCTCCCAAAACCGATATGTCTACAGCCGCATGCTCCATATCCGAGCGGCCTAAAATCTTGCTGTTGACGGAAAATTTTACAAACAATAGCAAAAAGGGCAAAGCGACACCCATGAGTAAGCCTATGGGATAAACAATACGTTTCTTGGGGGAAAGCGGTTGATTGCTGGTCAATGCGTAATCCACCACTTTGATCGAGGGCGCCGTAGTGGCATAATTCATGGCGGCTTCCTCCCTTTTTTGAAGTAATAATAAGAATAAATTTTCCTTTATACTTTGTTGGCGCTCTATGGCCCGCAGTGTCTTTTCCTTTTCGGGGAGACGGGAAAACATACTGTTGGCCTGACTCTTCTCGCGATTCAATTGACGCAAGGACAATTTTAATTGGGTCTGGTAGACGTTGAGCGATCGAAGGATATTTACCTTCAGGTTCCCCAATTGGGTAGACAAGGTCACCAAGGTGGGATGGTTCTCGCCTACCGTTGCCACCAATTTTTCCCGTTCTATGGCCATCTCATTGTACTCCGCCACCAAGGAATTGATGCCACTGTTTTCCAAGCCCACATCTACCGGCAATAGTCCATAAGTGGATTGACCGATTACGGCATCCTTAAGCAGAGTGGACAACGATATTTGGGTTTCCAAATTGGTCACCTCATCCTGTGCCACGGCCTTTCGTTGTAGGGAAAAATCCACATCGGATTCCATATAGGACAGATTGTTCAATCGTTTAAAGTCTTCCTTGCCGACCTCTATGGAATCCAACTCCCCGGACAAATAGACAAAACGCTCGTCTATAAACTCCAGGGTCCGTTTGGAGACCAATTGGCGATCAATAATGCCGTCCTGATTGAACTTATTGATCAGTTCATTGATTACGGTTTCCGATCGATCGGGACTTTGCCCTTTTATGGAGAGGGAAAGAACCTCGCTCTTCTTGTCCGTGGGTTGTACTTGTAATTTTTCGGACAGATCGAATACCGCATCCTTGATCGACTTCAAAACCACCCGAAATGCTATCCCGTTATAATCCTCGGGCCGAGCGTCCTGTAAAAAGGTAATATTAAAGGGCAGCTGTGTAGGCAAGCTATCGTTTTCTGTCAAGTTCACGACCGTTGTGGCCCCCTCCATGTCCGTAATCCGGGCTTCAAAGGCATCCAGGCTAATATCATAGACCTTGGGTTGTCCAATACTGTCCTCAGCGATCAATTTGGTAATGGCGAAGGGCGGGTGCCAAATTTCGGTGGTCTTTATGTTGCCCTTGTGATAATAGGAGATGTCCAGATTCAATGCCTCTACCACCTGCCGTAAGATGCGATAGGACCGTAACACTTGGATCTCGTTGTCTAAATTGATACTGGCATTACCACTGAGCACGGACATAGGGTCCACAGCGATATCCATCTCATGGGCCTCGTCTATAATCTTAATTTTGGCTACGGACTGATATACGATTGGGGCGTAGCGCATATAGACATAGGACAGACCCAAGCAGACAAAAATGCCCATTAGGAACCAAGGCCAATGCCTTAGGTATTTTTTAATGACCTCCCAAATATTGACAGATTCGGCTGTCTCGTCATAATCCAAACTGAAGGGTGATTCCGACATTTTGTACAATTAAAAACCGGGTAAAAATAAGGAAACCATCCTGAAAAGACATGGTTTGCGGCCCAATTCGGCTTCAGGGCGGGCTACCATTCATCGATCATGCCCCATCAATCTTGACCTTTCACCTCTAAAAATTTTCATTTGGCCCCAAATTCAGGTCCCGTAATTATTCCAAATTTTCCCTTTGAAGATAATCGGCGATAAAATCGGCGAGCAGTTCCCGGCCGTAATCGTTCCAATGCCTATCGTAAACCAAGGTCACCGGCGCTTCGGCCTTTTCGAAGGCTTTGGAAAAATCCAGGTAGGCGATGCCGCTCACGGTACAAAATTCCAGGAACAAGCTATCCGTTACCCTGCTGTCCAGTAGCAACACGGTTTTCTTTGTATCCCAACCATAGGTGGCAATCAATTTTTCGAAATTTTGGATACGTTCGCTCACCGAAGTAACTTTTTCTTCCTGGGGAACCGTATTCCCATCCTTTCTTCCCCGTAAAAAATTAACCCCTTCCCAAATGGATCCAGCAACCTTCTTTATCGGAAAGGTCATTCCATAATTGGACCCGTAGACCCAAAGTTTGCAATTTTCCCTAATCTTAAAGGGAAGGGTTTGTAGCATTTCTATCAATTCATAGTCCGCCCGGTGCTCGGAAGCATCAAAATCGTTCTCGAATTTCATGTATAGAACGATCTTATCTATTTTTTTGAATTTTTCGCGATAGGCGTTGACCAAATGCATTTGATAGGCCATGGTGGAACCCGTATACCCATACTCGTAGATGGTCACATTCGGTAGTCGACGCTCGATCTTTTTCCCGATGGAGTTGTCGTAATCCTGGTGAAATCCTTCAATATAAGAATCTCCCACCAAGGCTACTTCATAGGTCTCCTCGGAGGGATCGAATTCGCGGTAGGAGTTAAAGCCGGATCCGTTAATTGAAAATTGGGCATGGTGTTGCCTGCGATTGCCCTTAACATATTGTCCGGTACTGCCCGCAACCCTTTTTTCCACCCCCATTGCATCGATCATCTTGGGTGGTTCGTCGGCATACAGGTGAAATGCCCGAACCAAAAGTTCCAGGGCCATTAGAATAAGGCCGGCATACAACACGGATTTATAGACGAATTTTCGCATGGCTAAAATTGAAAATAAATAAACGATCGGTTTACCCCATCATCATAAAACAACAGCATGGCAAAAATAACAAGTACATAGAGGCCAAACCGGATCCAGGGGGATTTGAATGGAAAGGGGCTGCGTTCGTTTTTACGGATACGATATTCGTACACCACAAAAAGGAGCATAAGCAAATAATAGTCGATCATGCGATACCCAACGGGATGGGTATAGACCGTTATTTGAAAATCGGTAAAAATCCCTTTGATATAACCAAAGGCGTCCGTAAGGGTGGGCGATCGGAAAAAAATCCGGGAAAAGGTAACCAGACCGAAGGTCAACAGCACTTGGCCTATCTCTTTTATCGAAGGTAAAATGGAGTGCTGTCCAATAACACTATCCATATAGATCCGGTTCCGTTTCAACAAAAATACCGGGATAAACAACAAGGCGTGGAACGCTCCCCAAAAGACAAAGGTCCAGTTGGCGCCGTGCCAGAGGCCACTAAGCAAAAATACTATGGCAATATTACCTACGGCTCTCCGCCTGCTCACCCGAGATCCCCCGAGTGGAATGTACAGGTAGTGCCGGAACCAAGTAGACAGGGAAATGTGCCAACGTTGCCAATATTCGGCCACGTTTCTGGAAAAATGCGGAAACCTAAAATTGGACATCAACTCGATGCCAAAAAGTTTGGCGGTCCCGATGGCAATATCGGAATACCCACTAAAATCCCCATACACCTGAAAGCTGAACATGACCACGCCCAAAATTAGGGTAGCACTGGGATAGGTAGCATAATGGGCAAAAATATCGTCTACCATGGGCGCCAGGGAATCGGCAATGACCAATTTTTTAAAGAGGCCCCATAGGATAAGCTTTAGTCCATCAGCGGCCTGTTTATATTGAAAAACCCTAGGCCGTTCTATTTGATGCAAGAGGTTGGATGCGCGTTCTATAGGCCCCGCCACCAATTGTGGAAAAAAGGAAACAAAGGCCGTAAAGGCGATGAAATTGGTGGTAGGTTTCAACCTACGATAGTAAATGTCCAAGGAATAGGAAAGGGTTTGGAAGGTATAGAAGGAGATACCCACGGGTAGGATAATGCGCAACGTTACCTGGCTTTTCACCGTGTATCCCAATAACTGAAGCCCATGGACCCAGGAATCCACAAAAAAATTGTAGTACTTAAAAAAGCCCAACAGCCCCAAATTGGCCATTACACTCACCATAAGCCAGGCCTTGGCCCGTTGGGGTCGGTCCAAAGAAACATAGATCCGTTGGCCGACACAATAGTCCACCACCGTACTAAAGGCGATCAGTCCCAGGAAGCGCCAATCCCACCAGGCATAAAAGACATAGGAGGCCAGAATCAAAAGTGGGTTCTGGGACTTACGGTTCATTGCGGTCACTACCCAATAGGATAGAAAAACCAACGGCAGAAAGATTGCGAACTGTACCGAGTTAAAAAGCACCTGGAACCTATTTGAGTCCTAACAAAATTTGTGAAGTTTTGTTTAGGGGGTTACCAAAACTTTCATTTTCCCGAGCTGCAAAGAAACCCAAAACCGCTGGCTTTACCAATAGAAACGGAAGAATTTAAGGAATCTTAATACTGGGACGCTTTACTTATTCCGTTTTCCACAGATGTTCCCAACCCAGGTCGGCAAAGCAAGGCCCTTGGGTGGCCTCGGAGTATTTGATGTCATTGTGAAAGCCGTTCCATTCCAGTAGGTAAACCTCCCCAAAAGCATCTATGGCCACATCCCAACCAATAGCACCAATATAAATGGCCCGGCTATGTAATTCCTGGCAAAGGGCTACTGCATTTTCAAAATGGGGAATAGTTTTACCATGGAATTCGATTTGGGTATCCGGATGACACTTTAGGGACTCCCAGCTAGATAGATGACCTTCTTCCAGAAGCTTGCCGGAAGTAATATCTATGGCCACCTTTACTTGGGTATGGGATAAAACGTGGGTTTCGCCCTTGCGTCCCATTCTTAGGTAAGCGGCCCTACAGTATACTTCGCAGTTGGCATTGACGATGGTAGTAATACGTATCGTGGCCGTGGCTCCTATTCCAAAATCATCAAAAAATGGATGTTGCCGGATAAACTTTTGAAATACCCCGTTGCCCAATCGTTGAATGGTTTCCAAATTAAAATCCTTCTTTTCGAACAGATGGACCCCCTTTCCTTGAAAGGAGTGGTCTGTTTTAAATAGAATTGCACCGTTAGAAAAAACGATTTGAAGCAATTCTGCAGCTTGTATGGGTTGTAAATCCTTGGAAAACCATTGTCCGTTAACGTAATAGGCCATATCCGGGAAGCGTGCCGTGTTAAAAAAGGAATTGGAAAGCAAGTTGTTGAAGGAGAGTTTCCCATAATCGCCCTGAATTTTGGGCACCACTACTTCCCCATAATAATTGTCCGGTATCCAACCTTCCCTAAAGTCTCCCCTGTACGCGGCATAGACATATAACCAGGGGGCATATATTTTGGATCCCAGTACTTCCCTGGCATAGGCATCCGCCAATGTTATGTTTTTTCTGTTGGTCTTGCCTTTTTGCCGTTCTATGATTCTAAGCGCATTCCTAGCTTGTTTTCTATGAATTAAATGAAACCTTTTCAACCTAATCCTTGTCAAAGCCCCCTTTGCCTGTACTTTTAATTCTTTCATTTTAATATTTACAGAATGATATCAACCTAGGAATCCTATTTAGGGTTGGGCACTTATTAAAACCCAACACTAAATTTACTTCGACATAAATTGAGGAATTTTGGAAAGATTCTTCATTAAAAGCGCACCTGGTGGAAAGGAAAGACCATTTGATTTCATAGCCTTGTAGTCTTCTGCAGATTTTTGAACCAAATTTTTCAGGCTTCTATTGCTCACTCCTCCAACCCGCATTTTAACAATTACCTCAGGCAAATAGGAGAATTGTAGTGTATTATCCTTTAGAACACGAAGCATAAAATCGTAGTCGGCCGCAATTTTATACGATAAATCAAATTTTCCATGCTTTTGGTATACCCCTTTTTTTAGAAACAATGTGGGATGCGGTGGCATCCAACCCTTATTTAACAATTTAGGGTCAAATGGCCGACTTTTCCAATACCGGATAATCTTGTCCGTTCTCACCTTATCCACATAAAGCAAGTCACCATAAACGCCATCCACATTTTCTCCTTGAAAGCGTTCCATGATTTTAGAAACGATAGTCGAATCCGCCAGAAAATCATCGGAATGGACAAAACCGATAACATCTCCAGAAACTAAGGTCAAGCCTTTATTTAAGGCGTCATAGATGCCTTGGTCAGGTTCTGAGAGCCACTTCATATTATCATACCGAGCTTCCATGTTTTTTAACAGTGTTACGGTATCAACCCCAGAGTCTCCGTCTATTATCACATATTCCAATTCCGGATAATTCTGTTCCAAAACAGTCTGCATCGAAGTTTCCAAGGTATTGATACTGTTATAGGTGGCAGTTATTAAGGAAATCTTCATTTAATGTTTTTAACATTATGCTTCGTACATTCTATGATTTTTTCATGTAGTACCTGAAATCAATATTTATGGCGAGAATTTAATTCATCCAGTTTAATTGCAATCATCCATTCGTAAGTTTGCCTCAACTTACAAAAAGTATATCCTGCACGACCATTTAAAAATCCTCCTTTTAAAATAAAGAATGCAAAAAAAACAAATTTTGGTCTAAAAGGAAGATAGTAACTTAAGCGTTTTTGACTTTTGCGTCTAACTACAGGATTCTTTGAAAATAACAAAAATAGTTTTAAAGGTTCTTGCATTTCCTTTGAAATTGCAATCGCTTCCATTTGAGAATACCTGTTGTGCTTCTCAAACCACCAACTAAGGCCTTTATTAAATGGATAATGAATTAAGTGTTCTTGCAAGTAACCCTCGTTGCCTGAAGTAATATATTCCTCATTTATTTCCCGGGCAACTTCGACATAACCATTTTTAAAAACACGAGGAAACCACGTTGGATAACCACTGCTTTGTTTTATCCATTTGTTCTGAAACATATCCTTTCTTCTTACCCTAAACATGGTAACTCCACTATCCATAGTAATTTGTTCCAAAATCTCATCTCTTAATTCGTGTGTGACAATTTCATCGGAATCAACCATTATGACCCAATCACAATTCTCCGGGACACATCTTAAAGCAGCATTTCTCTGGCTCGCGTAATTATCAAACTCTCGACACTCAATTTGAGCTTGGTATGATTTTGCTATGGACAAAGTGCGATCAGTACTAAAGGAATCAAAAACTAGCAAATGGTCAACAAAACTAAGGGCATCCAAGCATTTTGCCAAAATGTTTTCTTCATTGAAGGTTAAAACCACTCCACTAATCATTTTTCAAAATCCTCTTTTTTAGTTCTTGCGCAGGGTTGCCGCCTACAACTGTCCATTTTTGAACATCTTTAAAAACGGCTGCTCTTGCTCCCACTACAGCACCCTCATAAATGGTAACGCCCATACCAATAAAAGCATCTGCTCCTATCCATACCCTATCTTTTATAGCAATAGGAGCAGTAATCAAAGGATGATCCGAACGGGATATATCATGTGAGGCTGTACATAGGTAAGCTTTTTGACTTACGGTGCTATATGCCCCAATACTTACGTAATCCACATTATAGCAATCGACATTTTCAGCTAAGCACGAGTATTCATGCATTTCCAGTTTCCAAGGCATATAAACAGTAGCTGAGGAGTATATTACCGCAGTTCCATGTATTCTGGCGCCAAAAGTTCTCAATAAAAAGATTTTCCACCTATTTCCGATTCTTCTTGGAAATGGTCTGGCCAAAACCAACCAAATCAAATACCAAATAAGGCGATAGACTTTATTTTTTAGACTTAATGGACTTTTAAATTCGCCTAAGGAATCATAATTCATTAAATAACCATTTATATAGTGTAATTAGTTTAAGAAATGAAATGTGTATTCTTTACAAACTAAAAATCAGGTTCTAGTATACCCTAGTTTAGAAAAAGTTGTGGTGGTAGATATTTTTACTATTATTTTTAAGTAGAAAAACAAAATATGGGATTTATTTAAGCCTCTAGTTTGCTTATAACTAATAATGCCTTACCATTTGGCTTCTCAATCTTTTCGACTTGCCTCGCAAAAATATCTACTTCACCATTTAATTTTATTCTTAGGTCCTCAATTACAATGGACACCAAAGGTTCCACGATTTTTCCTTTGCGGGCAACATAGTTTAAAATAACAGAATAATCCTCAGCTTGTAAAAATTGATAGGTCTGAATGCTATCAAAATGATTATCGAATAGGCTTGTCAGAATATCTGAACCAATTTCTATCCCAGAGGGAGCTTTTATTTTGCCCGAAAGCCTACCAACAACACTATCCATTAGTGGTAAATTTAATCCATAAGGAGATGAATTCCCCAATAATCGTCCGAAATCGCCTATTTCATATCGAATGAGTGGAAACACGTAATTATTAAGATCTGTAATAACAAGTTTACCCATTTTACCATTAGGTACGGGATTGTTGTTCCTGTCCAAACATTCCACAAAAACCATATCATGCATAATATGTAAGCCTTCTCTCATGCGAAATTCAGCGGCAACATAGGGCAATTCCGTAGAGCCATATTGATTATAAACAGGAGCTTTGAAGGTCTTTTGGATAAAGCGCCTTTGTCCTTCGGTCAGAGGCCCGGATGTGACCCAAACTGCTTTAGGCATATGGATTTTGAGGTTATGAGCCTCAATATAAATGGCAATCTCATAGACTAAATCAACATAACCCTGCAATAAAGATGGTTTAATTTTGTTAAAAGATCTAATGAATCGTTTGACCCTTTTTTCCGTCATTTCTCCCCCAGCAAGAAAAATACGTTTGGTGGGCCACCACATTAACGTATTTACTATTCTTTTGAAAAAGCTTCTTGGATATCTATAGATAAATGCTTTGTTCTCATAGGGTGCTATACCCCACCACTTGAGAAGACGCCATTGAAGTGGTGCCATTGGAACACGTTTATCGTGCAAAATAGTTAACGGAATATCCGTAGTTCCAGAAGTGGTGACCCTTAAGGATTTCCTTTTGGCTATGTTTTTTACGGACAAACTCTCAAAGTTAGCTGTGATTTCGTCCCTGGTAAGCAAGGGCAGCTCTAAAAATTCCGCTTCATTTTTAAGATTAGCAGGATCCAATCCGACTTTGTTATACTTCTGCTTATAAAACTCAGTATGGTTGACGGCATGTGCCAAAATTTCCTTCCTTTTTTGGAAATTAAGAGCATGTAATTCTTCCGACGTCAAGGTTTCCAAGAGGGCTTCATTAGCTTCATAAAAAGCGTACAGTCTTGGTTTTAGCACCTTAATCTTGAATTCAAAAATCTTTTTCTTAAACAAATTTTTCAAACTTATCCCCTTCTTGAAGGAATCATTTAATTTTTGAGGCAGTAGTAGTTCTAGCATAAGAACAAAGATAAAGGCCAGCCACCTTCTAATTTTTTATGGGAACCAATACTTTTAAACAGTGCTCGTTAATAAATAATATCAATAAATAACATCCTTCACAACCCTTCCTTGTTGTCTTAGTCTAACTCTACAAAACTGGGCCGGTCGCTTTCATTCAATATCCAATGGTACAATTCATACACTTGGTCGGCAACTGCCGCTATGTCATATTTTGCCTCAATAAGCCGTCTCGCGTTTTCACCCATCTGCTGCCGTCGATTCTTTGACATTCGTAAAGCATTTTCCAAAGTTTTGACTAAAGGTCGGACCCCAATTTCAATGTACCAACCACAATCGTAATGTTTCAAATCTTCCCATGGAGTTCCTTTTGTGGTTATTACAGGAATACCACAAGCCAAAGCCTCGGCTACCACTATCCCAAAATTTTCACTATACGTTGGCAAAACAAAAACATCTGCATTCTGATAGGCCTTAGTTTTGTCTTTACCATATACAGGGTCTTTTATTGATATCCTTTGGCTTAGCCGCTTTTCGTTTATTAAACTCTTTAGTATATCAATATAGGACTGCTCACCGTTACCAATTATATCCAAGGTCCAATCACGCACTAAATCGCTGGGAAGTAGGGACCAAGCTTTAATCAGGTTTTCTATTCCTTTTTTTGGATGTACACGCGAAAGAAAGAGTACCTTTTTATTGAAGGTATATTTATCAAAATTTTTAACGGTAAAATCCCTCAATGGAATTCCATTTGGAATTATGGCGATTGGATTTTTAAAGCCTAAGGCACGAATATTCTCGGCCTCCATAGGTGCCGTAGCTTGGATGCAAGCTGCATTTTTCAAATCCTTGTACTGATACAATTCTAAGGCAATTTTTTTCTTGAACCTTTTTTGTTTTAATGCCCAAGGTTCCAACATACCCCTTGGGGTTATTATGTAAGGTATCTTTAAACTGCGAGCGGTTAATGCCATCTGATGCACAGGTAAATCCCAAATCGCATGCCCATGAAATAGTTGGCTATTTGATTCGGTTAATAATTTGTTAAGTCCACTTAGTCGACCAAAAATCTCTGATTTATAAAAGGTTAACTTAATATTATGTCTATCAAAAACTTTAAGAATTGGATTCTCTGAAATTCCAGTGTTTAAATTCAAACGAATTGATGGGTGAGATTGATTAATTGCGGATAAGAGATGAGTCACGCTTCTGGAAGGACCTCCATTATTTTCGTCTATTGAACTAATAACATGAGAAATAATCATTACTTAATTTCTAAAACTTACAATAACTCTATAAACTATGAGTGCAATTAGTACATTTAAAAAAATATATATTGAATTCATAATCCTTAAACTACTAAAATTAAAGGTAAATAATGTGAATAAGTAAATATACAATCCAATTGGACTAAGATTAGAAGCAAGGAACAAGTCATAAACCATTTTGTATACTATTCCTAATAAAAAGAAGGAAAATATTACACCAACAATTAATCCGTTTGCATATCCGAACCCAAAATTTTCAATAGGTAGGGAAACTATATGCATTTTATTTCTGGCTGTAGGAGGAGTGAATTCTAGACCATATCTGGCTATATTGTAAAAATAAACACCCTCATCAACTGGCGGTCTTAATTCACGATTTTTAAAAATATTTAAGTTTTGGGGTATTGTCCACAAAGACGAATAATTCCACTTGTTATTTTTGTCAAAATAATTTACCGTAAATATATCAATGTAGGTATAAGAAAAATAACCAACTAAATCTCCAACATTAATTTGTTCCACAAGATCTTCCTCTCCGTTAATTATTCTCTCAAAACCACCTGGCGACCTTAAAGCCGGGATAAAAAACGTGTAGATGCTAAGGGCTAAAAATAAAATTATAAATGTTGACTTTTTAATTCTTTGGAACACTATTCTATTGAAATAGAAATGATGTCCTGCGATTATAAGTAATATAATAAAAAAGGTACCTCTCCTACCGCCCAGCGAGGAACTTGTGAGAACGGCAACTATAAAAAAAAACCAAAACAAAATTTTATTTCTTTTAGTTCTTTTGAAGCTGTATAGTTGAAACCTAAAAAGCATCGCAAAAGACAAAAGTTTCATAAGAGTAAGACTATAAGCACCACTTTGTAATTCAATCCTATTATTAAGATTCTCCAATAATGTTAAAATTCCACCTATCTGATTCAAAAAAAACAAATACCCTATCATTCCTATTCCAAGCAGTACAAATGAACTATAGTTAATTCCTTTGTAGTCTTTCAATTGTAATGAATTCATATACACTCTATTTCTTTTGAAAAACTTTATTCCGATAATTAATGAAATAAAAGCAATTGTCTGAACTAAGGTATACTTTGGAATCGCGTCCTCTAATGTTAAACCAATGGAAGTCAATACATAATCAGGAAAAAGACTGTTATCTAAATAAATTGCAACCAGGTAAGGTAGATTCCTTAGAATAAAAATAGCCGTAACGAATTTAATCGGGGAAAAAAGATCATCTTTCCTAAAGACGTAAAATGTACCGAAATACAATAAGGAAAACCAAACAATACAAACAACCAAATTGGACATTATAAGAAACTTAGTTCTTTTTGAAAAGAATCAAATGAATTTTGACACTAAAACTAATCAAGAATTAGTATTTAACTTTTTTCAATAAATCATAATTTTTAACATAATCCATGACTCAAAACAAAGCTATGCAGAGAATTAAATATTGGCATTCTCAAAAGCTATTGCCTACGCAATTTATAATAGACGACAAATAAATAAATGATAAAACCAATACAAGTAGAGTAAGCGGCACCATTTAACCCATATTTCGGAATCAACAAAACGTTTAATGATATATTAGTTAAGGCTGAAAGGATATTCCCAATCATGATAATCTTAGTTGTTCTTTCCGAATAAAAATAAAGCTCTAAAAGTTGTGTCCATGTAAAAATGAAAAAGGCTACGGCAATCAAGAATATAATATGAAAGCCGTCCTCATATTTTGGAGATAAGAGTGTATACCCAATAATATCTTGAAGCAAGAAAATTGTAATCAGTATTGGTATTGCTAGTAGAAAGTAGTTTAAACTATATTTTAGAATTCTTTGTTTTTTCTCGTGCTTTTTTAAATTATCAAAAACCGAAGGTGTGGCAAGCACCATAAAAATTGGACTAATCATTAAAAAAAATTTGGATCCTACAGAATAATTTGCATTATAAACACCAACATCATCCAAGGATAAATAATGCTCTATGGCATATCTATCAAAGTAATTGTTGACCCATGCCCATATGGCCATGAACATCAATGGCCATGCGAATTTAATATACTTATTAAAAAAGGAATTGATTCCAATTTTAGCTTTGTATGTATAAAAATTGTATTTCCGCAAGAATATAATTACTCCCAAAACTGCGCCAATTAATTGCACTAGCCATAAAACTTTCTCATTTTCAATCGATGAAATTTGGAAAATCACGAAATAGGTAATAAGAAATACTAATCCACCGGAAGACCTGATTAAACTTTGTTTGCAATAATCTATTAACTGGTTATGTATATTGAGGAAGTTTGCTATAACAGTGACTACAGTGTAACTAGGAACAAAGAAAAACAGTATTATTACTAGAATAAGGTCTAAGTTATAATTAAGGAAGTACAAGGATACAATCAATAAAATATATGCTATTAAAACGTGTCCAATAGCAACCACTAAATAATAAACTGTCCCTATTTTTTTGTGTAATGTTTTTTCTGTGGCTTTCGTAAATTGTATAATCGGCGTAATAAGTGTAGTAGAGAAGAAAATGAAAGTAGCCCAGTGAATACCATAAACACCGAATTCTTGGGGGTCTATATAGATTGCAATTAATTTACCAGTAAATAAAGCAATTACAGCATTAACTACTTGGGTCAATATTAATAAGTTACGTACCTTATTTCTAAGAAAAATTAATCTTCCAATTTTCACGAAACCTTATTCAAAAAAAATCAATTGTAATAAAATTAAGTACAAAAAAATCTCTGTTTTGAATTTTCTAACAATCGAAATTAAAATGGGTTATGCAATTCTTAAGATAAGCACCTGTAGGTATCAGCTTCCAATTAAATGGGTTTCTAACTAAATTTGACCCTTGCTATTTAATCCTAGAACAACTTTTTTAAAATTTTAATTTTCCTGCCCATTACTACTTTTTTATAAATTCGCAAATTTATGAGCATTATACCAAACCTTAAAGCCATTCCCCTGAATTTCTAAAACAATTCTATGTATTAAAGCTCTGTTACCCGCGTTTTAGCTTGGCTTCTACCATACTTTTTAACAATCCCCATAAGGACTCCTCCCATTCAGGAATAACTAGGCCGAAATCCCTTTTTATCTTTTGAGTATCCAAAACACTAAACATGGGCCTGGGGGCCGGTGTTGGATACGCGGCAGTGGTTATGGGCTTGGCCTTGGCCGGCATTTGCACCAATTCAAAAATCCTATGGGCCAACTCATACCACGTACATTGCCCAACATTGGCATAATGGTAGCGTTCCGGGCTTCCTGTTTTCAATTGGGGTAGGATGGCCAAAATGGCACGGGCCAGATCGGCGGCATAGGTAGGCGAACCAATCTGGTCATTGACCACATTGATCTCCTTTTTCTCCCCGCCCAGCCGCAACATGGTCTTGACAAAATTGGAACCATGACCGGAATACAACCAGGAGGTCCTGATAATGGCCGTATCCGGGGGGGCAATCTCCAAGATGGCCCGTTCCCCGTCCCACTTGGTTCTTCCATAAACGCTTTGGGGATTGGGGATATCGCTCTCCTTATAGGGTGCTGTAGCCCGGCCATCGAAGACATAATCCGTAGAAATATGAATGAAGGTCAGGCCATACTGTTTGGTCATTTGAGCCAAATGGGCCACGGCCCGATGGTTGATGGCATCTGCCTGTTCCACCTGGGTTTCCGCCTGGTCCACCGCCGTATAGGCGGCGCAATTGATCAGGGCTGTTATCTCTTGGTCCTGGACGAACCTTTCCACCGCATCGTAATCCGTAAGGTCCAATTCCCCTACATCGGTAAAAATAAAATGGCAATCCGTATACGAACCGGCTACATCCCGTATTTCGGACCCCAATTGTCCGCTACCCCCGGTAACCCAGATTTTCTTCATATTACGCCGTAGGAAGTTTAAAGTATGCTGCATCTTTGAACAAGGGCAGTTGGGCGTCCTTGATCGAACAACGGACTTGTTCCGGGGGGATCCCCCAATCAATTCCGAGGGCCGGGTCGTTATAGGCCACTCCCCGTTCACTCTCCAAATGATAATAATTGTCCGCTTTATAGGCCACGATCGCTTCTTCGCTTAAGGCCACAAAACCATGGGCAAATCCCTGTGGGACCAACAGTTGATTTTTGGCATCGGAATCCAAATGTACAGCCACGTGTTGCCCAAAGGTGGGGGAACCGCTACGAAGGTCCAAGCTAACATCCAAGATTTGGCCCATGATCACCCGCACCAATTTAGTCTGTGCCCAAGGCGTAATTTGATAATGGAGTCCCCGCAACACTCCAAAGGACGACCTGGACTCGTTGTCCTGGCAAAACGGAATATCCCGCCCGAGAAATTCATTTAGCTTATCCTGCCTAAAAGTTTCCACAAAGTAACCCCGTTGATCCCCATAGACCTTAGGCCGGCATAGGATCACGTCCGGAATGTTCAATCGCTTAAATTCCATTCAACATTGCCTTTGATGACCGTAAGCCGTATTTCCCTTTGTAGTTCATTTTTAAAACTTCTTCCAATGCCAAGCGTTTTTTTATTTGAAACTGCCATTCCTCAGGCTATTCCTTTGGGGGGATAGGCCTCCTTTTAAGTCTCGCGCCCCATCATAAAACATGGACTCTCCCATAGTCCCGTGGGTTCTCGCATACGGCCTTACGAAATCTCTTCTCCAAAAAGAAAACCATTGCGCTTCCCATCCATTGTCCCAAAATGTACCAAATACCCGGAAAAACCATAGGGTACCCCAATTGTAGATGTGGTAGTAGGGATATGGGTCAACCAACCTGCGAACCGTACCGAACCCAATAAATCCTGCGCCCCCTGTGATAAGAATTGTATTGTAGTCCATCGTATTAACCGCTATATTCCAATCCTATGGGTGGTATGAACAACCCACCTTGCCGTACCCCAAGATTTACCCAATAATCGTTGCTCTTTTGGGGATATCCCAAAAGTATAAAAAAAGGACGTTCATGGGGAGTCGATCGATCTCCTTCCCACTTCGAAACCAGGCAAAGACTTGTGAAAAAGTTATACCGTCTAGTAGGATTGCTTGCGAATACCTTCATCCTCCCCCTTGAGATTCAATTCAACATGCTGATTGAGATGTTCCAATCGCTTTATGGAGTCCTTGTATTTTTCCATCGGTCCATTTTGGTTAAAGGAATCTTTAGAAACCCCAGATTCCATTGCTATAGGGTTGTCTTTTAAGGGTTCTCCGTCATTACTGCCATTCCGAATAATTCCGTAGGAACCGAAACCCTGGGAATTGTTTTTAGGGGAAATAGGGTTGACATCATTGGAAAACTCCGGCTCGGTCATTCCTTCCCCATGGTTATTTTCAGGACCTTCCAATTTTCTTAGAAACGGGGTCAAATACAAACAAGAGCCCACCAAAACACTGATGATCAGTTGTATATTGTTCTCCAAATTTCCCATGAGGAGTACCAGTAGAATAATAAGCACATTGCAAATACTAAGGTATAAGGTGGCCAGTTCATGCGAATTCCCCAAATCCAACAGCCGATGGTGTATGTGATTGCGATCGGCGCTAAAGGGACTGCGCCCCTTCCTTACCCGAATACTAAAGACTCGAAGCGTATCCAATAAAGGATAGGACAATACCGCCAACAGCACAATGGGTGCATTGGGAACTGCAAAGGAGTTGGTCGGTTGTACGTGAATATCCAAAAAACACACTCCCTGGTAGGCCAATAGGAATCCGATCAACAAGGAACCAGAATCACCCATAAAGAGCTTTTTGGTATTGGAAAGATTGTAATTCAAAAACCCAATAATGGCACCAATCAGTGCAAAAGAGAGCAAGGAATAGAGGTACTGCCCATTGAGCAAAAAGAAGATACCAAAAACGGTGCTGGCCACTATGGTAATGGCCCCCGCGAGTCCATCAATACCATCAATAAGATTCATGGCATTGATGACCAAAATAAAGACAAAAAAAGTAAACCCGACCGAAAACCAATAGGGCAATTCCCCCACACCAAGCAAACCAAAGAAATGGGTGATTCGCAGGTCGGAAAGGAAAATGACCATACTAGCGGCCAACAGTTGGCCGACCAACTTTTTCTTGGGAGACATAAAGACCAAATCATCCTTTACCCCCATAATCAACAGAAGCAAGGTAGCGGCCAAAAGGGACGACAGCGCGAGCAATTCAGGTCGGGTCAGATCAGCTAATACGCCTAGCAACAGGATTGTCAACGAAAACACGATAAACAACCCCATACCTCCCAATGTAGGTACCTTGGAGGAATGGGAACTACGTTCGCCCGGGTCGTCCATCAAACCTTTGGCATTGACCACATAGATAATGATGGGGTATAAACGAAAAGATAGTCCCAAGGTGACGGCAATGGCGAGCGTGCATAAAATGTACAGATTTTCAAATACAAAGGAAAATTGTGCCATAGACTGTGGGGTTTATAGCGGTTGTGGGTAATTTATTTAGTGTTCCTGGAAGCATCAGGTGCCTCATTTTCCACAGATACCCTATTCCGATAAAAGAGACTTTCATTTTCATTAGGTAGTTTAAGGATAAGTGACCATATGCATTCTTGGGCTAATGTACTATTAATTGAATTTATTGCCATCCTCCTCGCCGTGCATTTCAACGATTTTATTAAATCGCTATTTTTCTTCCCTTTTTATATGAAATCTATGACGATATATCCTATTTTCTCAAGTTTCGGTAAAATAGTTATCAAAAAGTTATGAAAAGGCCTACAGCCCTTAACCATATGACCTACTCTTAAAAAGAGATCTTTTTCATATTCCAAATCAAGTCCTATATAGCTGATCGTCTCCATGGTAAGTCTTCTTAAATTTTTTAATCCCCCATTTTATTATTTCCCAACTTTATGTTAAATTCCGTGCCGTAACCCGTTGTTTTGGCGGAAATTCATTTGCTATGAAAAAGTACATACTATCCTTTTTGTTGTTTACATTTTTGGTGAATTGTGATTCCGGTGGTTCCGGATCGGAAACCGAAACCGAGACTGTAGTTCCCGAGGAAAATCCAGTCACCGAATCCAATACGGCCCCTACCTTTGCCGATCAAACCTTTTTTGTGACCGAGAATCCCGAAATAGGGACCCCGATTGGGGTAATCATGGCCACCGATCCCGACGGGGATCCACTTCAATTTTTAAGTCCGGAGGTGGATGGTCTCAGCCTAAATTCCGTTACCGGGGAATTCAGTGTTACCGCAAACAGTAGTGTTGCCGACTTTGAGACCAATGTGGAGTTCGAATTCGAGGTGACCGTCAGTGACGGTCAGGCCAACAGAACGGCTACCATTACCTTGGTGATAGAAGATACGGAAGATGGACCCCTGACGAATTTTGAAAAATTTATCTTGGATAGTTTTGTCGTTCAAGTCCTATTTGGTGATACGGGATTCCCCTTATACAAGCGCACCGAAAAAGCGGAAATCTTCCTGTCCGGATCGGTGACCCCCATCCTGCAAAATTTAACGGAATCCAGCATCAATGAATACAACGCCTTCTTCTCCGATGGTTTTGAAATAGGCGTCGTCTCGGACTCGTTGGCCGCCAATGTACAACTCTACTCAAGCAGTGTAGAGGATTTGGCCGATAAGTGGTCCGACTTTTATGAACTTGCCCTGGATAATCCCGGGCTTGGTGGTATAGCAGGTGGTGATCGGATATGGATTGCGGATTATGCGCACAATTCCCCCACCATAAAACACGAAATGGGCCATATGATCGGGTTGGCCCATTCCCCCTTTCATCAGTGTTCCTCGGGAGGTGACAATAGTATTATGTGTGGCGGCGTAGGCCTTGCGGGTCGCGATTTTACGGAATTGGACCGAAAACTGATCAGTTTCTACTATCACCCCGATATGCCCAATGAACTTCCGGGCGATCAGGTGGAGGATCGACTGACCGAAATCATTCTTGCCAATCGATAGGTATGTTGCTATGATACCAAAAACCAGGTAAGTGGAATCCCATTGATTCTCCTTACAAGCACGAAGGCCCTATTCTCCCTGCCCTTCCAAAATCGCTATCGGATATTCCACGAGTTTCCCAGTCCTTTTGTCCACAGGCATTTGGGCCTGAACGGATTTTAAATGATCCGTTAGAATCGTTGCCAATTCCCGGGCTTTTTCCGGGTCTTGATCTATTAGGTTTTGAGTCTCCCCAATGTCCTCCTTCAAATTATACAGTTCCATCCGCCTATCCGCATGGAAATAGAGGAACTTCCAATCCCCCTTGCGTACCGTGCTTGCCGCTCCGATTCCGGGCCCCTTGGGCCCCCATTCGTTCGGGTAGTGCCAGTATAAGGGACGGACACCCTTGTCGCCCCCATCACCTGAAAGTACTTCCACGAAACTTTTCCCATCTACGCTTTGAACGGTCCGTAGGCTATCGATACCAGCCATTTCAAACAGGGTAGGGTAAAAATCCTCAATAATGACCTGATGGTCCGTTTGGGATCCAGGTTCCGTTTTCCCCGGCCATTTGACCAGCATCGGCTCACGAATTCCCCCCTCATACATGGAACCTTTACCACTGGCCAAAGGTCGATTGTGGGTATGGGGTTCCCCACCTCGGGCATGGGCACTTAGACCCCCATTGTCCGACATAAAGAGAATTATGGTATTTTCTTCCAGCCCCTTTAGCTCCAGATAGTCCATAATATCTCCCAAGCTTTTATCCATCCCTTCGATCATGGAAGCATATTTGGCTTCAACGGAATCCAATCCCATTTCCAGATAATCCCTGACATAACGGTCGTCGGCCATAATAGGGGTATGCACCGCATAATGGGACATGTAAAGAAAGAAGGGTTGAGGGGTTGCCGCCACCGAATCCACGGCCTTTAAAGCCTCCAGCGTTAGAGCTTCGGTCAAATTAATCTCCTTTCCGTGATAGGCCTCCAGGCCAGGAACCGCCCAAACTTCCTTGCCCGTAATCCCATTGCCAAAATTTTCCGTGCCCCAATAACTTCCCGGTGCCCCTGCCGCGTGACCGGCAATATTCACATCAAATCCCAAATTCAAGGGTTCTTCGCCCGGGGTTCCAATAGCGCCCCAATGTGCCTTGCCTGCATGGATAGTAAAATATCCAGCATCATGTAAGGCTTGTGGCAAGGGCATAGCGTGTACAGCTAGACTATCTCCCGCCACCGGACTCATCCCATTAACGTTCCAGTAGGGAAAAATGAGATCCCGATGATTCTTTTCCATCCGCTTCAAGGAATCCTTTTCCAAGGTCCAATTGGTTACCCGATGCCTTGCGGCATTCATACCGGTCATCAAACTGATGCGGGTCGGAGAACAAACAGGCGTGGCATAGGCCTGGGTGAATTTCATCCCTTCCCGGGCCAGGCGTTCCATATGAGGTGTCCTGTAACGTGCATTAAAGGGGGTAGGTTCTACCCAAAAAGGAACCGAAGTGTCCTGCCAACCCATATCGTCCACTAGGAACAAAACAATATTTGGTGGTACTTCTGGTGATTCCTCGGATTCACAAGAAGTTAAGATAAGGCTCAAAAAAACCAAGGAACAGCTTAAAGCGCGTATGAAATTTGGCCCTTTCATGCTTGATTAGGGTGTTGCATCCTTCCGTCCGGCTATATGCGCCAAGGGCTCCCACACTTGCTCCTTCAAGTCGCGCGGTGAATTGGACTGTTTTTCCCCTGGGGTGCTTCTACCATTTTCAATATAGGAAATCATGAGCTGCGCTAATTCGGCTACCTTCTCCGGATTTTCCCCATATCGATTGATCGTTTCGCCCGGGTCTTCCGCGAGGTGATACAGCTGCATTTCCGGCAAATCCCCAATACCTTCGGAATTCGGCCTGGGGTCGCTCCAGCCTCCGGAACCGGGACAAAAACTGAGTTTCCAATCCCCCTTTCGAATGGCGAAACTTCCATTTATGGAATGATGGACCGTAGCTTCCCGACCATAATCTTCCCCTTTATCGATGGCCAGTAGGGGCATGAGGGAAAAACTGTCTTCCCCTTCCACTGCAGCAAGGGGCTGCCCAATCAAATCGGCACAGGTGGCCAATAAATCCGTATGGCAAATCGTTCTGTCCGAAACGGTCCCCGCAGCGACTTGATCGGGCCACTTTATAATAAAGGGTACCCGATGGCCACCTTCAAAGATATCCGCTTTATGTCCCCGATAGATGTAGCTAGGGTGATGCCCGAATTCGGCAAGGACGTTATAATCCGCTTGGGGAGAGCAACCATTGTCACTGGTAAATACGACCAGGGTATGGTCTTCCAATCCGGATTCGGCCAGTGCCTTGGTCAGCTGTCCCATATAGTGATCGATCATCATAACAAAATCGGCATAGGGATTCATTCCACTTTTACCCAACCATTCCTCAGTAGGTAAAATCGGGGTATGCGGGGAGGGCAAGGCGAGATAAAGGAAAAAAGGAGCGTCACCTTTCGATTGTTCCCTCACATAAGTAACGGCCCTTTGAAAAAAATGGGGGGTAACCTGATCATGGATGAAATCCGATGCTGTGGGGCCTTCTCGCCACCAGGTATACTTGCCCTTGTCCACAGTTACAGAATCCACGGTTGCGGTGATATTGCCATTTTCAACATATACATAGGGCGCCATGTCCAAGGAACCTGAATGTCCGTAGGCATAGTCAAATCCCAAATCGTTGGGCGTATGGGTTACCGGGGCGGTAAAATCCAAATTATCAAAATCTTCAGGATTCCAACCGTCGCCACCCAGGTCGTTAGAATCCTTTACGGCCCAATTCCATCCCAGATGCCACTTTCCTATAAATGCCGTCCGGTAACCGGCTTTTTTCAAATGCGATGCCACCGTGGTCCTATTCTTCGGGATCAGCGCATTGGATTTACCCGTCAATACGCCTTGTTTTAAAGGACTGCGCCAGCTATAGCGCCCTGTAAGGATCCCGTATCGTGTGGGGGTACAGACCGCGGAGGGACTATGGGCATCCGTAAATCGCATGCCTTCCCGGGCCAGTTTATCAATATGCGGGGTCTTTATTTTCCCATCGGGATTGAAAGCCCCTATATCACCATAACCCAAATCATCGGCCAGGATGTAGATGATATTCGGAAGTGGTGCTTCCGACTTGGTTGGAGTTTCGGACGGATTCTTGCATCCCGGGGAACACCAAAGAAGTCCCAAAATCATCAGCCTTGTTATACTTGGTTGGAATAATCGCATGGGTATAGGTTTTCCCTAAAAATACACATTCCTGACATATCTTGGGGCCCTACTGGAAGTTACTTTTGAAGCAGCCGAAAACTACCGGGCCAATTGGACACTCACAGCTTAGCGAGCAATCAATTCCCCTCCACTGGCCGCCAAGTATCCTCCCAAAGCTCCCAAAACGTTGAGGGTACAATGAATGGCAATACCGAGATATACATTCTTCTTTTTCCATACCACATAGCTGATGACCACGCCCACTCCAATGATAGCCAAATAATTGTGGGGCTGCCAAAAATGATAGAGACCGAACAATACTCCGTTTACGATAGGAGCCCAATTTTTAAGATAGGCCATTCTCGGTAAGAGATACCCCCTAAAGAAAAGTTCCTCCACCACCGGGCCCACAATACCATCGATAAAAATACCCAGAAGGAAAACCTTGGCGATCAAATCCAAATCGGAGGTTCCAAAACCAGGATCAAAATACCAGGGAGGCAACGCATAAAATACATGTTCCTTAATGAGTATTCCCATTGGATACATCGGCACATATATGAGTAAGCATCCCAAAATACCGATAAGTGTCCATTTTAGATATTGTTTCGTTGAAAGCCGCTGCGTATAGGATATCACATGCTTAAGGGAGAATTTTCCATTCAATTGATAGCCCTTGTACGCTAAATGAGCCATGCCAATGGGTGCCAGTACACCTAGCTCCACCACCAAAAGGGCGGTCAAGCCTGGGTAGCCCCAATCTACCAAATAGCGGCTGATCCATATGTAGGCCAAGGTAATGGCGATACCTGGGTAAAAATGATACCACAATTGCCGTTTTAAGGTAATCTGGTCTTGGTCAATACGAAAGATTTTTTCCATGCTTCTTGTTTTATGGTTCTACCACAAATTTCAAGTATGGAAAATACCCTGGCGACCGATTGAACGAAGTCGAACCCTTTTTATAGGTTCGATTTTCCACCATCGGAATATTGAACGCTAGCTGTTCAATCTCAGAAACTCCGATGGAGTGATTCCGGTCTTCTTTTTGAACTGTGTGTTGAAGGAGGATTTTGAATTGAAACCTACCTCATACATCACCTCCAAGACCGTAAGTTTAGGGTCTTTTCTTTCCTTGAAGATCCTCTGTGCCTCGGTAATGCGATAGGTGTTGATCAAGTCAAAAAAACTGCGCCCCATACGATCATTGACCACCTGGGATACTTTTCTACGGGAACAATCTATGGTTTCGGAGAGGTGGTCCAAGGTCAAATCCGATTGTAGGAACAATCGATCTTCTTCCAGGGCCCGTTTAATTTTGGCTAAAATCAATTCGGTCTCCCCCTCATCCATGGCAATACCCGAAGTCCTTTTGGACTTGTCCGGAGGTGGAACCAGAAAGGGATCATCCAATGCCTTTAGAATCGTCCGTGTTATAAACAGACATACAAGAATGAGCGTTAGAATAAGACCTATTTCAAAATACAATTTTAGGGCACTGTATTGAAGAATTCCATTGCCTATAGAAATGAGAAGAACTACGATCAGGGCGTTCAGCAGTTGATCCGACCAGACCAGATAATCTTGGGAATAGTAAAACGCCGCATCGCGGGATACCCTTTTTATCTCCTTTTTGGAAACGTAGATATAAAGGAATAGATGGGCATATACTAATCCAAAACCCAGGATCGATCGAAAATCCTGTTCCATACCTACAATACTCCGCAGTATGTCCAACTTTTTTTCCGTGGGATGCACATGATAGACCAACACCAGGGCAAGAACTCCCATAAAGAAAGGAATCCAATGAAAAAAGAAGGTATATCCCCTTTTAATTTTAGGCGAAGTAAGTGCCAGGGTGTAATCATAGAGCAAGGGACCATAGAGCAAAATAAGAGGTTCTCCCCATAAGGCCAAATTTGGATAATGGAGATAAAATCCTTTAAGCAACAGCACCCCATCCAAAAAATCCACCGCCCAAAGCAAAAAGAACAGACCTAACAGCAAGTTGGCCCTTTTATTACCCTTTTTTGAGATGAGCAGAAAGAGTCCCAAAAGGGTAAAAAGGGTGACCGCGATAATGGTAAGTATCCGTATTAAATCCATGGCCGGAAAGCGGTTCGCAAGAAAACAAATGTAAAAAATGATTTCCGGCTTCGGATAGGTATGGGGAAAATCAACTATTTTTAATGGGTCTCCCATGCTGGGGATGGTCTTATGGAAATTCCTAAATAGACAAAAACCGAAATATAGGCACATTGGGGAATTGGTGCCAAGACATTCGATCCATGTATACCATAGTAGACATAGAAACTACCGGCAACGGTATAAAAGGGAACAAGGTTACGGAGATTTCCATCTTTAAATATGATGGCCATGACATTGTGGACGAATTTACCTCTTTGGTCGATCCGGAATGTGAAATTCCCCATTTCATTACAGGTCTCACCGGAATCGATAATCATATGGTCCGGAATGCCCCTACCTTTGAAGAACTAGCACCCAAGCTACTTCAGTTCATGGCGGATTGCATTTTTGTAGCCCATAGTGTTAATTTCGACTATAATGTGCTTAAAAACGAGTTTAAGGAGGTAGGCTTTGAATTTGTACGAAAAAAACTGTGTACCGTACGGCTGTCCAGAAAACTATTTCCAGGGTATCACTCCTATAGCCTTGGAAAATTATGTACGTCGCTCGATGTTCCGTTAAAGGATAGACATCGCGCTCGTGGTGACGCCCATGCCACCGTACTCTTGTTTCAAAAATTACTGCGTGCCCCGGGTGCTGAAAAGGTATTTAAAACGTTTCTCAATGCCCGATCCCAGGAAGCCACCCTGCCCCCTTCGCTGCCCAAACAGGTCTATAATGGTTTACCGTCCCGACCGGGCATCTATTATTTTAAGGATGCCAAAGGCCAGATCATTTATGTAGGTAAGGCGATCAATATCAAAAAAAGGGTATTGAGCCACTTTTATGACAAAGCGAACAAGGAGGTACGCATGTGCCAGGAGACGCATCATATCGATTTTGAACTTTCGGGCAGTAATTTATTGGCCCTTTTAATGGAATCCGCCGCTATTAAAAAACATTTTCCCAAATACAATCGGTCCCAAAAACGAAATCTCCGACCCTATGGAATTTTTTGTTACGAAGACCGTCGTGGCATCCTGCATCTGGCCTACAATCACCTTAAAATGGCTCCCAATTCGCTGGCCACTTTCTACAATCCCACAACGTGTCGGTTATATTTGGAAGAGATATGCAAGACCTTTGGCCTCTGCGCCAAATACTGCCACCTACAGGAAAACGTGGACCAATGTTCCCATTATCGCATCCCGACTTGTGATGGAATATGCCGGGGTACCGAGGCCATTGGCGCTTACAACGGGAAAGTACAAAAGGCCATTGCCCATATTCAATCCAAAAAATCCGACTATATCATTAAACAGAAAGGAAGAACCCCTGCGGAAGAAGCGTTTATTTTGGTACGGAACGATATCTATCTGGGTTACGGGTTTGTCGACAAGGACGCCAATATTGGCTCCTGGGAGGATTTGGAGGCTTTTTTGGAACCCCAAAAAGACACACTGGAAGTTCAGGGAATATTGACTTCCTTTTTGGGCAAAATGGACAAAAAAACAGCGACGGAGTCCTATGTTGCGGATGGGTCCTGGGTCTAGTCGCCCATTTTCCGGTACATACGAATTACGAAAAGAAGCCATATCAAGAATATGAAGGCAACGAAAATGGAGTAAATTAAAATAAAATCCATTACTTCTTATACTTTAGATAATTCATGAAACCTAAAATGGTCGGTGCCCAAAATGCCACAAATATGGCATCCATTTTCTTTCCGCTTAGGAACAGATATTCCGAGACTACGATAATGGACAATACTACTAAAAGCATGAGGCAATTCATTATCCCTACTCGTTCAATAAAATTTTTAATCATTCAAGTAAAGTAATTCTTATTAAAGATACGGTTTTGTTTGTCGGTCCAGGCATAAAACGTTAAGATTTTATTAACATTTAAGCCTAGTGGAAAGATACGGATTAGGAATCAATGTATTCCTATCGATTCCTCTCACAAGGTACTTAAAATGTGATATTTTGGTTTTGCCGCGGACTCAGAATAAGTCAGGGACGGCCCTGATCTTCCTTACCGCTGTTCATAAGATGGACCAAAATGGCGATCAACGCAATAACCACCAGGGCAAATACGGCGATCATAACTATGCCGTTGCTCCAATTGACCAAGGAAATTCCAGTTATCATTTGTACGGGATTAGTGATTGTAAGCTTAAAATTAAACCCGTTGGGCCATTTAAAACATGATTTATATCAAGTCAAATGGTTCCAACCCTTTCGAGGGATTCGATTAGAGTGTGGTGGGGCATATATAATCTGTCACTTGGGCTCCCTCCTTTTTCAGCGCTCCAAATCCGCCTGCCACATCGATCAAATTATGGATACCCCGGCTTTTTAGGATGGAGGCCGCAA
>JGI12316J14372_10001449_pt1 | contig 30540 bp, 27 predicted proteins | sample MarCyaLeptolynsp_FD_14372 | JGI IMG/M metagenome (IMG submission 14372)
GTCGTCACCTTCGTCGGATGCCATCACATCGCCGAAGAACTCGCGTGCCTTGTAAAGTGCGAAGGCTGCGGCAACCACCGCCAGCAACCACCACATCCACAGACCAAAGCCGACGCCTCCGCCTGCATTAGCAGCCGCGCCGGCAGCCGAGTCCGACTCGCCTTGCGCCATCGCCACGCCCGTACCGACGAGCACCATCGTTAACGCAAGCATCAATAGCCGCGCCAACTTGCCGTTTTGTTTGAATAACCCTGCGTTCGTCACTCCGCTGTCTCCTCGTCTGGTCGTTCGGGGTGTCATTCGTTCGTCCTGTTTGCGGCGCGCCGTCTTCTTCCACTTGCCCGCCGACTTTGTGATGAATTTCACGAACCCTTGCCGCGAAACATCAACCCAAATTTTTCTTGCATGCGCAACGAGCCCGAAAGCTCGCGCGCCGTTGAACTCTGTCGTATTGAAAACCGCGATTCGCGCCTGCGCCATGCTTGTTGCGATATCGCGCGCGACGGGCCACTCGCTCACCCGTCGCAGCTGAAGGTCGAAACTGGGTGAAATCGGCAAAATCCGCCGAGGCGTCCCCAGAGGCGGCACTATATCGCACGTTACGCGGTTCCATCAAGATCATCTTCGGAGCAATCTCGGACGGGCTGAAGCTGCGGAATGCCGGAATCTGGCCAAGCGAATAGAACGTGGTCTACCATGTCGCTTCAGCCGCCCTTGACCTGCCAAATCTGCCTCGGCTAGGCTCGGGCGATTGCAAATAGACGCTGGGACGGCGAAATTTGCCAGATACCCTGACTTATTCGAGCGGGCGTCTCTATTGGGGGCATTATTCTCGTGATCATCGACTGCCACACGCATATCTGGAGCGACGTCGGCCAACTCGGCCCCGCCGCCGACCGACCCGGTCGAGTCCGCCGCGGTATGGAAGGCGACAACGACAAATGGCCGGGGGCCTCCGCCGAGGCTCACCTGCGCAGCAGCGAGCCGGTAAGCCGGGCGTTCGTATTCGGCTTCAAGAGCCGCCATGTCGGTGCGGAAATTCCCAACGATCTGATTCGCGAATACGTGCGGCAGCAACCCGAGAAGATGATCGGCGTCGCCGGCATCGACCCGACCAATCTCGACGAGGCGCTGGAAGACTTAGAAAAAGCCGCCGGCACCTACGGCATGAAGGGTATTACCGTTTCGCCCTCGGCGCAAGACTTTCACCCCGCCGACAGCCGCGCGATGCAGGTCTTCTCTGAAGCGCACAAACGCAAGTTCCCCGTCTTTATTCATCAGGGCCTTCGCTTTGCCGCCGCCAGCAAAATGGAATTCGCGCGCCCCACACACTTGGACGAAGTCGCGCGCGAGTTGCCGCAACTCAAGATCGTCGTCGCCCATATGGGATTTCCCTGGATCGACGAGTGTATTGTGATGCTGGGCAAACACGAACATGTGTACGCCGATATCAGCGGTCTGATTCATCGACCTTGGCACGCCTACAACGCGCTGCTTTCCGCCTATCAATATGGCGTAATGGATAAGCTACTGTTTGGTAGCGACTTCCCCTTCACGCATGCCGCCAAGGCGATCGAATCGATTTATCGATTGAATCAATTGGTCACCGGCACCAACCTACCGACCATTCCGCGTCAATATTTGGCTGGTATCGTCGAGCGCGATACGTTGGAACTGCTCGGCCTCGAGTCGAACGGCCTCGCCCATACCGAACCAACCAACGGCAACGCCATCCTTAGCGACGACGCCTAAGCGCGGTAAACTGCTGTGATGAATGTTGCTACAAGAAGAGTTTTCAATACCAGCAATGACATCACCGCCGACCGTAGGGTGGGTTGTACTCAACCCACCGTAGGTGCCCGTACCGTTCAATATCTGGGAAAGCCTCGGACGGGTGCCCCTGCCCCTCTGGGGCTGGGGGACTTTCGACACGCCAGACGCGGCGCGATCATCGCCATTATCTTAACGACCATCAGCCTCTTCACCCTCGGCTGCGAAAAACCCGTCACCCAAATCGAGATCGTCTCGTTCGAACAAGAAGGCCTCGGTGCCGAGCAATTTGTCGAGTCATTCCCAGACGGCAATTACGCGCGCGACGCCTACCAGAACGTCAACATCACGTTTGAAATTCCGCCCACTCTGGTCACCATCGAACGCCCCGCCACTGCGGCCGAACTAGCGGCGTTGAAGCGCGCGGACGAATCTACCATTGCCAACGAGAACGACACGCTAACCGCCGGTGATGTCGTTGTTCGCGCCAACACGCCGACCGACGAAACCACTGAAGCCAACGACGAGCCGACCGTCGTCGAAGCGAACGATGACGACGCCAACGACGACGACGCGATCCCCATGATCGAAGAGCAGGTCTATATCGCCCAGCTGTTGCACGTCGAAATGCTCTGGCAGCCGCGCCCCGGCAAGACTTACGCCGAACGCACCCAAACAGACGCGGGCATTACCTATTGCCTACAGCGCGGCGCCGACCGAGCACGCTACGAAGGCGCCGGCTTTGTTTACTTCACACTCGAAGATGACGGTCGCACCATCGTCGGCGAAATCGAATCGGCCACGCTTTACCCCGCCGGCGCAACCGACGAGTCCGTCGCCGTGCTCGGCCCCTGCCGCATTCGCGGACCGTTTGTCGCCACCCTCAGTGCCAACGGGGTGATGAATGTAAAGCGGCGCATTCGTAGTAACTTTGCAGGGCTGGGCGAAGGGCGCTAAGCAACTCGTAGGGTCCGCATCGCGGACCGTCATGCCGGTGACGCTTCGATCTTGCGGTTGGTTTAATCTGCATGGGTAGCCCGAGTCGCCGGGGTGGCCCAAGTCGGTGCTCCGACTTGGGGGATTCGACTAATTTTGAAATAGAACGAGACTGATAGTTCACGCCGACGCTAGCGCCGAATTAAGACCCCATGTTGGAGTACGAACATGTGGCATTCGCGGCAACAAATCCGTTCTCGCGATTTCTGGTATGCATAGAATGGACATCACGATCACCTATGAAGACCTCAAACTAAAGAAGGCTATCGATGCCTGGGCGGATGACCATGGATTCGACGCCGTTGAGCAAATCAGATGTCATTTTGAAATAATATTTGAGCGATTTAGAGCCAAATCGATTCATCTGACCGCAGTAGAGGATCGCGGTGATTTCCTCAGACTCTCGATTTCAGCAGCGGGTTGGGAGAAGGCAAAAGAGTTTGCATTGATGAGCGACGGTAGGCTTAGCTGGTAGAAAATAGGCGACCGGGCGCAATAGCCCAAGTCGGTACCCCGACTTAGGGGATTCGATTGTTCAATAGTTAATACGACCGTTGGTACACGCGAACGCGCAATCCGACTCGCGACCCCACGTTGGACTAAAAACATGGGTGCACCCTGCTCATGATAAATTGAGTCATTATTTTGAAAGCAAAGAACACGAATCAAAGTAGAATTTAAAAATTAGATTGCTGAGGTGCTTTATGTTTTCGAAGCAAAGTTTGATCGCTTCCATCTGGGCCGGTGGCCTATTCTCGTTTCTTCTGGTTGCCACGTTTTTGCTTTTTCTTGGAATTGATGCGCCACAAGCAGCCGTGGGTGCCATCTTCCGCATGGCGACCGTATATGCATTTGTGATTTCACCTCTAGTGATATTCGCAATGACCAAACAAAGTGCGACGTTCCGCTGGACCGTAGGATTGACGGCGCCGACCCTGTTGATATTGGCTTATCTCATCAACAGTTTTGGCAATGAGCTAAGCACCGGAGTTGCCCGCCTATTTTTGGCATTACTGATCGTGTTCACCTGCAGCGTATGTTTTAAAGCGATCAATTCCATGCGGCTAAAGAGCGCGGACGCCATGAATCGGTAGTACATAATGCAGGATTCGATTATTTTTCACCAGTCTTAGCGGGGTGGCCCAAGTTGGTACTCCGACTTGGGGGATTCGATTAATTGTGTATAACGAAGACGGGTAATTCACACGAACACGCAAGCCGAATCGAGATCCCACGTTGGAGTACCTACACGGAACACCCGCCGACACGGATGTCGAATCGCGCCTCCACGATGACGGACCAACACTGGACACCCGCAGAAATTTCGGGAGTATCGCCGACGTCTATCTTCCACGATTGATCAACTAGCCCCCAGGCGTCCCTAATTGGGTTTCAAATCGCGTAGATTCCAGTCAAATCGCGAGATAAACGCCATAAGCGACAGATTGCATCGCGAAATTTCATAGGACATTTAAGTTGAACTAGGAAGAAACTCTTTACACCAACCTAATGTTATATTTATCATCACCAGCTGGCGTCTCATCAATTCGCACTTCTTTTTTGCCACGATCGGATGAACGCAAATAAACAACTGAAGGAAAGGAATTTCATGGCCGTTCTCCCATCTGACCAATGCGTAATCGATGGCATCTCCCGTAATATTAAAGAGCCAAGGGTTGCGTTGTACCTACTTGTTTTGTCAGTCGTGAGTTGCTTTGCTTTTCCGTCGTTGGCTCGGGCTCAGGATTGAAATAACAACGGCGTTCCGGATATCGATGAAGTCCCTTCGGTAACGAATCAATTTGCCGCCCCGATTAAATATCCTTTTTTTGACATCAGAGAGACCAAGCTAGACGACTTCGATGGTGACGGCGATGTCGATGCCTGTATGTTTGGGAATGGCTATTTCGCCGTTCGGTTTAACGATGGAAATGGAGACTTCGTAACCTCGGCGCACAATTACCAGACGGAATCCAATTCTGCCAAATTAGGCGACATTGGTGATATCAATAACGACGGCAAACCGGACGTCATCGTCCCCCATCGAACTCTGCGATCCCTGCGAATTTACTTAAACGACGGCACTGGCTTTTTCGTCACACCGGCAATGTTCAGAAACCTCGAATTTCGCCCTGGGCAGATTGTCGTCGCAGACGTGAACGGCGACAAGCATCGCGATCTTTTTATGCGAAACGACGATGATGGCGGGTTTGCGATTATGCTAAACGAAGGTGGCGGAATATTTGCAGATCCTGTTATGTATCCGTTCGGCGGCGAATCACCCTCCTAAATTGCGTTCGGTGATTTAGACGGCGACCGAGATCTCGATCTGGTGATAATGCTGTCCGCTATCAACCGGCTCGACATTCTCCTGAATAGCGGCAATGGCACCTTTACAACGGGCCCGTCATTGACGACGGGAGACTTTCCAACGGAAATTGCTATCGGGGATATCGACGGGGATGGTGATCGAGATGTGGCGGTCTCGCAAGATGTGACGTTTTCAAATGAGAATGATGACAGTAGCCTCTACATATTCCTAAATAACGGTGACGCAACGTTTGGACCTCATCAGTCGTATGCAGCTGCCGGCGATGACGCCGAAGACATCGCCATCGCGGATATGAATGGTGACGGCAAGGCCGATATTGTTCTGGCATACTCCAACATTGGCGGTTTTACGGGCGGGGATATTGCTGTCCTTTATAATTTGGGACTCGGGGTACTTGGATCGCCTCATCTGGTGGGAATACAAACGTTGCCTCCATTGCCACCGACTTTTCCGCAAGCAATGGCGGTCGGTCCGCTCGTCGGTGATGGCGATCTCGACATTCTCTGTGTGGCCTCTGCAGGAGAATATTTCGTCGTCAAACGAAATGATGGCGATTGTAACGGCAACAATATTCCCGATGACTGCGATATCGCTGACGGAATCAGCAGCGACTGCGACGGCAACGGGGTACCGGATAGCTGCCAGTTAGCGACCGGCATCGAAGACGACTGCAATAGTAATGGTGTCATCGATGTTTGCGATATCGCAGCTGCCCTATTAAACGACTGCAACGGCAATGGCCTTGCCGACAGTTGCGAACTCAGCGCGCTGACCGCCCTCGACTGCAACGGCAACGGCATTCCCGATGATTGCGATGAACAGACACCCGCGAATACGGACTGCAATGCCAATGGGGTGCTGGATCAATGCGAGCTAAACGGTGGAACTGCACAGGATTGCAACGGTAATGCCATTCCCGATGACTGTGATATCGCGAGCGGCCTTGCACTAGACTGCAACGGCAACGGATTTCTGGATGAGTGTGAAGTAGCCCAAGGAAGTAGTGACGATTGCAACAGCAACACCGTTCCCGACGAGTGCGAGGCCCTCACTGGCGTCCTGATGTTTGACGATGTAGAAACGTATAGTGTCGTCGCAGGCACAGAATACATTGCCGTTGGCGACCTAAACAACGACGGTCATCCGGATTTAGTTTTGGCCAATCGCAATAGCTACATTTCGACTCTCATGAAAAACGGCGATGCCACATTTGCTCCTTCTGTGACGTACGAAACAAATTCTTACGCCCGTTCGGTAGCGATTGGTGATTTGGACGGTGATGGCGATCTCGATCTAGTCGTTCCGAATGAATATAGTCGCAATATTCTCGTGTTTATCAATCTAGGCAACGGAATTTTTTCACCGGGCGGTTCGTATAGCACCGAACTTAGACCTACCGGCATCGCGTTGGGCGATTTGGACGGCGACGGCGACTTGGACGTCGCAGTAGCTAATGAGGGGGACTCTGACCATCCGGTTTCGATTTTCTTCAACAACGGAAACGCCACGTTTTCAGCCGGCGTCTCGTACAGCGTTTCTGCCGACGCCCTTACTTTAGCAATTTACGATTTTGACGGCGACAATGATCTTGATATTGCGATGGGCGGCTCGGATCGCAAAGTAGTTATTATGTCAAACGATGGCACTGGGGTATTTACGACTACCTCGATATACAACATTGGCACACAGATTTTTCATCTAACGACAGGTGATTTGGATAATGATGGCGATTCTGACTTAGCCGTTGTACATGGATACTGGGATTCTGCTACCGTATTATTCAACAACGGGAATGGTCTATTTTCCGGCATCACGTCGCTCACAGCTGGAGATTTCACTTCGTCCGTCGCGATTGCAGACATCGACGGAGATGGCAATGCGGACTTGTGCATTACGAACCGATATTCCAGCAGTCTATCGATCCTGCTTAATAGCGGTGATGGCACATTCGCGCCGGAGTTTCGTATCTACCAAGGAGATAGCCCTAACTTTGTGGTTGGTGCCGACTTTGATGGCGACCACGACACCGATCTTGTCGTAGCAAACGTGAATCTCAGCACGATCTCGTTTTTGCGGCATATAGATGGTGATTGCAACGGTAATGCTGTGCCGGATGATTGCGATATCACGTCGCAGTCTAGTAGCGACTGTGACGGCAATGGTATCCCCGACGAGTGCCAACGCGCCGATGATTGCAACGGCAATGGATCGCCGGACGTTTGCGACCTAGACAATCAATCGAGTAATGACTGCGATAGTAACGGCACGCCCGACGAATGCCAGACCGACGACGATGGCGACGGAATCCCAAATGTGTGCGATATTTGCAACGGCGGAGATGATAATATCGACACCGATGGTGACGGCATTCCGGATGGTTGCGAAATTGAGTGCATCAGCCCGCTCCTTGGCGATGTTGATGAGAGCGGTGCGGTTGACGTTTCCGATGTCGCGGCGTTTGCCAGCGTATTGACGCAGCCAGCCAACGTATCAGATGCCGCCTTTTGCGCGGCAGATGTGAATGAGGACGACCGTCTGGATGCGCGCGATATTCAGAAATTTCTTGAAATCATCTTATTGCCGTAGTTGTCCAGATCGTCCTGATTTATGAATGACAGTGATTTGATACGCCCACGCGTGTTGAAGGCGAGTGACGAATCCCCCATATCGGTACTTCGACTTGGGAGATTCGATTATTCGATAGTTGACGCGACAGCAGCGACTCGCGAGCGCGCAAGCCGAATCGTGACCCCATGTTGGGATACCAATTTTGGGGCCCCCGCTACCTAGCTGCAATTCCAGCCCCCAAACACCGACTTTCACAGCCGCGTGTTGAATTTTCCTCCCATCTACAAAATTTCTCCCAATTTTCACGGCAGACCACTGCAGCTTAGGGGTACTCACCGTAAACCAGCCTCCTATTGAAGTATTCCCCGCACGGGATACGGGCTGGACTGCATCATCATTCATCACAGAAGGAGAAAACGATGCGAACGATCCGATTATTAAGCTTTTTTACCCTAGCGGCATGTTGCCTCGCGATGGAATGCCCCACCGACGGCACGGGCGGCCTGCCCATTGGTGGCGGCGGAGCTGTCGGCGGTAGCGATCGCGACTTTAGCGCCATGCCGCGCTTGTTTGTGACGACCGATCGCTCGACCGTCGCGGCCTACGACATGCCCACGACGATCGACGGCGCCGTCGCGGCGGACGAAACGCTGGACGTCGACGCAACCAATATCTCACGCGTTTTGGAAGACGTTGCCGTAAACGGCATCGGCAACTTGATCGTCCTGTGGAAGGAAGCGCCGCCCGTCAACAGCAGTGAGATTCGCGTCTTCTCCGATGCCGGTGCCATCGATGGTCAGCAAACACCCGTGCGCGTGGTAGCCGGTAGCGCCACGCGTCTCGACCGCAGCGATGTGCTCGGGGTGGATATCGCCCTCGATGCAACGCGCGACATCTTGTATGTATCGCAGCGCGGCGACCTCAATGACTACGAGACGTTTGAACGGCGCGACGATCTGCGCGAAGTTCTGATCTTTGCGGGCACCTCGCAAGCTGGTTTCAACGGCAACATCGCCCCCACCGGCATTGTTCGATTGGGTGAACTCGGGCCGACCAGCCCAATTGCGATCGATACCGAACGTGACATACTCTACGTCGTTAGCGGTCGCGGAGAGCGGCCAGGATCGGCTGGGCGCGCCAGAGAAATCCTCGTATTTGAAAACGCCAGTACGTTGAACGGGATGCCGACACCGGATCGTGTGATCGCGAGCGCGGATTTTGGCGACAGTCTTTTCACCGGCAGCATTCGAGGCACGTTTATTGATGCATTGTTCGCGGATGGCGCCACCGATACGCTGTATGCCTTCACCGCCACTACGCGCACGTTTGTTTTGGCCAATGCCTCGACGCTCGATGGCGATTTAGCGTCGGTACCAAATCTCACTCTGATGGTACCGGAATCGACCGGCGGCTTTGACAATTACAATCCGAGAGATGTACATGTCGATGCCAACGGCACGGGCTATTTTCTCGGCAGCCCGGTGCAAGGCAACAACGACGACCCGCAGCTATCCAGCATCTTGATCGTCAATAACGTAGCCGCCGCTAGCGGATCGACGATGCCGGACCGCGCGCTGGATTTGGATCTCGGTGAATTCGCAAACGCGGAGGCGTTGACGATTGCGGATTAAATTGAAGACTTTAAAGAACATCGCCTTGCGGGCGGGTGGCCCGAATCGGTACTCCGACTTGGGGGAATCGATTAATTGGTGTCAACGAAAGCGGATAATTCACATTGACGCGGACGCCGAATCGAGACCCCACGTTGGATTACCAACATGGGGCACCCGCGTCGCGCCATAGGTAATGAGGCACGACCGTGCCGCTGTTCTGCGAACAGTGCCCACCAGCAACCATCGGCGCCCTCGGTGATTTGGAATCTGCTTAGGAATTGCGACTGACGGTCACCGCACGCGCGAAAATCTCGGCGGTTTCTTTCGCCGTGCACTGTTCGTAGCACAGTGGCACACGACGCTCCGTACTGTTCATAGAACAGTGCGCACGGCGTAATTTGTACCCAAATCAAATAATCGACATGGGAGCACTTCTTTATCAAATTGGCGGACCCGATCTCGATACGCGCAAGACTTACATGGTGGCCAAGTCCGCCATTCTCCGATCTAATACCGGCATCACGTAAACGCACCGTGCCGAGTATCGCACCGTAACCGCTCGCTCATGCCACTAGATCGGAGCCCCCGTTTGCCAGTCTCGCCCAAAGCCGACCCCCTAACGTCGGTGCCATTCGCTTATCGTGTTGCCACCTTCATCGCCGTCGTGTTGCCCATCGCCGTGCTCATTGCCGTTGGCTACGGGCTCTGGGGTTGGGGTCTGTTCTGGACCGAACTGCTGGTCATGATCGGCATGTACACGCTGGCGGCGCTGGGCACGACCGTCGGCTTTCATCGCCTGTTTACCCATCGCGCGTTTGAAACGTACGGTTGGGTCAAGTTTCTACTGGCGGCCTTGGGCTCGATGGCGGTGCAAGGGCCGCTGATCCGCTGGGTGGCACTGCATCGTCGGCATCATCAACACAGCGACTCCGAAGATGACCCGCACTCGCCCCACCGTACGCGCGATGGCAAGTCGAGCCTGTTGGGCGGCATCTATCACGCACATTTGGGTTGGTTGTTTCGATCCGATGCGCCAGGCTTGGATCGATACGTGCAGGATCTCAGTAAAGACAAAAGCATAAAACTCGCCAGCGACCTATTCGCCTTGTGGGCGCTGTTGGGCCTGCTCATCCCCGCCGCGATCGGTGGATGGGTATCCGGCAGTTGGAACGGCTTCTGGTTGGGCTTTATCTGGGGCGGCCTGGTGCGCATGTTCGTCGGTCACCATGTAACCTGGAGCATCAACTCGGTCTGTCATCTTTGGGGCACGCGTCCATTCAAAACCGGCGACGAAAGCCGCAACAACCTGCTTTTCGGTCTAATTGCGTTTGGCGAAGGTTGGCACAACAACCATCACGCCTTCCCAACATCTGCGCGGCATGGCTTCCACTGGTGGCAAATCGATCTGAGCTACGCACTGATCCGTATGTTAGAGTTCGTAGGTTTGGCGTGGCAAGTCCGCGTGCCGCAGGCGGTGATCGAAGGCCGTCCTGCGCTTTCGCACGCCTAAGCGCGGCAGTCTCGTCGCGGTGGGCGGGTGGCCCATGTCGGTACACCGACTTGACGGGTGGTATGCTTGCCCTGCAAGGCAAGCATGTGTTTCGCAAGTGATAGACGGGTGGCCCATGTCGGTACGCCGACTTGGGAATTCTGTTAATTGGTTTTAGCAATCAGATATATTTCAGGCTAACGATAAAGCCGATTGGCATCCTCTTGTCGACGTACGACCGTAGGTGCCCCGTCGAATCACAATCCGCACGAACAACCCCGTTAGATCTCACGTAGCACAACAATGTTGGGTTCGTATTCAAACCCCTACCGCCCGCCGAATCCCGGTCTGACGTGATCTGTTCACGATTGAGAGCGACGGTTGCGCTGTGGCACCGGCTAATAGCCGGTGTATGCTGACAAAACATCTACCGCCACAGTCATTCGTGAAGTGGTCTAGGGGCAGCGACCAAGGCAGATTTGGAATAAGCAGAAAGTTACCATCAAAGGCGATTGAGAGACCTACGAGAATGAGACGGACAAAGCGAATCTCATTCATATTTTCCTGCATCGCGATGCTGCTACCGTTTGGCTGCAAGCAAGAGGATTCACCTGCCCCCAATCGAGATAATAGCAAGACCGCTAGTGATGACGATGTGACGCGACCGTCGTTCAAGCAATTTATCGATCATCGTTCGGCAATGCGCCCAACGGATATGCACTTGATGCAGCAGTTTGAAGAATGCAAGGCCGTGTTTCAATCGGCGATAGACACCCTACCAGAGACGATGATTCTCTCTTATGAGAACCTTAGGGATGAGAGGATCAACGATGACATTCCAGATGAATTGGTGACCCAATTGCGCGCTTGCTCCGTTCGCACCGTCAACCTTCACAAGAACGGCGAGATTCGTTTTATACTTTGGGTGAAGGGGCTTGCCGTGTCGGGCCAGTCGAAGGGCCTTGTTTGGGTGCCAGGAGAATTGGGATCGAAACCGTTTCCCGACATGGAAGAACGACTATTCGTTGAGGACACTGATTCGGTCAAATTAAAGTCAGACCAAGAGGTCTTCAGAAAGATCGACGACCATTGGTATATCACCCGGCGCGGGTGGTAACGCGCATCGGACGAACTCGCTCTTCTAAAGGCCTGAAGGATGGCCCAAGTCGGCGGGCGACGGGTGGCATGCTTGCCCTTCAAGGCAAGCATGTGATACGCAGCAGATAGCGGGTCAATCTCCGATTATTTCTCCTACCATCACCACTTCAACATGCTCCCCTTGCAGGAGGAGCATGGCAACCCGGCGCACAAAAAAACGCCCGGCCTTTCGGTCGGGCGCTTTCTCAAAATCGTAGTTGTCTCGCGCTAACCGCGTTACCGATCAACCTTCGGCTTACCAGCGATCGCGACCGCCACCACCGCCGCCGCCACCGCGACCGCCGCGGTAACCACCGCCACCGCCGCCGCTGCGTCGTTCCATCGGCTTGGCTTCGTTGACCTTAATGTCACGACCGCCTTGATTGGTGCCGTTGAGCGCATCGATAGCCGCTTGGGCTTCGTCTTCGCTGCTCATTTCGACAAAGCCGAAGCCTTTGCTGCGACCGGTGTCACGATCGGCGATGATCGTCGCGCTTTCGACAGTGCCGTGCGCCGAGAACATTTGTTCGAGGTCGCTGCTGCTGGCGTCGTAACTCAGGTTACCGACATACAATTTTTTTCCCATAATCGGGTTCTCCAAAATTTTCGAGGCCGGATGCGGCTGGGCGTTCGCCGTCAACGTGCATGCGTCCATGCGTGCCGACCGATTTTTCGGTAAGGGCATACATGACCTGCTTGAACCTGAGCGGAAAGAAGCGTCGTCGGATCGTAAGGCTCTCGGGGTCCACGGCGGTCGTTACTCCGCCAACGCCCGACCGATCCAGTCGGCAGCGGAACCACTCCGCCACACCTGCCGGTCGAGCAACGTATCGAGCCTCTTAAAGCGAGCCCTTTCGAGAAGAGTTGACCGCCAAAAAGGGGACAGGTCCTCAGGAAGAGGGATTCAGAGAGTTCGATAAGGAAAACAGTAAGAGAAATCACCGATCTTGGCAAATGAATCGCAACATTCCACGCCCGCAACGCCGCTAGCAGACGCCTCCGGGGATTGATCTTCCGAGAGCGCAAAAAAAAATGCCCCGCAATTCATTCGAAATACGGGGCATCTCGGTTTTCGATTCAAGCTGCGATGTGGCAGCAAGATTTGCGTCTGGCGCTAAAGCCGCACCTACCCCGCCGCTGCTGCCGTCAGAATCTCATCAATCTGCGTCTCAAAATCCTGATCGGGAACCGACATCGTGCCGGTGCCGTCTTGCGGTCGCAACAGATTGTTAAAGATGTAATCGGCAATCGCGTTACCGGCACGCACACCTTCGCTGCCGTCGAAGCGCCAGTGCACACCGTTATAAACGCGGCTGGCCGCATTCTCGGCGGCGGCGTGGCTCAGGCTGTTATACGTGCGCGTAATGGCCGGTCGCACGCGATTGAACTGGTCCGTCGTGGTGCCGTTCCATTCCTGCGACATAAACGAGAACGAAATGTCATCCGTTTGATAGAAATTGGCAAGCGTCTTGAACATCGCCGCGCCAAACGTCGCGTGGCCCGATGTATAAGCCGGGAACGGCGGCGAGAAGTTGCTCTCGAAGCCATCACCCAACGGGAACGGATTGCTGCGCGAACCGCCCAAGGCCACCCACTCCGTATCGGCCTCGGTATCGGCGTTGCCGTCGGTCGCCGCTTCGCGAATGCCGACGATCGGTCGCCAATATGCGTACGTGTACTTGGAGTCCCACGCGCTGATGCCGCCATCGGCCATCGCCAGATTGATCAACGCAAACAAGCGGGCGTTTTCGTGTACGGCGTTGCAACGATCGATCGCTATCACGCGCGCGATCTGGTTATACAACCGCGGCGGCGTGCCGATTTGGGGGCTACCGTTGTAACTCCAATAGTTGGCGATCACATAGGTCTCGTCGTCGGTTGGCACCGTGTCGCCAGTGCTGCCACCGCGGAATACGCCCAACGCCTTTACTTCGTTGAACGCTGCCGTGTATTCGGCACTAACTATGGTCGGCGGTATTGGCGCGCGATACGTTGTGATGTCCTCGACACCGAATGGTGGCAACATGCCGACGTCCGGGCCGATGAAGCCTTGGTTCGGGTTGGTCGGATCGGCAACGTGAGTACCGGGTAAGCCTGTCGGGACGTAAGTGCCGTACAGGAAATCGGGATCGTTCTCGCGTGCTGTCAGAATAGCCTGTGCAACGGCTTGGCCCACGGCGATGCCGCGCGTCTTGGCGTCGCCATCGGGTACGCGCGCCAGCGTTTCATTTAGCGCCGTCGTGTAAAAACTGGCTCCGCCAGGGATGAGCGCGGCCAATGTGTCGTGCGCGGCCTGCGCGACGGCGGCATCAACCGAGGCACCTTCGGCGTTGGGGGCGTTGGTGAGATACTCGGCATAACGTTGTTCGATTGAATTGAGCGCATCGAACATGGCAACGTGCACAATCGCCAATGCCCGCGCCGAGGCCGGCGGCCCTTGGGTGGCCGAAAGTTGATCGGCGGGCACATCCATCGCCGTGTGATCGCGTGCGTTGGCGTCCAACGCGACCAGGTTCCATTCGAGAATCACATCCGGCGGTGCGAAGAGCTTCGGAAAGAACAATTCGCAACCGCTTTGCAGCGTCAGAACCAAACCAAACGCGACCAACAGCGCCGCCCGACTTCGTGACCATGGGTGCATAGCAAACCTCCAAATAATTCAATGCGAGATCACCAAAATATTATCCATTAGTCGTAAGCACGTATATGGGCGCGCATGAAAAAATCTGCCGCTGAACGTCGACACGTAACGAGCAACTGGCCCCATCGGCATGTAAATCCTGCCCTGCCCAAAATTGTGTAACTGATTCCCGGTTAATATTCGAGGGAAGTGAACCGGCGCGCGAGCAATCGCGCAGTGTCTGAAGTTGACGCCGGGTCAACGGATCAAATAACGAGCGGAAAAAAGAACGCGCATCTGTAATACAAATTAGGGCGCGACCGCCCGGCTCACAGTTTGCGTAACCTGATCCCAGTCGTACATGGGCCAACCCAACTGACGACGCAGTTTTCGATCTTCTTCCAACGCTGCAATAAAAGCATCCTCATCGATCATCTTGGCATGACCATCGGCGAAGACGATCGCGCGACGCCACTCTCGAAAGAGCCCGCTGGATCTCGGGTACCGCGCCACTTTCGAGAACGCCAGAATGATCTTAGATGACTCGGCAGTCGCCCCCAATGGACCTTCGATCGGAAAATACGCGTATGAAGAATAGGCCTGAGGGTTGCTTACAGCAGCCGAATCATCAAGCGGCTCGATAAGGTCTTTCGCGGCGATTTGTTGGTTGTCAACAAGCGCCTGCAGCGTGGGTGCCGGCTGCCCTTTGTTGCGGAAATACTGCTGTGTTTCATTAGCGAGGCCGCGCAAACGGGACGTCGAAACCGAACAAGCGCTGATGGCCTTCGCGTGAAAACTTACGCGCCGCATCATTTCGAAACCCAAACCCACACTGAAACACATGCAAAGCACGGTTGCGATGGCGTAATTCCAAATTCGACGCGATTCGACTTGCATGTCAATCGGCAAGCGCTGATCTAGATTACTGCGCCGTGCTGTATCCACCATTGCCAAAGCACCATCAGCAAGCAAGAAAGCAACAAGCGCCGACAACAGCAGAAAATCGACAACCATTCCGAATAGCAGGATCGGCACGATACAAAGAAGAACCACCTTTGCCTGTTGCAGCATCAAACCCGGTGGTTTTGGCCGCAGAGCCGTGTCTTTTGTCGCGTAACTCAGCGTCGTCACATCAGGTTGATCGAGTTGCTCCTTCATACGGCTACTTATCTTAAACGCGATTGCCGGATTGGCCTCTCGATACGCAAGCAGCGGCTAAATAAAAACAGCGAGCGGCACCGACCACACGTCGGCACCACCCGCTGCCACAGAAGGTATTCCTCTCTCTTTATCGATCCCTAAAAATCGCGATCGATCGGGTCGAAACGACCGGACTCCCCCATTGCCCGGTCATACACAACAAACTCCCCGGTCTGCGGATCGGTCCAGATGATGTAGTTGGTGCCGCCAAAGCGCAAGTCGTTGTTGCGATACCACGGTGCCGCCTCGGTGTTGGAATCGAATTCGAACAGTGTTGTGGTGTCGCCGTCATTCCACGGCACCAACCGATAGCCGACCACATCGCTATTGCTGGAACTGTGTTGGGCCAACAGAATGCCGCCCGCGCCGAGATCGGTCACCAGTAGCGGATCGATGATCGTCGATCCCGTGTAATCCCAACGACGCTCGAAATCTTCAAATGACGCCGCCAGGTTGTATCCGTGTAACACGTATTCGCGCGAACCGGTCGTCCAAAACACACGCCCATCATGGCCCCAGAAGGTGCGCCCCAGCGTGTTCTCGTCGACGAATGGCGCCACCACCGCGCTTGCGCCAGTCAATACGTTGACGACGCGCACATCGCGATAGTCATTATCGAATTCATCGTCGTCATTCACGCCAGCCGTTTGGTAGATGAGCCAAACCCCTTCGAGCGCGGCGGGGCTTAGAAAGGATTCAACCTCACGCACAATGGCATCGGCATCAATCGAGTAAACCAAAATGCGCGAACCATCGACAGCGTCACCGAAGATCGTAAACGCCACGTAGTCTCCTTTGACAGCCACGACAAATGCCCTGGTGGCACCACCGAGACGATCATCGTTGAGCATGTACGTCGTCGTCATGCCGCTTGCAACGTCGTAGGCTTCGATCGAGCGCCCATCTTCCCCGATCCAGACCAATCGTTCGCCATCACTTGCAGACGCCGCAAACGGTACCAACGAAATATCCAGCTCGGTGGCGCTTAGCGTCGCGGGGTCGAGCCGCATCAGTGAACTCGTGCTCTCCCGATTGGGATCGAGGCTGTCGCACAACGCCGGCTGCATTGAAGCGCCCAACAATCCACCATTGGGTGTCGGGCATTGCCCTGCCTCAGATTGCGCAAAGACAAAGGCCGAATCGCTTCCGGCGATGACGCTGGAGCTATTGATCAGGGATAGAAATCGATCGAAATCGCCCCCGCAGCCGGTGTTGACGGCGGTGATGAGTACGAACACCGCAGACAGCGATCGCGAGTAGCCACCACGTATTGGGGAGCTTCGTCGCCTGAAGCCTGATCGCGCGCGTGGATTCGCTTTCTCGTCTTGGAATTTCATCTGTACCTCCTGTGTTGACCGACAGTCGCTGCAGACTGCGATCATGTAGGAGTACCCGCGAGCGGCATAAGTCTGCCTTACAAAATCAAAAAAATCTGGCGAATTCTAGAAAATCGGCAGCTAGCGGAAAAAGGGGATGTTGTGGGACTATCAACGCATGTGGCTCCATAGGCCGATCACTATTTCTGGTGAATTACTTGGGGTATTTTGTTAAGCTAAGACTGTTCACGATTGAAACCGACGGTTGCGCTGTGGCACCGGCTAATAGCCGGTGTATGCTGACAAATCATCTACCGCCGCAGTCTTTCGTGAAGAGATAAAAATGCTTGGTTGATTGCGGCCTGCCTACCAATGGTTCGAAACCATCAGAGAGCGATAGCATGAGTGAATCCAATCCACCACCACCACGCCATATTGCCAGCGTGATCTGCCTGACGACGCTAACCACGACTGTCATCTGGGTATTCGCTTTTTTTGAGATGACACCATCCAATCCGGACGCGTTCGAAAATTTCAAACAGACTCACGCTCGGATTAAGAAATTGCTGGATGCTGAAGACAAAACATCGGAATCATCGACATACACGCAACTACCCGACGGTTCTATCGTTCCGGCTTCCTCCAACTTGCTACGGGAGATTCGAAATCATCGACCGCCCCTGAAGCTGGGACCAGTCGAACGGATCATAAAGATCGATGAACAAAAGTCAGAGTTGAAATGGCGTTTTCGGCACCCCAATCTGCACCACGATAAACCGCATCGATGGTCCCCCGTAGAGATGCCTTGGGATCCACAGCGAGCCCTGAGAGAGCCTGCCACCTAAAGTGATTGAAACTTGCCGATTCATCAATATCGCGTTTCTTTCTTTTGGATCGTCGCCCGTCTTCTTCCTCTCATCGTTTTAGAGCGTTTTTCATTTGCACGTAGCGGCGACTCGCTTGATCAAGTTTGATCTGTGATGTTTTGAAGCCCGGCAGGGCTGATGGGGTGACAGCCCCGGATGTAGCGCAGACCGCGTTAGCGGTCGGAGCGCAATCCGGGGTAATCCGTAGCAAGACCGTTAAGCCCCGGCAAGGGGCGTAGGTACCTACACCGCTGCCGCGGTTTGTCACGCGATACAACATGATCCATGGATTGCGCGGCTCGCGCCGCTCCATCCATGGCTTTCAACCTGCGCCCTCCGGGGCTGAGAAAGATCTTTGCTTCGCTACACTGGATTGAAAAATGCTCTAGCATGAGAAGCTATTTCGAAATCTCATTCTACCTCATCCCTCGCGAAGGCTAGCTCGTAGCTCACTATGGGATGCCCCTACACCCGCCCTGCACGGGAGCGGAAGTCGTTGCGTAGCGACAACACGGTGCCTCAACGAAAAAACACGCCGCACATACCAATACGTACGGCGTGCTCTCTTGTCGCACATTTCCAGCGAAAACGATCAGCGACTCGCCGACCAATTCGCTATGAAGTTGTTGGTATCGCCTTCAAAGTACGAACCCGTCACCGCCCCATTCTGCGCGATCTGACCGGCATAGATTCCGGTGTTAAACCCGAGCCGCGCCTGGGCGTCGTCGGTAATGGCGATGTTACCCGCCGCATCTACCTGCCCCGTCAGCGTGAAGTTGCCGGTGTTCGGCCACGTGCTGGTGCCCGTGACAGTGCCGTCCTGATTGATGGTGTAAGTAAACGAATGCGCCGCCGTTGCCGGTTGCGTGATGTTGCCGGCATAGTTGCCCGCAAATTGCGCAACACCACCGCCCTGACCGGGTTGTTGACCACCCTGACTGTCAAACTCGGGCGGCAATTCAAAGCCTTGTAGCGATTGATTGTTAAAGAGCGTGACCATTTCCTGAATGTAGCGCACGTGCACGCCAAAGTTGCTGCCCGCCGACGGGATGTTCGCCTCGGTAATCGTGCCGTTGGGCCCGGCCTGCAAGACCTTTTGCGTAATCCCCGCGTTGTGCACGCCGACGACTTCGCCACAACGCACCAAAGGCGAACCGCTCGTTCCCGGCGTCGTGGGTATCTGATGCTGAATTACGTCGATATTGCTGGCATCCACTGCCTGCGTATCGTCGTGAGCGCGCAGCGCCGTAATGGGCCCGCTCAACGAAGTTGCCTGCGGCACCGTAACGCCCGGAATGATGGGAATCACATCATTCACTTCGCCGGGAAATCCCGTAAGCAACAATCGGTCGCCGGTCGCCAAATCGCTGACTTCAAACTCGCTGGCCAAAGGCAGCCAAGCCGGCAGCGCTTCTTGCGTGGTGAATAAACCGACGTCGGGAGAGGTACCCGGATCACCGTTGTAATCGGGATGGGTAAGCGCCCGCAGCAAGGTAATCACTTCGCCCGTGCCGGATTGCACGGCGAACACGTTTTCCATCGGTGCCGTGGTATTGGTCCGAAACACCTCCGTCACGTGAGCGTTTGTCGCCATCAAGCGCTCGCCAATCGCAAAGGCAGTGCCCAGTTCGATATAGACAAGATCTTCCGGATTGGGCCCGACGCGAAACTCCATCACGACGGCGTAGGCGGATTCATTCATGACTGCGAACGAATCCTGATCGCTGGGACACAACAGCGCATTGGGAACCTGCGTGTTACATGCACTGAGCGCCCCTGCCACCGTCACCAATGCGACACAAGTCAACTTCAGTAACGAGCCGTCTCTCAATCGGCGCGCAGCGTCACTCAAACGAAACATACCTTTTCTCCTTCTGTGAAAATGGCGTTCGCACCCGCTTGTCGCGCCGGGCCACGCCGAGCGCGAGGGGTGCATCAGAAGGAAGTACCGGCAAGCCGAGCAGGTCTGCCCCGAAAATTTAGAAAAAGTTTTGAGCCCGGTTCCTGAGCCCTAATCGCAGATTTTGGGCCGATCACCGGGAACCAAATGCCGATTCTGAAAGGAAGAAATGACGGCCTTAGATGCCAAGTGCTACCCGGTGTGCACCTGCAAAGACAACTCCAACGACCTAGCTACCGAGAAGGGAGTTTGATCGTGAATACAAATTGCCCGCGCACCGCACACTTCACTACCACTGCGCAAACCCTAGAAGCTTTCGGCCCAGGCTCACGTGACACCATCGGCGCGCAAGAGTAGCGCCGTATCCTTCCATAGTAGGCGCTTAATCGATGAAATCACGAAGGGAGAATTAACTCGATGACGCTTCGCGCTTCTGCACCGCACGGCGCCGCCGCGCGTGAAACTCCGGCGCTTCCGTGAAACACGTGCCCAAGATACCGAGCGATTTAACAAAGGCCTTAAATCCGGTGCGCTTTAGCTCGGCCGGTTCGTCACCAACTGTCGGAAAGCCGCGTTCATCGGGCGTGAGTTTTTCCCAATTGCGGAATAGCCGCCCCCATTGACCGTCGAGCACCTTTTTCATCATCGACTTGGCCTTCATCGGGTACCAAAAGCTATCGTGGTAAATCACGCTGGCCATATACGCCCACGGTGCCAGCACCGTCTTTAGCGACCATTCGATAGGTTTCTTCAGGGGCCCCCAATAAATCTTGTGTTGCATGCGTGAGGCAAACGTCATCTTCTTGAATGGGCCAACGAAGTTCCAATTCTCTTCAGCGGCTTCCACATCGCCAACGACTTCAATCTCACGCGGGTCGCCACAGCCCAGGCCCTTCTCATGGGCCAAGCGAATGAACTTGATGCTTAGCGGATCCATCCCCATCAGTTTGGCGGCCACGGAATCGATCGCGACCTGATCATTGCTCGCCAGAATCACGTTCTTTTCGTGCGGAATCATGCAGCGCGGTCCCGGACCGTCGCCGGCGAACGTACCGTCCATCACCGCAAAGACGCCGCGATGAATCTTCTTCTGAATCATCAATAGATCGACCAGCGTTTCGTGAATCACCGGATGCGTCCAGTGCCGATGCTCGTTTAACAACCCGCCAAACGCATTCTTCATCGCGCCGGTCGTCGTCGTAAAGATATGCGTCTTCACCGTCGGCAAATGAATGATGTTCTCACCGATAAACCGCTTGGGAATGAAAAATCCATCGGGATACACGTCATTCAGGCAGAGAAATTCCTTGGTCAGGTCGCCCACCGCATCGCTGATATGCAGCCACTCCTCGCCTTCATACAGATGCACGTTGCGCAACCCGTGGGCGTCGGTCACGTTGACCTGCTTATTCTCGCGCTCGCCCAGATGCGCATCGATCACCACGGTGCGATTATGACAACCGTGAATCAGGTCAGGGTCGTAGCCGTCCTTTTTCATCGCCCGAATCACACCCTCTAGCTGCCAAGGCGTGGTGCTGCTGCCGGGAAAGAAAAAGTGCCAACTGATATTGATCTTCAGCGCCGTATCGGCGTCTTTAGCGACGGTACCCTGATAGTCCGCGAGATTGAGGAGCTTGTGATAGTCCTCCAGTATGGTCCGCGGACTCGTACGCAGGATCGCGACCTTGCTTGAATTATCGGAAGCCATTTCGCTCGGTGTCTCCTTCACTAAACCAAACGCCATCCTAGCTATCCCCACCGCACCCGCAAGCAAAGGGTACGGGGGTTCGCTTTTTGCGGACCCTCACCCGGATTCCGACCGCAATTAAATCGACACGGCGTATCGGGAAGCCGATATCTGGTTAGCGTCTGAGCGCAGGAGCAGATTGATCAGATAATGTCCGATAGCAGCGTCCAAAATAAGCAGGAAGGTGAGCGCGGCGTCAGCTTCATTAACGCCGTTCTCGACGCTCATCCCGCACACATTGCCATCGTCAATCAGTTCGGCGAGATCGTTACGGTCAACCGCAGTTGGCTGCAATTCGCCGAAGCCAACGACGGTCTCGATTCGACCACCTTGCTACCGGGCGGCAATTATCTGGCTGTGTGCGACGCGGCCGTCGGTCACTGCGCGCAAGAAGCCGAAGCAATCGCCGACGCCCTGCGATCGATTCTGGCATGCGAAAAGCCCGAGTTCAAACGCGAATACTCGTGTCATTCGCCCAACGAACTGCGCTGGTTCACTGTCAATATCAGAGGTTTTGAATACGAAGGCGAACGACACGCCGTCATCAGCCATATCAACTGTACCAGCGAACACCTGGACCGCGACCACTTCAAGAAGTTATCACTCGTCGCCCGCGCGACGAGCAACGCCGTCGTGATTACCGATGCGCAGGAAAAAATCGAATGGGTCAATGCCGGGTTCACACGAATCACCGGCTATTCTGCCGCCGAAGTACTCGGTCGCAGGCCAGCAGAGGTGCTGCAAGGGCCCGAGACATGCCAAGAAGCGAAACGCAAGCTCCGAGACGCCATCAAACGCGGCAAACCCATCAAGACCGAGATCTTGAACTACGCCAAAGACGGTCGCCCCTATTGGCTCGATATGGATGTGCAGCCGATTCGCGATGAAAACGGCCTCATCACCAACTTCATCGCCATCGAAAGCGACATCACCGAACGCGTTGAAGCTGAACAAAAGATTCGCGCGGCGCAAGCCGCGGCAGAGGCCGCCACCAAGGCGAAGGGCGACTTCCTCGCCAACATGAGCCACGAACTCCGCACACCGTTAACGGCTATCCTTGGTTTCGCTGACATCATGTCCGAAACGACAGAGGACCAGGAAGAAGTCGAATCACTGACGACGATTCGCCGCAACGGTCAACACCTGTTAGAGCTTATCAACAATATCCTCGATCTATCCAAGATCGAATCAGGCTCGTTCACGATCGAGTCCATTCCGACCGATCCGCGTCAAATCATCGAAGACGTGCTGGAGTCGCTGCGCGTACAGGCGGACTCAAAAAACGTGCAGTTACATGCCAAGTTTGGTGAGGCGGTTCCCAAGCAAATGCAATCGGACCCGTTGCGCTTCAAGCAAATCGTCATGAATTTGGTAGGCAATGCGATCAAATTCACCGAGTTTGGTGAGGTTTGCGTGGACGTTTGCATCGACGAGCGTCACTTACAGGTCGACGTCATCGATACCGGTATCGGCATGAAGCCCGATGCGGCCGAACGCCTCTTTCAGCCGTTCGCGCAAGCCGATGAATCGGTCACACGAAAGTTTGGCGGAACAGGGCTCGGCTTAACCATCAGTAAGCGCCTGTCTCAACAAATGGGCGGTGATCTTGTCCTGTTGTCATCTGAAGTTGGTAAAGGAACTAGGCTGCGAATCACGCTGCCGTGCCCGACAGTTGGCGCAGGCAATCGCGCAGAAACTGTCGCGGCGAAAGAAATCTCAACTGCTCAGTCGTCAGCGGAATCAGCCACCATTTTGAGCGGCCGCACCATCATGTTGGTCGAAGACGGCGTCGACAACCAACGATTGATCAGCCATATCCTAAAGAAGCGCGGCGCGCAGGTTCAACTGGCCGTGAATGGGCAGGAATGCGTCGATATGCTCTATCCTGATTCACAGGCTGGCTCACAACCCGACCTCATCTTGATGGACATGCAAATGCCCGTTCTCGATGGCTATCAGGCCACGCGGCAACTGCGCGACAAAGGTTGCACATTGCCAATTATTGCGCTGACCGCCCACGCTATGACCGGCGATCGAGAAAAGTGCCTGGAAGCGGGATGCGACGAGTTCGCAACCAAGCCCATCGATCGCGATCGACTCATCTCGTGCATCGTCGGCTTTTTGAAGTCCGCCGCTACCGCCTCAAGCTAACGCATTCTTCAAGACAATATCGCGGTCCGGGTGGTCAGATTTGATCGAAGCACTCGCTTACCAGCAGGAGGCGACGTCCACGAGATGACGCGACAACCACGGGATGATCGCTTTTAATTTATCCCGTAGGGATCAAAGGAAAATAGCCCCCCACATCGTGGGGGGACAAGATCTACGTATCGCACTGCATCCCGGAGGGATAGCAGGAATGCCGCGCGATGTTCCCTTCGTCCTTACAGGACGAAAGGCCCGGCGAGCACAACCACCGTTGAAAACGGTGGGCTATTTTCCAACGATCCCTACCGGGATCGACATATCGTTACTATTTTCGGGTTGCTACACATGCCTATCAGGCGCACGAATCCGGTAGCGTTGATTAAGAGACTGGCGTCTATTATTTAAACGCGCGATACTCGAATGAAATTTTCTCTAACTTGGTCGCCTTGCTACGTCGAAATCTGCGTCGTCGAAATCAACGTCGCGCTCGTAGTCGACGAACCAATACAACGCATCCAGCGTCGTCGTCTCATCACGATACCGCTCATCGGTCAACCAAACCCGTACACCGGCCACCAACAGCGACGGTCGATGCAAGAATAGGTCGACGAGCTTGGCCTCGAACGGGTCAGACTGCGGAAAGTGCAGCTTAAGCTGATAACAATCCGAAGCGCGCGGCCCCACGCGCCCCGCCCCCACCAATTGAATGAACATGTCAGATTGCGGTCGCGCCGCTTCGATGCGCCGCAATAACTTGCCTAACACTTCGCGCGGCCCGAAATCTGTGATGGGCAACTTCGCCTGTTTAAACACCACCGCCAACTCAGGGTTGAGCGCCGTCACCGATCCGGGACCACCGAAGAGCCCCTTGCGATTCAGCAGCAACACCTTGCCGTCGTTTTGATCGGCAACATAGGCGCAGGCGGCCAAGGTCGTTTCTTCTGTGACCCATTCAAAGTAAACGCTGTGCGGTTGCGCCCGATAGCGCGCCGCGATCTCTTCCAGTGGTTGTAAGCGCTGTAACAGTCCGAGCCGTTCCTGACGAAAGAACGTAAGCCGTGCCGATTGCACCTGCTCCGCCGCCATCGCGGCATCCGCCAAAAGATCGCGCGGTGCAAGTGCGTATGCGATGAGCTGCTCGCGCGCAGAATCGGCAACGGCATCGCCTTGCTGCGCGATCACACCGGTCTTACTTGGTGCAGTGGTTGTGGTAACGGCCTGCGGGGCGTCTTCAATGACTGCCGTGGCCTCGGGCCGACACCCAGAGACAATAAGAATGCTCACGAGGACGGCACATTTTGCTGCAGTTGGCATGTCAACTGATACCTTCGCTCTCAATTCTCATCGCCCGTATTGCCGAATGATAGTTGATCAGGCTGCCGTACACAGAATAGGTGCTGGGTGCCGCGCAGGATCAAATACCCACGTGATACTGCTAACGATGCATACACGGCTTCACCCAGTTCCATTCGAGCCAATTCGCGCAGCTCGTCGTCAGCACTTAGCAGCACAGTGCTACCGTCCAAATTCGTCAGGTATAAAACCCCATCCACGATGATTGCGGACGCATAAAACCGCCCGGACAGACGCAAACGCGCAAGCATCTTCCCTGTCTTCAGTTCACGGCAGGTAAGAATGCCAGTTTTGGAAACCGAGAAAATCTTCTGGTCAAAAATCACCGGCGAACACATCACCGGCACTTGTTTCTTACTTTGCCAAAGTTGTGTCGGCGCGGCGCTCTTATTGCTACCCGATATATCGATTGCCGTCAGATGAATCGGGTGGTTACATTCACCCGCGAAGACAACGGTTCCGTCGGCTGCGACGGGAGACGTCACAATCTGCTCGGCATCTGTCGGAATGCGCCACAATTCCATGCCCGTCTCAATATCGTAGCAACAGAGTTGCCGATAGCTGTCGTGAATCAGTAGTGCGCGGTCGTCTTGCGCGATCAAGATCGGCGTAGAATAGGCGTCACGCCGTCGCCGACGACCGCTTTCGTCGATCGGTCGTATCGCCTCCCATCGCTTCGCCCCCGTCGCCTTGTCGACCGCGACTGTAAACGACTTGTAATCCGTATCATAAGTGAGAATAAGAATGTTCTTCCAAAGCAGAGGCGAACTCGCCGCCTTGTAAAGTATGTCCGGCACAGAGTCGTTGCGCTGCCAACGGATGTTACCTTCAAAGTCCAAACAATAGGTACCCGCGCTGCCAAAACAGCAGTACACATAGCGCCCATCCGTTACAGGGGTCGCCGACGCAGCCGACGTCAGTCGTGTCGATCCGAGTAGTGGTCCGGCCGCACATTCTCTACGCCAGCGAATTGCCCCTGTCTTAAAATCGACGCAAATTACCTCGCGCACCGTCTGCCGATCCGGTCGCGCAAATTGATGTGCAACGATGCCCGCCACCCCTGCAACAATCGAAATGACAACGAATTGAATACCGATGCGAAGACGCTTGGTCTGTTGCGATCGAGAGAATTGTGGATCGACAGCGACGTTTTTCCTCCGCACTCGCTTGGCATAGATAAGCCCGAGGAACACAACGAAGCCCGTTCCGAGCGCCGCCGCAGCGATCGTCATTCGATGGCGCAGCCTTGCGTCGTTTCCTACCCGGTCAACGGCCGTGGTGAGAAAAATGCGCGCGCCGGAAATGACAGGCGACGAAAATCCCTTGCCGGGAACAGGCGTTTTCCAGACGTATTCCGGGAACTCCGAATTCGATGGCGAAGCGACTTCTTTCGCAACGCCCGAACCATCCCCGCGCCAGCCGTTCCAATCAGCGCGAACACTTGCAATTGAAACGACACAAAACGTGAAAAAGAATAGAACGCGAAAGCAACATCTCGATTTGTTGAAACAACGCGTCGACGACGGCGCGACGATTGTCATCGACTTTTCCGCTTGCGCTGCTTACGCTTATCCCGCTTGTTGGGCTTGTACTTCGGTCGGGCCGTCTTACCTTTGGCCAGCTTGGGCATGCCGCCCATCATGCCTGCTTGCGCCATTTGCGGGGCCATCTTCATTCGATCCATCGCGCTCATACCGGCCATGGCCTTCATCATGTCGCGTGCCTGCAAGAATTGTTTGCATAGACCGCTGACTTCGTCGGTCGCGGTGCCACTGCCGCGCGCGATGCGACGACGACGCGACGCATCGATCATTTTCGGATCGGCCTTTTCCTTGGCCGTCATCGAGTGCACGATCGCTTTCATGCGCCGGATTTCGCTCTCGTCGATATTCATATCGGCGTCGCGCATCATCTTGCCAACGCCCGGAATCATCTTCAGCATATCCTTCATCGAACGACCGCCCATCATCTTGTCCATCTGACCGATGAAGTCGTCGAGCGATAGCTGCCCCTTGGCCATCTTCTTCTCGAGCGTGGCCGCTTCTTCCGCCGTAACCTGTTGCTGTGCCTGTTCGACCAGCGAGACCACATCGCCCATGCCGAGGATGCGCCCCGCCATGCGATCCGGATGGAATTCTTCCAACCGATCGAGCTTTTCACCAACCCCGATAAACTTGATCGGTTTCTTGACGATGTTCTTGACCGACAAGATCGCACCACCGCGCGTATCCGAGTCGAACTTCGTCATGATCACGCCATCGAGTTCGAGGCGTTCGTTAAAGTGCTTGGCCGTGTTGACCGCGTCCTGACCGGTCATAGCGTCAAGAACGAGGTAAATCTGATGCGGCGTGGTGGCCCCGGCAATTTGGGCCACTTCCTTCATCAACTCTTCGTCGATCGACAAGCGCCCGGCGGTATCCAGGATCACCACATCGAGCAGTTGTTTCTTGGCGGCTGTTACACCGTTGCGGCAGACCTTGACCGGGTTTTGATGGTCGCGCTCCGCATGAACCGGCACGCCGAGTTGCTCGCCCAACGTTTCAAGCTGATCGATAGCCGCCGGTCGCTTCAAGTCAGCAGCGACCATCAGCGGTTTTTTGCCTTTGGCTAAGCAGTATTTGGCGAGCTTGGCGCAGGTGGTGGTCTTACCCGAACCCTGCAGACCCGCCATCAATATGACCGTGGGCGGGTTCGCCACCCAGGGAATGCGGGAATCGACAGGCCCCATCAGCTTGATCAACTCGTCGTGGACGATCTTGATCATCAGCTCGTCGGGTTTAAGCGTCTTTATGACCTCTTCGCCGAGGGCTTTTTCCGTGACCGACTTTGTGAAATCTTTCACAACATCGAGATGCACGTCGGCCTCAAGCAAGGCTGTTCGTACGTCGCGCATGACTTCGCGAACATTTTCTTCCGAAATCCGGCCTCGACCGCGCAGTTGGCGGAAAACGTCACTAAATCGATCCTGAAGTGCGTCAAACATCGCTCAGACACCCTGAAAGGCCCGTAAGGGCTGTTGTAACTCTCGTAATACGAACAGGATAGAGACGAAATCGATCCCCAGCAAGGATCGAATCGGGGGGAACTGTGGGCATCCGCCCACCCGTAGGCGCAGAATCCGGTGGTCAACTGCGGAAACACCCGCCGTTGAGATCATTGTGACTGATAGCCGGTCATTGAACCCGCACCAGCCACAGATAATGGGTTATTTGACCCATTTTGACACAATTTCGCCGATAATTCACAACATTAGACCTATCCCCTTACCTGCCAAGCAGTTAGAGGTCGGCCCAAAAGTGATTTTTCATAGGTATTTATTTAACAACATCTTACAACAAAACCCGCCCGTTTCCTTAAGCATTTAGGCGGTTTGACTTGCCCTCGCCCGACGACTAAATTGTCATTAGGAATTGGGGAATTCCGAACGATAAACATATAGGCGATTCGCCCACGATACTGGCTACTTTTAGCCGTGGCGCTCCTCCGGTAGGTGATAACCATCACTTACCGGAGGTTTTTTATGCGCACTAATGCGCAATTGTCATCATTTATGCGCTTACGTATAACGCAAGCATGAATCAAACGCACGGACCCATGCAAACCCTTGTCGTTCAAGTAAGTGAACCTTGTCGCAATCACTTCGAAGTTGTTTTGCGCGCCGCGCAGTTTGCCAACGCGCTACCCGGACAGTTCATTCAGATACTTTGTCGCGACAGTGAACAAACAACGCTTATTCCGATGTTACGACGACCTTTCAGCATCGGTGGCTTACAAAAAACAAACGATGGCGTGCTGTTAAATGTCTTAGGGCATGTCATCGGACCGGGTACACGTTGGTTATCGCAACTGAAAGAAGGCGACTTGGTCGACATCATTGGACCGTTAGGCAGCGCTTTCAACTTACCACCGAATGATTGCAAGGCGATTTTGGTTGCAGGGGGTATCGGACTACCACCCATTCGTTGGTTTGCTGAGCGTTTGGCACGTGACACACGATCGGCATGTGCAATCTTCGGATCACGCAACAAAGATCTGATACCGATGGCCATGCGTACCGCGCCTAAGACCGACGGCACACCCAATGATTGCCTCGCCCCCTTCGCCGCCGTCGGTATCGATGCGGCGGTAACGACCGAAGATGGTTCTCTTGGTCTGCGCGGTCGCGTAACAGACGCGCTGCAGGTGCTCTTAGAGCGGGAACGCGACCAACCATTCGCCGTTTATGCATGCGGACCTAACCCGATGTTGGAAGCCGTCGCAAAGTTGTGCGCGACGCGCGACGTTGCTTGCGAAGTCGCGCTTGAACGCGTGATGGGCTGCGGCATGGGCACCTGTCAGTCGTGCGTGGTGCCGGTGAACGATCACGCGGCTGAAGATGGTTGGCGTTACGCCCTGTGCTGTTCAGAAGGCCCCGTGTTTGATGCCACGCGTGTTATCTGGCAGCCATAAATCGGGCGCAACTTACTTGTCTTGAAATAGCGTCTCGGTACGAATCTGATACCGCTAAGCACGCTCGCTTCGGCAACGACAACAACATGCGATTGTGCAAATCAACTGCCCTGCCGTTCCGTTCCAAGTGCTCGTTTCACCCTTGTTTTACAGTATCAGACTGAACGTGATGCCGTCAGCTTGGCTTTCAACGCATCGCATGAATCGACCGTGAAATCGGGCCCGCGTGCGCTCAACGATTCGACATTTTCAAACCCCCACGTGACTGCAATTGAGATCATCCCGGCGTTGCGCGCCGTCTCAATATCAATCACCGAATCTCCCACCAAGGCGACCCGTTGCGGAGACGTATCCATCGCTCGACAAAGCTCTAGCGCCGGCCCGGCGTTCGGCTTTTTGGTGGCTTCATCGTGGTAGCCACGAACTGAGACGAAATAACTATCTAGCTGCAACGCTTGCAAGACGGCAACCACCATATCATGCGGCTTGTTCGACAACACCGACATCGGAATATCACATTGGCGACCAAATTCGAGCAAGTCGACCACACCATCGACCACCTTCGTCAGATCGTTGCAGTTCTTCTGATAATACGGTCGTGCGAACCGCTCGATGTCCGTCCAACGATCGGCTATACCCGAGAACGTCGCAGCGCGCTGACATAGAACGGGCAATCCGGCGCCGATCCAGGTCCTAACGCGTTCGTTACTTACTGTCGGTAAGCCAAGTTGTTGCAGTGCATGGTTAACCGCATTGGCGATATCACCGACAGAATCAACGAGTGTGCCGTCTAAATCGAAGATTAATGCGTCGATGGGATGCTTATTTGATAAATGAAGCGCGTTCATGAGCGCTTTATATCATGATTTAGACAAAAGTTGCCGAATAAGAAAAATAGGTACCGTGGTCAAGTTTTTTTGTTGACAAGTTCTTGACCTCGTCTAGACTTTTTTTCAGAAAGGAGGTGACGCTTATGGCGAAACGCAAGAAGAGCGGCACCAAGAAGAAGGCCTCCAAGAAGAAGGCCAGTCGTAAG
>JGI12316J14372_10001462_pt1 | contig 30312 bp, 31 predicted proteins | sample MarCyaLeptolynsp_FD_14372 | JGI IMG/M metagenome (IMG submission 14372)
CATGAATTGCGGCCAGGTAAGTCCCTTCGTCAGCGCGAAGAGGAGCGCGAGCGCGGCACCGGCACCAGCACCTTCGGTCGGCGTGAAGATCCCGAACCAGATACCGCCGAGCACGGCCAGAATGATCCCGAAGACACCGACCATGCTTGAGAGCAACTGGCCGAAACTCATCTCCATACGGTCGGCTGCCGTCTCCCGCGGTTGGGCTTCGGGACGGTTCTCGCCGACGACTTCAGGGTTCAGGATTGCCGAAACGATGATGTACCCGAGAAACAGGCTTGCCAGAAGAATGCCCGGCATGACACCTGCAAGAAACAGGCGGCCGATGGATTGCTCGGTCAGGATGCCCCAGACGATCATCAGGACCGAGGGGGGAATAAGCATGCCCAGGCAGCTGGAGCCGGCAATCGCACCAAGCGCGAAGCCGCGCCGGTAATTGAACGCCTTCATTTCCGGATAGGCGATCCGCGAAAAGGCGGCTGCAGATGCGATCGACACACCGGTGACGAAGGAAAAGACAGTGTTTCCTAGCACCGTCGCAATCGCCAACCGGCCCGGCAGCCGTTTGATGCCGCGATTGATGCCGTTATAGATGTCCGTAATTGCACCGGACCGGCCGATGAATTCACCCATCAGCATGAAGAGCGGAATGACGGCAAAGGTGAAATCGCGCAGGGCCTCGGCGGCGGTCGACGCGACAGTCGCCTCCACGATCCGCATCTTGCCGGTGACGAGGTAGATGCCGAGTGCGCTGGAAAGACCGAGTGCGACGGCGACATGGACGCCGAGCAGGACCAGCCCGAGCAGGCCGCCGACGACAAGAATTGCAGTGCCGAAATCAAACAAGGAAACGCACCCTCACCGGAATTTCAGCCGGTCGGACAAGCCAAAGGCTTCAATGACGGCCAACAGGAGATAGTTGAAGGCAGCGAGGCCGCTGCCGAAGATGATCGTGAAGCGCGCCGGCCAGACAGGGACGCGCAGGGCTCCTTCGCCGTCGAATTCGCCATTGGCGAATGATCGGAGCGCGGGCTTTATCCCCGCCTTCATCAAGAAGAGAAAGAAGGCAGCGCCCAGAAGAAGTCCGACGATGACGATGATTTTGCGGATTGTCGGGTTGAACGCGTCGATCAGGAAGTCTGCTTGCAGCATCGAGCCGGACCGGACCGCAAAACCCAATTGCAGGAACACGATCATGACCACCGAGTTGGCAACAATCTCCTTGGTGCCTTGCAGTGGCATGTTGAGCGCCCGGAAAATGATGTCGGCCAGAATGAAGAAACAGAGGATGAAGGCCCAGGCGGCGGCCAGGATCATGAGAAGTTTGGTGAGGTGGTCGGTCGCCCGGATCAGGAACATTGGACTTCAGCCGTTTCAGAGATTTTTCGCGGAAAGGCCGCGGTCTCAAGGGCACAGGCTAGTTTGCAGGTCCATGCCCCTTGTCGGGAAAAGATGCTGCAGCCGGTAGGGCTGCAGCACCAGTTGGCTGCGTTTGATTACTTGATCTCGTAGCGTACGGGCCAGGTGTAGCCACGGTCCTCGGCCTTATCGAGCACCAGGTTGAGAACCTGCTTTGCGGGCAGGCCTTGACCTTCCAGCTCGTCAGCCATCTGCTGCGGCCAGTCTTTCAGGCTATCTGCCCAGGCTGCACGGACTGCCGGGTCGATTTCGGTCACGGTGATCAGTCCGCGAAGTTCTTCCACCAGCCGGGCGTATTCCTTCTGGTTGACGATACCGGTCTGCTCTTCGTAGTCCGCCGCGACTTCATGAAGGATTTCCTTCACGTCGTCCGGAAGCTCGTTGTAGGTGTCCTGGTTGATGGTCAGGCCATGCCAGGTCATCGAACCGAAGCCGATCAGCGTGTAGTAGGGGCCCGGCTCGTAGAGCTTGAGGTTCACCCAGGCCGACGGGAACATGATCCAGCCTTCATAGACGTTGGTGTTCATTTCCGTGTAGGCCGTTGCCAGGGACGACTGCACCGGAGACACGCCGGCATATTTCAGCCAGTTCAGGTTAAGACCTGCGCCTGCGATTTTCTGATCCTTGAGGTCGGACAGGTTTTCCCACGCGAACGAAGTTCCGAGGTTGTAACCACCGTCCGCGATGCGCGACAGAAGAACCTGATTGAACTTCTGCGGGAAGACATCGGTCAGATAGGGAACTTCAGCGTAGACGTCCTGAGCGATCTGCAGCGACTGGACCGGATCCATCGTGCCGAATGGCATCATGACCTGGAACGCGTGCAGCGGAAGATTCGACGGCTCAAAGCAGTAGCAGAACCCGCCGATATCAATGATACCGTCCTGGACACCTTCCAGAACCTCGGTCACCTTGACGATCGAACCGGAATAGCCCTCTACGAAATTGATCGTGTGGTCGGTGCGCTCTTCAACACGTCTTTTCAGCTCAGGCTGAAAATAGTCGATCATCAGGCCTGCATAGACCACGCCCGGCGGGTGTCCCGAGCCGATACGCAATGTGATTTCTTCGGCCATCGCCGACGTGCTTGCCAGGGCAAGCGATGCAGCCAGTGTGGCACTCGCGAGTGTCTTCTTCATGCTTTCCTCCCGTAGTCAAAATTCCATGCACCGATCCATCCGGTGACGCCGGAATCCGGCCTTCTTGAAACGAGCCGGTCTTCCGTTCCTTCATCCGGCGGTTCCGCCGGGTATTTCGCGCCGGGCATGGTCTTTGAACACCTGCCCCGCGGTAGAAGCGCTTGCTTTCCTTCAGCTTTATTCCGCAGCGCTGCGGGCAGCCTGAAGTGCGTCTAGATCCGCGCGAAGTCCGGTTTTCTGCTCCTCGCTAAGCGGCACGAGTGGCGGTGCCATGCGCGTCCAGCTGTCGTCACCTGTCCGCCACGCTTCCATTTGTTTCATGCCCGCCATCAGCGGATACTTTGCTGCGGTTGCGCGGGCAGCCTTGACGTTTTCAAGAGCCTGATCGCGCGCAGCTCCCTCAGCATTCAAGGCAGTGCGGACCAGGCCGCCGAAAGCGTTGGTCGAACCGGAGATGATGCCAGCACACTTCGCTCCCAAAGCGTCGAAAACCATTGCTTCACTGGAGGGGTAAACGTCGAAATCCTTGTCGACGCCACCAGTTGCCTCGACAAACGCTGTCGATTGCGAGAAGTCGCCGCTGGAATCCTTCAGGCCGGCGATCACGGGCCCGAAATCAGCTTTCAGGCGCGCGACGAGCGTCGGCGAAAGCGGCGTCATCGACATTTGCGGGAAGTGGTAGAGATAGATCCTGAGCGCGTCCGAGTTCACCTTGTCGATAAGGCGCGCGTAATAAGCGTAGAGACCGTCGTCGCTGGGATTCTTGTAATAGAAGGGCGGCAGGACGAGCACGCTTGGGAAGCCTGCTTCAAGCGAGGCCTTTGTATAGGCGACTGCATCGGCAGAGGCGCAGGCACCGGTTCCGAAAATGACCTGGTCGGCCTCAAATCCTGCGGCTGCAAACGCGGCAGGAAGGGCGAGCCGGTCTGTCGCCGCGACGGAATTTCCTTCTCCGGTTGTTCCGGTGGGCGCGACGCCGTCGCAGCCGCCCTCGCTCACAAGGTGGCGGCAATAGGCAATCAGTTTGGCGGTGTCTACGGCTCCCTGATCGTCAAAGGGAGTAACGGCAGCAGCGTAAATACCGCGGCGGGCTTTTGACATGAAACAGCTCCTTATTCCGCGGCTTCTGCTGCGGCGTGTGTGTCTTTCATGGAGACAACGACCTTGATGGCATCGTCGATGCGCTCACGGGCGTATTTCAGCGCCGTCGGCAGGTCTTCCATGGGAAAGGTGTGCGTGTGGATCTTGGAAGCATCGAAGCGCTTTTCGGCCATGAAGGCCATCGCCCTGTGGGTGGCCGATTTTCCTTCGCCGCGGATGCCATAGAGATAGATGTTGTTGACGGCCAGATAGCCGAGGTCGAATTCGACCGGTTTTTTCGGGAAGGCCGCAAGACAGACCCGGCCGCCCCGGTTGGTCATGTGTACCGCCTGGTTGACCGTGGTCTCGCTGCCGGCACAGTCGACGACGTAGTCGGCACCTTTTCCGCCTGTCAGTTCCTTGACCCGGGCAACAACGTCCTCGTTGCGGGCATCGATCGTCACGTCGGCGCCCAGTTCCAGGCCGATCCTGTTGCGGTTCTCGCGGGTTCCCACCAGAACGACAGGAGAGGCGCCGAGCGATTTGGCAACAGCAACTGCAAGCAGGCCAATGGGTCCAGGGCCGATCACCACAACACTTTCGCCCGCCACCAGGCCACCCAGTTCTGTCAGGCCGTACATCGAGGTGCCTGCCGTCACGACGAGCGTTGCCTCCTCGTCCGGCATGGTGTCCGGCACCTTGATCATGGTGTTGATGTTGTTGATCGCGTACTGGGCAAAACCGCCATCGGTGGTGAAGCCGTTGGCCCGATGGCCCTTGTTCTGATCGCCGTAGTTTTTGCCGTAGTTGTGGCACGACGTGTACATGCCCATCCGGCAACGCTTGCACTGGCCGCATCCGGCATGGATCTCGACCGTGACCCGGTCGCCGATTTCGAACTCGTCAACACCCGGTCCGAGACCGGCGATGGTTCCCATGTACTCATGGCCGGGCGTGAAGTTCTTGTTGAAGGGTGGCCCGCCCTGGATCAGGGCCGGCGTTCCGTAGGTCATGATCTCCAGATCGGTCGCGCAAATCGCAACCGCATCGATACGGACCAGCGCTTCGGCCTTGCCCGGCACGGGAACGTCTTTTTCTACAAGATGCAGCTCGTCGGGATCTCCAAGAACCCAGGCCTTCATCTTTGACGGAACGGAATTGATTGCCGACGAACTCACGCGGCCCTCCCTGGCTGTCTGGGCAGGTCACCTTGTCTGGTCAAAAGGATCTTCAGGCGGGTGTTTCCGGCCCTTTTCACGAGGGTCCTTGGACTCAGATTGGTTAACCAATTTGGTTCATTTGATTCATAGTTTCACCATAAAACGGCTCCTGTAAAGAAAAAATCGATAAAAAAATCCGTACTTGAGTCTTTTTTACGAGTGTGCCTAAATTGAAATAGCTGAAATTTGACCAAAATAGAAATTGGTGAACCAAATTGGTGTTAGAGCTGCAGGCCCCATCGATACCCGCCCTTGACCTTTTGAGAGGCTGGCTCAATCAATCCGGCTTGCGTCCCGGCGGCCGCCTGCCCCCCGAACGCGAGCTGTGCGACACGCTGGGCGTTTCACGGGGCGTCTTGCGCAAGGCTCTGACTGTTCTTGAAGCCGAGGGAGTCGTTCACCGCAAAGTCGGCAAGGGTACTTTCCTGGGCGATGCCTATGCGATTGCGGGCGCCACCTCGGAAAGCCTGATGTTTCTGGCCGACCGGACGAGCCCGCACGAAGCGATGGTTGCAAGGCTGATCATGGAGCCGGAACTCACCGCCCTGGCGGCGGTCCACGCCACGCCGCGCCATCTTGTCCGTCTGCGTGAGCTCACTCAGGAAATGCGCGCGGCAACGTCCTGGCCGTCTTACGAGGAGCTCGATTTCGCCTTCCACACAGAGATAGCGGAAGCGGCGGGCAATACCCTGCTGAGCGAGCTTCACTGGCTGGTCAACAAGGTCCGTGTTTCGGTCGTCTGGTCGCGCCTTGATGTGCCTGAAGGCGGCCCGCCGGCGGACTACCATTCCTTCACCGAGCACGAGGCCATCGTGGCAGCGCTGGAGCGCCGCGATGTGACGGGCGCCAAGAACGCCATGCGTGCGCACCTGAAATCCGTCCGGGCGACCTTTCTGCCCGAAGACTGATGAGACGCCCCCAAAAAAGCGGGCTGAAATACTGAAACCGAGAGGCATTTCGCGTGATTGATCTTTATACCTGGACCACTCCCAACGGACGGAAGGTGTCGATCCTTCTTGAAGAACTCGGTGTCGACTACACGACACATGCGATCGACATTTCCAAGGGAGAGCAACACGAGCCTGACTTCCTGAAGATCGCTCCCAACAACCGTATTCCGGCGATCGTCGATCACGAGACCGGCGTCACCATGATGGAAACGGGCGCAATCATGCTCTATCTCGCCGAAAAGTACGGAAAATTCCTCCCCGAAGGGGCCGCTCGCTGGCCGGCGATTGAATGGCTGATGTGGCAGATGGGCGGTCTTGGGCCGATGCTTGGGCAGGTGCACCACTTCGTCAAATACAACAAGGGCAAGTCCGAATACGGCGAGGAGCGGTACTCCACCGAGGGACGGCGTCTTTACAAGGTTCTCAACACCCGTCTGGAGGGCCGCGATTACATCGCCGGCGATGGCCGCGGCGAATACTCCATCACGGATATGGCGTGCTGGCCGTGGGTATCGCGTTACGACTGGCAGGAAATCGACCTGAACGAATTTCCCAACGTCAAGGACTGGTACGTGCGGATCGCCGAAAGACCGGCGGTTCAACGCGGCTACCAGGTGCCGAAATACGTGAACGACGTTCCCATTCCCTAGGACGGCAAAATGACCTTTACCGCGTCACAGACTGGAATAAAGCGCCGGCAGAACCGTGCCGAGCGGTGCGTTCAGGTCTGCGATGCTCAGCCCAAGCAACAAGAGGCCGGGCAAGACGGCAAAGGTCATCAGTGTCGACGCAACGATCATGCCGGCGACCCTTTCCGGGTCCCGGTCGAAGCGCTCGGCAAAGACATATGTGACGATGGCCGACGGCATCGCGGCCATCAGGAACAGGCTCCCGGCTGCAATTCCGGTGGCGCCCAGAAGAATGACCGTCGTGGTGCCGGCGATCATCCCGATGACAAGTCTCGCCACAGCCAGCACCAGAGCCGTCTTGATGTCGCTGACATGAAGGCGCGCGATTGCGGCACCCAGCAGAATCACCATGACCGGGATCATCATGCCGCCCAGCAGACGGGTCGTCTCGCTGACGACCTCAGGTGGCGTTATGCCGGTCGCTTTGACAATGAGCACGGCGGTCACCGACCAGACCAGGGGTTCTTTCAGTGTTCTAGTCAGCGAGAACGAGCCGGCGGTGACAATGGGCATCACCGTGTATTGCAGGATCGCGATCACGAAGAAAAAGGCGACACCGATCGCAAGACCTTCTTCGCCAAAAGCGAGCAGCACGATCGGAAGACCGATATTGCCCGAGTTCGGCATTGTCAGACTTGGCAGGAAACTGCGCAGGTCGAACCTGGACACAAGCAGAAAGGCCGTCGACAGGATCCCGGCAATGATGCTGGCGCAAACTGCGCCGAAGGACATCAGAAGAAGCACCTGTTCGGGAAGTTCGGTGGATGTCAGCGAGGAAAACACCAGCGCCGGCGTGCCCACCATCATGACCAGCATGCTCATGCTTTTGGTTTCGAGGTTCGGCCCGGCCTTCTCGATCCAGTATCCGATCGCCGTCATCAGCAGCAGCGGCGCGATCACGCCAACAAGTTCACCAATCAAGTCAATAGTCCTCGAAAATCCGATGAGGCCGGCCGGGGCGGGTTTCAGGTGGTCCGCGGAGCCGGATCTGACGGCAGGACAAAGGCTTGCGTCAAGTCTCGATGTCGCTCGCTCGGTTCAGAATTGCCAATACGCGCTATCAGAAAAGCTGATTTAGAAAAGCTCTCGTTATTCGATATTCATGTAGCGACGACAAAAAATTCGATTTTTTCGGGAGGTGTCATTGGCTCACGTAACGCCTGTTGATCTTGAGGCCAGCCGGGAAGCGGCTGAGGAAATCAAGTGGTTGGCCGGTCAGACGGGATTCGTCGCAAATTCGATGCTGACGCTGTCTCATCGTCCGGAAATCGCCAAGGCGGTGCTGAACCTGATTCGGGCGGTCGTCCGGAACCCGAATGCCACGGTCGACCCCGCGCTCTTGTGGATGGTTGCCCACGTCACCAGCCTTTCCAACGGGTGCCAGTATTGCTCCGCGCACACGTTCAAGAACGGTGCCGACAATGGCGTACCGCAGGAAAAACTCGAGGCTCTTTGGGAGTTTGAGACCAATCCGCTGTTTTCGGACGTGGAACGGGCAGCGCTTCGGATAGCGCTGACCGGAGGGCAGTGCCCGGCCTCGGCCGACCCGGCCGACATGGAAATTCTCAGACGCCATTACTCGACGGCGCAGATCGTCGAAATTTGCTCCGTCATTGCGTTGTTCGGCTTCAACAACCGCTGGAACGCGCTGATGGAAACTGAACTGGAGGAGAGTGTCGTCAACTTTGTGAACAGCAGCAATTACCACGGACCTGACGCAAGTGCGTGAGGCCAGACGGACCGTTTGAGGAGACGGTCCGAAGCAGGAGGAGGAAGAAACGTGACTGAGAAGAAGAGTGGTGCAAACCGCAGAACGTTCCTCGCTGGTGCCGGCGCTGCAGCCGGTATGGCGGGGCTTCAAATTACCATTCCCGGAACGGCTCTGGCAGCCGGGTTCCCGGAACGTCCGATTACCCTGGTCGTGATGTATTCCGCCGGTGGCGGCACGGACACCATCATGCGCAAGATCGCGCAAGAGATGGCAGACGCCCAGGGCTGGAACGTCAATGTCATCAACAAGCCGGGCGCCGTGGGCGGCATCGCCACACAGTTTGTCGGCGGACAGCGCTCCGACGGATACACCGTGCTTGGCGGCGCGAACTACAACCGCTTTGTCCGGGTTCTCGGCCATGCGGACTTTACGCCCTGGGAGGACTGGGTTCCGTTCAAGGCGGCAAACGCGCTGGCGTCCTGGTCGGTCGCGGCCGACAGCCCGTATCAGACGTTGAATGACGTGATCGAGGCGGCCAAGGCCAACCCGGGCAGCGTCACCATCTCCACGTCCGGAACGGGCGGTGTCTGGCACGAACTTGCCATGATCATTGCGAACATGGCCGGCATCGAGCTGAAGTATGTTCCCTACAAGGGCGGCAAGCCGGCGACACTGGCAGGCCTTCAGGGCGAGACTGATATCGCCGGTGGTGGTCTGCACGAGCACATCGACCTGATCCGGGCCGGCAAGCTGCGCAACCTCACCCATACGAGCATCGAGGACATCACCCTTGACGATGGCACGGTGCTGCCGTCGATCGCTTCGATCATTCCCGAATCGAGAGCGTTGCTGCCGGTTGGTGCGACCTACAACTTCATGGTCAAGCGCGACATTCCGCCCGAAGCCATGCAGGCACTCGCGGACGGCTTTGTCGCTGCGGTCAATTCCGATGGTTTCCAGGAGCTCCTGAAGTCCAAGTTCTTCCAACCCGATGTCAAGATCGGTGAGGAAGCGGACCGTGAAGGCGCGCTGATGGAAGCAGTCACCGTTGAAATCTTCAACAAGTTCAAGGACCAGATCGGCGCCGACGTAAAGACGGCCGAGGAACTTGGCTTGCCGAAACCCGAAGACTTCGACGCCTGGTGGCCGCCTGAAGGCTACACGCCGCCGCCGATCAAATCCGGCGCGTAAGCAAAGTCCGGCCCCGGCTGCATCAGCCGGGGCCAAGCACTGACCAATCAAAAAAATGAATCGAGGGGACGCTAGTGAGCGACCACACCCAGCCTGACGTGAAATTCGAGGGCGAAGAAGCCGGCACCGGCTACGCCTCGCCGGGTCTCGACATGATCGCGGCAATCTTGCTGATCCTGCTCTCGGTTGCCGTCATGATCGGCAGCATGGCGCTGCCCGTGCCCGACGATCTGCTCACAGCCCCCGGATTGCTGCCCTTCATCGTAGCTGCCAGCCTGATGGTGATGGCGCTTGGCCTGGGCGCATCCGCGGTCGGCCGCTGGCGCCAGGGGGTCAGGGTCCCCATCCTCGAGGGCCGGGATATCTCAACGGATGTAAAGTCCCTCATTCTTGCAGCCGCGATCGCCGTCTATATCGCAGGCCTTCAGTTTCTCGCCTTTCGTAATGACGTTGTCATCGGCGATATCCGGCATTCGGTGACTGCGTTCGAACCCGTCACCATTCTCGCACTTGCGGTCATCATGCGCATGTCCTGGAACGGGCCGCTCTGGATCATCTGTGCGGTCTCCGTTCTCTGGACCCTGCTCCTGAGCGCGGTTTTCCAGCATGTCTTCAATATTCCGCTGCCGGGGTCCTTCTGATGATTGACGCGCTACTTGCGGCCATGCAGCCGGGCCTGTTGTTCATGTCGCTTTGCGGCGTGTGCCTCGGCATCATCTGGGGCGCTCTTCCCGGTCTGTCGACGACAATGGCCATGGGCCTGCTGATCGGCCTGTCCGCCGGCATGTCGCAGGAAGTCGCCATCAGCTTCATGCTCGGGGTCTACACAGGCAGTGTCTTCGGCGGCGCCATTTCCGCCGTTCTGATCAATATTCCCGGAACGCCTGACGCTGTACCGACAATGATCGAGGGGCACCAGCTTGCCCAAAGAGGTGAGGGCGGCCAGGCGCTTGGCATGTCGATTGCCGCTTCCTTTGTCGGCGGCATGGTCGGTATCGCGCTTTTGATCATGCTGATCCCGCTCATCCTGGCATTTGCGCTCAATTTCAAGTCCTGGGAGATGTTCTGGCTGGCGATTATCGGCATCATGGTGGCCGGGTCGATGGCCGCCGGTTCGGTGCCGCTCAAAGGCTGGATCGCGGGCTGGATCGGTATGCTGATCGCCTTTGTCGGGCTGGATGCGATCCACGCGGTTCCGCGTTTCACCTTCGGGTCCTTCGCCCTTTATGACGGCATATCCTATGTCGCCGTGCTGATTGGTCTGTTCGGCCTTTCGGAGATCCTGCGCACTTTGCCGGCCAAGGACATGCCGACCATCCCCTCCGATGTCGGGCGGATCATTCCGCCGCTCGGAAAACTGGCCAAGTACATTCCGAGCGCGCTTCGCTCCGGCTCCATAGGTGCCTTCATCGGCGCAATCCCGGGGGCCGGCGCAAACGTGGCATCCTTCCTTGCCTACGATATTGGGCGCCGTTGGGCCCGTCCCGAGGAAAAGGCGAAATGGGGCAAGGGCAGCTACCAGGCCATTGTCTGCGCGGAAACCGCCAACAACGCCAATATCGGCGGGTCGATGCTTCCGACACTTGCGCTTGGTATCCCGGGCAATGCGGCAGCGGCAGCCCTTCTTGCGGCTCTGACCCTGAAGAATGTCGTGGTCGGTCCGACCATCGAGATCGATCATCCGGGTCTGATCTATTTCATCTACGCCTGCCTCATCGTCGCGAACCTGATGATGTATGTCGCCGCCTTCGCCCTGATCGGACCGTGCGTGAAACTGTTCAGCCTGCCGCGCGGCATTCTGATGCCGATGATCCTGCCGGTCTGCGTGATCGGTGCCTTTGCGGTCAAGCTGACCATGGCCGATGTCTGGATCATGTTTGCCGCCGGCGTCTTCGGCTGGGTCTTCACGATGATGCGGTTTCCGACAGCGCCCGTCGTGCTCGGAGTGATTCTGGCACCGCTTGCCGACGAAAATCTGCGCCGTTCGCTGCTGGTTTTTGAGGACAAATCCATCGGTTTCATCCTGTCCCAGTGGATCGGCACGGTCCTGATGATCGCTGTGTTCTTTGTCATCATCGAAGGTGTCCTGCGCGCCCTCATGTCGCTGCGCAAGGGATCGGATGACGCGGAACCGACACTCACGTCCCCACCAAACTAAGGAGTTATTTGGTGCCAACGAAGAATAAGGAAATCGGTCTTGCCATTGTCGGCTGCGGCACGATCGGCCGCATCCGGGCCGAAATTGCACGCGCCTATCCCGGTGTCGGCTGGATCGGCCTTTGCGACATCAAGTCGGATATCGGCCAGAAGCTTGCCGACGATGTTCAGGCGGACTTTTTCACGACCGATTTCAGAGAATTGCTTGTCCGGCCGGAAATCACCGCAACGATCATTGCGACGGATGAGAACTTTCATTTCGAACCGACCATGCTGGCGATCCAGCATGGGCATGATCTCTTCATCGAAAAACCGCTGGCAACCGATGCCCGCCAGTCCGCGCAGATCCTGGCGGCGATCGAAGAAGCCGGTGTCGATGCCGTCATCGGCTACACGCAGCGTTTCCGCCGCCGCTTCCTGGCCATCAAGGAGCGCCTGATCACCGGACAGATCGGCGATGTTCATTCGGTCGTCACGCGCGCGTTCATGAACCGCATGGTGCCGATCGCGACCGTGCAGCGGACGCAGGAACGCGCCACCCTCACGCCGATGGTCGTCTCCGGCACACACAGCCTCGACATGTCGCTGTGGCTTCTGGAAGGCAAGAAACCGGTCAGCGTCTACGCCCGCTCGACGGACAAGGTTCTTGGCGCCTGGGGCACGAAGGATTCCACGTTCGGCATCTTTACCATGGATGACGGTACAATCTTTTCCATGAACATCTCCTGGGCGTTGCCGGAAGTCTGGCCGGGTGCTGTTTACGGGATCGAGATAGGCATCGTCGGGTCGGAAGGTGTCATCGATATCGAGGACACGCACCGCGACCTGGTCATGGCAACCAATGTCGCACAGGGCGCCGGATACGCGCCGGAAGGCTACAAGGCGCCGGACCGGCACGTTGATTTCCTGACCAGCTACCCGCCGGGCGACCTGCATCTCGGCCAGCTTTGGGGACCGATGCGTGAGGAGACCAACGCCTGGTACCAGAGGCTTTACGCCGGTCTCGACACGCCGCACGCAACCGCACAGGACGGCCACCGCAACCTGCTGCTGACCATGGCGATGGATCTTTCCGCCAAGCGAGGCGAAGCAGTGGCGTTGCCACCGGACCCGGCCGAATTGATGGCGGAACTCGCCTGAGGAGAAAGACCATGACCATCACGATCAGGTTCGGCGGGTACCAGGGTGACAAATCCGTCCATACAAGAGGCGGAAGAGCTCTTGCCGAAGCGCTCAAACGCACAAGTGGTGGCGCTGCATCCATCGACTTCGACGAAAACATAGTCATCCGCGGCCACAAGGCCGCGGATCTTTTGTCTATGACCGAAGAAGGAACGCTCGACGGTTGCTACTTCTCTTCGAGTTATCTGGCAAAACGCGTGCCCGAGCTCGGATTGTTCGATCAGCATTTCGTCGTTCCTGACCGCCGCAGGGCCTATGCGGTGCTCGATGGGGCGCTTGGCGAGCGGCTGAAGACAAAGGTCTCGGAGGCGACCGGTTACACGGTGCTTGGGTACTGGGACAACGGTTTGCGCCACATTTCGAGCCGGGCACCGATCCGGGCACCGGGTGACTGCACCGGTCTCAAGCTAAGAACGCTTGCCAACGAGGATCATCAGCGGGTCTTTCGCGCGCTCGGTTTCGATCCGAAGGCCATCGACGTCCGCGACCTGCCGGCGGCAGTAGAAGACGGCACAGTCGACGCGCAGGAAAACCCGCTGACAAACATCTACAATTTCGGTCTGCACAAGACCCACCGCAGCATCACGCTGTCACGCCATCTGCTGGGTGTCGCTCTGGTCCTTTTCCGGACCAAAACGGTGGAAAGCTGGCCGGATGACATCCGTCTTGCGGTGGAAAAAGCCGTCGCCGAAGCAACTCTGGCACAGCGCCGATTTGCCGAGGAAGACGATCAGATCTGCCGCGACGCCCTGGAAGCAGAGGGCGTTGAAATCATCGACCTGAGCGAAGAGGAGCGTGCCAGGTTTGCCTCCACCTGCAGAGGGGAAGTCGATACGACCCGCAGGGCCTTTGATGCCGAGCTAATCTCGTTGTTTGACAAGGAGTTAGATGCAGCATGAGCACTATTCGTGTTCTGCATTCATCTACTCAAAGTTAGCATTTCGGATCAATTTGGCGGGTCGTTAGTCTGGTGCTTATGGAAGGAAAAAGCACAGATGAATCCTGTTAACAGACGTATCGACCCGGAAGTGATTGTCTCGGCAATCCTGGGAGTGGCGTCGGCCCTGTCGATCGTCTTCATGTCGGCTCTGGTGGCACCACCGAAGGTACTCTTCGGCCGGTCGCTCACGGCTATCTCGCCGACCTTGTTTCCTTACCTCGTCCTGACTGGGCTGGTCCTTCTCAACCTTCTGTTTCTGTATCGTTGCAAGGTGCGGCCCGAAGGCTTCTGGTCCGAACCTGTCTATGCCGAACAAAGCAGCATACGGGGTCTGCTGCTCTTCGCGATCATGCTGTTTTATGCGCTCACCATGGCACCGCTTGGATTTTTGATCTCAAGCGTCCTGACGCTCGCCATGATCACGATCCTTGTCGGCAATCGCAGCCCCTGGCAGATTGCACTCGTTTCGTTCCTCCCCCCGGTCGTGCTCTATCTCGGCGCCACCCGCCTGCTTGCGGTCGCGTTGCCCGAACTGTCGCCGATCGAGTTTTTCTACGCCTACATCCTTGGTGAAAGCGGCGGCAACGGGGGAGCAGCCCAATGATCGAGCAGTTCGCCCAAGGGTTTGAAATGGCCTTCCGGCTGGACACGATTGTGTTCATTTGCCTTGGCCTGTTTGGCGGCATGCTGGTTGGTGCGCTGCCCGGGTTTACCACCCTGATGGCGATGGCCATTCTCCTGCCGATCTCCTTCTTCCTCGATCCGCTGGTGGGCATCCCGTTCCTGCTGGGCATCTATAAGGGCGGCATGTTCGGCGGCAGCGTGCCGGCGATCCTGGTGTCGATGCCTGGAACCGGTGCTGCGGTCGCAACGACCCTCGACGGCTACCAGCTCACCAAGAAGGGCCAGTCGCGCAAGGCGCTTGATACCGCGCTGGTTTCTTCGGCCTTCGGCGACACGTTCTCCGACATTTTCACGCTTGTGATGATCTTTCCGATCGCCCTGCTCGTCATGCAGTTCGGCCCACCAGAGATCTTTGCGGTACTGCTCATGTCGCTGGTGATCATCGCGGTGACAACCGGTGGAAACGTTCTGAAAAGCCTGATCATGATGCTGCTTGGCATCTGGCTTTCCTTCATTGGCACCGACCCGCTCGGCGGCGTTGAACGCTTTACCTTCGGCCTATTCGATCTGAAGTCCGGCATTCCGCTTCTTCCCATGCTGATCGGCGTTTTCGCCATCCCCGAGATTGTCAATGTGGTGATGCGCTCGACGCAGGGACAGGCGCTTGCCGCTGTTGTCGGCGACCGCCTGAAATGGTCTGAATTCAAACGGATCTTCCGCACCCTGTGCCGCTCCTGTGTCATTGGAACGAGCATCGGCATCATTCCGGGTCTCGGGCAGGTTGTTGCCGCCATGATGGGCTACACGGCGGCCAAGAACGCGTCAAAGACACCTGAGAATTTCGGCAAGGGTGAGATCGAGGGGGTTGCCGCGGCAGAGTCGGCGAACAACGCCGTCAACGGCCCGACGCTTGTGCCGCTGCTGACACTCGGAATTCCGGGCGACAACGTGACCGCGATCCTGCTCGGCGCCTTTGTTGCACAGGGCCTGCGTCCCGGACCGCAACTCTTCGAGGAACAGGGCGCGACGGTGTTTGCGATCCTGATCGCCATGGTTCTGGCGAACCTCTTGTTCCTGGTCATCGGCTACCTGTCGGTGCCGTTTTTCGCGCGCCTGGTGACCCTGAAAAACTCGATCCTTGTGCCGGTCGTGATCATGTTCGCCTTTGCCGGAGCCTTCGTATTCCGTTCCGATTCCATCGATCTCCTGATGCTGGTCGGCTTCGGCGCCTTCGGCCTGATCGCACGGGCAGCGCGGTTTGATGTCATGCCGATGGTGATGGGCTTCATTCTAGGGCCGCCGATGGAATACGCCTTCGGCCAGACGGTCGCGATGGCGAACAATGCTCCGTTCGCCTTCCTGTTCACCGAGCGGCAGGGAATGCTTTTCGTTCTGATCCTCATTCCGGTCATTGCCTTCATCCTTTGGAGGAGGATGAAGAGGATGGCCACGGGCTAGCTACCCATTGAGGAACACGGAGGCCGCGTCTGCATCGTCCGCTGGCTCTCCAACACCTTCAATCGATGCATACGGAGGAGGAAGTAATGTTCAAGAAGCTATGGAAAGGCGCGGTTTTTGCGGCCGCAGCGACCCTTGCGGGCGCAGTCTCGCCGGCTCTGGCAGAATATCCGGAAAAGCCGGTGACGATGGTCATTCCGCTCGGTGCCGGCGGGTCGCATGACCTCAATGCCCGTGTCATCACCTCGACGATCCCGTCGTTCCTGAACCAGGCGATGATCGTTCGCTTGACACCCGGTGCAGGCGGCCAGAAGGGAACCCAGGAAGTCGCCAATTCCAATTCGGACGGCTACACGCTCCTGTTCAGCCACAACTACATCGACATGCTTCAGCAGCACGTTGAGAACCTGCCCTACAATCCGATGGAAGACTTCGTTCCGGTCGCCCGCATCAATTATGCGCCGATCGCCGTCGTTGTCAGGGCTGACAGCCCCTATCAGACCTTCGAGGAACTGATCACGGCAGCAAAAGAAAAGCCGGGTGAAATCCGCATGGCCCATTCCGGCAACTGGGGCGCGTTGTTCGTTCCCGCTGCGCAGATCATGAAAGCGCGTGACGCTTATTTCAACATGGTTCCCTATCAGGGTGGTGGCCCGGCTATGCAGGCGCTTTTGTCCGGTGACGCGGACTTGACCATGGGCTTCCCGTCGACGCTTTCTTCCCTGCTGGCGTCAGGTGACGTTCGGGTTCTGGCAACTGCCGGTGCAGAGCGGATCTATCCTGACGTTCCGACATTCGGCGAAGTTGGTGTTGAAGGCGACGTCGGCTTCATGCACCGCGTGGTGCTGGCCCCGGCTGGAACGCCGCCGGAAGTTCTGGAAAAGCTGGAAGCCTCTTTCGCGTCTCTTCTGGAGGACAAGACCTACAATCGCATGATGTCCCGCCTTGGCGAGAACGTCGATTACATGTCCGGAGCCGACTACCAGAAAATGCGCGAAGAACAGGCTGAGGCCTACAAGGACCTGGTCGCCTCGATCACGCAGTAAGGTGAGCACCGGCCGGCATCGTGCCGGCCGGTCAAGACCACTGGAACGCATCCATGACCCCCTGTCCGGCAGGGGCAAAGAGATTGGTTTGTCTCGCGCGGAAAGGGATCCGGCATGAGAATTAAGGAAAAACAGATTTGGACCTTCCGGGTCAGCGGACATCAGGAAACAGGGACCAAATCTGTCGTTCGTGCTCGCGACGTCGAAATGGTAATTGACGAGCCGATCGAACGCGGCGGCACCAATCTCGGACCCATGCCGGTCGAGACCATGATTGCCGGTCTGGTTGGCTGTACGCACGTCATTTCAAACAAGCTCGCCAGGGCAAATGATGTCGACATCACCGAGATGGATATCGACGTCGTCACCACGATGGACAGCCGCGGCACACGCCTTGTCGAGCCGATCGACGTGCCGTTTCCGGATGTGAAAATCTCGATCACGGCACAGATGACCGGGACCGATGAGGGCATCACCGCCGTCGTTGAAAAGCTGCGTCATCATTGTGCGGTTTCGAAGATGCTGCAGATGTCGGGCAGCCGGGTGACCGAAGCATGGACGATAAACGGTCGAAGCTGGGGGGCAGAGGCCGCCTGACCGGTTTCGGCTGAACAGGCCGGTCCGGCAAAGCACCGGGCCGGTCTGGCATGCAAATCGGCATTATCCTGCTTTGCGGTCGACCTTTGGAACTCCAGTCTCGTCGGCCAGACCGTCAAGCACGGCAAGAAGTGCCGGAGGAATTGGGATGCCATTGGCACTGCGTTCCTGGCGCGTTGCCTCGAGCCGCTCGCCGGGCAGTCGGATGTCGTCAACGCCGGGAAGACGCTCCGATGATTTCATCTCGTCCCAGACCGCGTCAATCGAGGTCTTGAAGGCGGCAGGGTCCATGAAGGCGGCGATATTGAGCATGAGGATGAATTGACCGGTATTGGTTTGCGTTACCGAATCCGCGTTGAAATCAACCACGTTGCGGCCAAAGGCGGCACCGTTGAGAACGCCTGCCAAAATACCGAATACCAGCGAAAGCCCGTACCCCTTTGGCCCGCCAATGGGCAGCAGAAAACCCTCGGCGGATCTCTTCGGATCGAGAAGGGGTTTGCCTTCGCGATCGATCATCCAGCCCTCGGGCATCATCTCGCCCCGTTGTGCGGCTGTCTTAACCTTGCCGTAGGCGGCAACAGTGGTGGCCATGTCGAGAATGATCGGCGGACGCTTCGCTGCCGGGATCGCGACGGCGATCGGGTTGGTGGAAAGCAGCATGTCCGTTCCACCCCAGGGCGGCATGTGGTTGGCACTGCCGACAGCCACATAGAGCCCGATCATGTCTTCGGGAAGCGCCTTCATCGCATAAAGGGAGGCAGGTCCTGCGTGGTTCGAATTCCGCGATCCGACCCAGGCAACGCCGGTCTGCCGCGCCTTGTCGACCGCAAGATCGGCGGCATGGTTCATCACCAGGTGACCCATGGCATTGTCGCCGTCGACAACCGCGCTGGCCGGATAGTCTTCTGCAAGCGAAAAGGCCGGCGATGGATTGATGCCCCCTGCCCGGATGCGCTTCACGTATTGCGCAAGCCGAAAAACGCCGTGACCGTCCTGGCCGATAAGATCGGCCGTCGTCATCAGACCTGCAACGATGCCCGCATCTTGGGCGGCAAGGCCATTTGCCTCAAGGATGCCGGAAATAAAGCTTTCAAGCGCTGCTCCAGTTACGCGTGTCTCAGACATCCACCTGTTCCACCATTGTTTCCGTTCCAAAAAAGGATGAAGTCGTGTCCACCGTGATCACATACAAGGATATAAAGCCCTTCCAGCGCGGAGACGGTGTCGAGACCCGGCTCCTGATCGGCAAATCGGTGAGTGACAGCGCGCCGTTCACCACCGGAACGACCGTGTTTCCTCCCGGCTGCAGTGCCCCGATGCACTACCACAATTGCGACGAACAGGTCACGATCCTGGAAGGCGAGGCTGAAGCCAGCATCGGAGGCATCATTCACAATCTGGTGGAAGGTGACACGGCTTTCGCTGAAGCCGAGTCCCCACACTATTTCAAGAACACCGGCGAAGGCCGCCTTGTCATCATGTGGATCTATGGCGCGCGCGACGTGACGCGCACCTTTGTCGAAACCGGAGAAACCGTGGCGCATCTTTCGTCGGGCGACCAAGTCTAAATCAAACCTGCTTTGCCGGCTAAGCCGGCGAGCTCAGCGACACGTTCAGCGTTGTTCTTCGCAAGCGTGCCGTCCTTGTTCCAGAGCGAGTTCTCGAACCCGATGCGGGCCTTGCCGCCAAGTTCGAGAGCTTTCAGGAGGCAGTCGGTTTCCTCGCGTCCGAAGGCGCACAGCATCCAGTCGAACGAATGACGCCCGGCAAGGTCCATCATCGGCTCGATGAAGGGTTCAATATCTTCCGGGCGGCTGACTTTGCTGCCATCGTAGGAGCCAAGAACCAGTTGCACCTGATGGGACGTCCCTGGAACAATTCCTTCTTCGACAAGGCCGACAAGGCGCTTCAGCTCGTCTCGCGCGTAGCAGATATGCTGGATCGAGACGCCATTGTCGTGGGCCCAGTGATAGGTTTCCCGGGCAGCCGGGAGCGTTTCCGTATCGGGTAGAAATTCCCTGACGGCGACGGAGACAGACTTGGGTCGCATCGCCCTTATCAGGTCTCTCTGGTCGGCTGCGCTGAAGCGTCCAGCGGTTTCGCTGGTAATCTGAACGAACCAGCCGGGAAGCGCTTCTGTGAGGCGTTCGATGACCTCCGCATATCGCCCGGCATCGAGACTGTGCAGGCCTTCGTCGTCGCGGACGTGGGCGTGGACACCACCTGCGCCGGCGGCAGCGCACGCAAGGCAGGTCTCAACCAGCTCGTCAATGCTCATTGGCAGGGCAGGATGGGCGGACTTGTCCCGGCGCGCGCCGTTTGGCGCGACGAGAATTTTCGGTAGCTCGGTCATTTATACATTCAGGTGGATGGTTTCGCGGGTCTCGGCAGATTGCGCAATTGCTTCAAGAACTTCAATATTGTGGATCATTTCCTGGTGGGAAAACCGGTAGGGTTGGCGCCCCAGACATGCATCCTTGAAGGCTTCCAGGTTTTTGACGACCGCATCGGTCCATTCGTAGACAGTTTCCTTCAGCGGCTCTCCGGTCATCGACTCAACATAGCTCACCTTGCCGCCCGGTGTATCGGGATGGGTGTCGTTGCGTGCTTCGATCCACCTGTCCGTTCCGAACACATGCATGCGAATGAAATGCGGCGTGTGCAAAATGGCACTCAACGTTGCCGTCATACCCTCCTTGAAGCCGAGCTGGACGGTCACGAGATCCCCGGTTTCCCAGCCGAGCGACCGGTTTGCCGTCATGGCCTGCACGGTCTTGACCGGCCCGAAGAAGGAAATCAGCAGATCTGTCAGATGAATGCCCATCGCGGTCATGCCCGCAGCGGGGGAGACGGCCTTGGATGTGCGCCAGTCGCCCGCAGGTACGTTGATCAGCTTGTCGTGGCTGAAGGCGGCTTCCGCATGCATGATCTTGCCGAGGGCACCTTTGTCGATTGCTGCCTTCAGAGCTTCCATGGCCGGTTCGAAACGGCGCTCGTGGCCGATGCCAAGGGTTACTCCCGCATCCTCGCAGGCTTTCACCGAACGGCGCGCACTTTCGCCTGTCAGGCCAAGCGGTTTTTCGCAAAAGACGTGTTTGCCGGCAGCCGCACACTGGTGCACCTGTTCCTCGTGCAACGGGTTGGGCGTGGTCAGGACAACTGCATCCACGTCGGGTCGGTTGAGGACATCTTCGAAGCTGGCGTAGGGCGTTGGTCCGGCATCCCTGATCTGATCATGGACACTCTCATTCGGTTCGATGACGGCGGGCACGGCAAAGCCGTCCGTGAGCTTCAGGCGATTGACGATATGACGCCCCCACCAACCAAACCCGGCGACCGCGATACAAAACGTTTTATTCTGTATGTTCATAGCTTTGCCCTGCTGACCGGTCTGGTTTTTTGCATTCTTGCAGCGTTTCCCTCCGATAGTTAGTAGAACTTGCGGCCTTCAACGCAACTCATTATCAATGATATTTGCCAACAGAAAAATTGATGGCTTGGGATGAAGCTACAGCAACTCAGATTCTTTGTCGCGGTCTACGAGGAAGGCTCGTTTTCAGCGGCCGCCAATCGTGTCCACGCGACGCAATCGGGTATTTCCATGCAGGTCCGGGAACTGGAAGACCGCTACGGCGTGCAGTTGCTGATCCGCAAGTCGACCGGCGTTACGCCGACAGAAACCGGGCGGTTGTTCTACAAGAAGGCCATCGACGTTCTGCGCTCGGCGGCAGACGCCGACGAGACGTTGAAGCGGGCTTCGGGCACCATGACGGGCCAGGTTCGCGTCGGGCTGATCCCGACGCTGACCCGGAGCGTTCTATCCGAGGCAATGCTGCGCTTTACCGAAACCTATCCGATGGTGCGCCTGTCTATGGTGGAGGCCTATTCGTTCCAGCTGATTGAATCGGTCGGCCGCGAAGAGCTTGATTTTGCAATCGTTCCGGCTTTTGAAGGTCATGAGAACATTCGGGCGGAACCTATGGGTACGGATCATGAGTTCCTGGTCGGCGCTCCGGGCACGACGCATCTTCAGCCGGTCAACCTGATCGAGCACGCGCCTCTGCGTTACGTCTTGCCGAGCCCCGCCAACTCCCGACGGCGCCGGATCGACCGCTATTTTGCCAATCACCACATCCGTGTTGACGATATTCTGGAGCTCGATGCCATGTTCGGAACAATCGATCTGGTTGCGCGCTCCGACTGGCACACGATCCTTCCCGGCATCATGTGTGCGGCCGATCTCGACGGGCAGCGCCGGCGGCTTCACCCGCTCGTCGGCCCCGAGCTTACCGTCAGCTACAGCCGTATCGAGCCAGCCGCAAAACCGCTCAACGACGCTGCCCAGGCCTTTTGTGAAATCCTGCAGGACGAACTCACCCGGACCATTGCCGCGACCCGGGAAGCGGCCCGATGCGGAGTTTGAATAACGCAACGCGGATTCAGAATTTTACCCCGGCCTTCAGCTTGACCAACATGCCCCGAAAGTGAGCAGGAGTCCGTTCCTTACGGCTCTGCAGTCAAGGGAGCCAGGGTATGGAACAGATCGAGCTGGGTGTTATCGGTGCAGGCTGGTGCGGCGGCATCCGCATTGAGGCCGCGTCGCGCAATCCGCAGGTCGCGGCTATTCATATTGCTGAAACGCGCAGCGAGCGCCTTCAGGAAATGAAGGATCTCTACGCCCCTGCGACGGCCACGGACAGCTATGAGCAGATCATCGAGAACGGCAATGTCTCGTCGGTGATCATTTCGGCGACGCCGGAGGATACGCATTATCCGATGGCGAAGGCGGCTCTGTCTGCCGGCAAGCACGTCTTTCTGGAAAAGCCGATTGCGATCACGCTTGCGGAGGCCGACGAACTGGTGGCTCTGTCGAAACAGAACGGCGTCAAGTTCACGATCGGATATTCGCAGCGCTTCAATTACAAATATGCCTATATTCGGGAGAGCCTCCTGAACGGGACCCTGGGTGAGCCGGTCTCGGCGCTGGTAAGCCGGCATATCACGCGCAGCCTCGGCAACAAGATCTCGGGTCGGACCAAGCTGTCTCCCGCAGCCATGGAAGCAACCCACGATCTCGATTTCGTGCTCTGGTGCCTGGAGCCGGCCAAGCCCGTGAAGGTCTATGCCCAGAACGTCTACCGTTACATGAAGGGCAAGGGTGTTGATGCTCCGGATTGCACCTGGATCATCGTCACCATGGACAACGGCATCGCCTTCACCATCGGTGCCGGCTGGATCCTGCCGCTTGGTTATCCGAACTATTCCAGCACCACGCTCGAAATGGTCGGCACCAAGGGCGCGCTGATGGTGGATGACAGCCATAAGGACGTTGTCCTGAACACGGAAGACAACGGCATCCAATTTCCGATGTCCTCCATGCCCGGGGAGTTTGTCGGTCACGCCTATGCCGGGCCGATGGCACCGGAGACCCATCACTTCATCGATGCTTGTGCACGGGATAAACCTGTTCTGGTGACGGCTGATCAGGCGCGTCAGGTGATGGAAGTCTATATCGCGGCCGATCTGTCGGCTGAGCGCGGCGAACCCGTCAACCTGCCGCTGAACGACGCCAACATCAGTTCGATCATGGCCTGACAATCATTTTCCGAGATGAAACGGTGCCGTCCCGGACGCGGCGCAGCGGAGATCCGGGACCTGCGCCAAATCGGCTTCATTTATGGGTACGCACCCTGGACCTAAGCCGGGAACGCGGCCTTCAAACACGCGACGAGCCGTTCGGTGAGAACGCGGGGCGGGCTGCCACGGCGCTGGATGATGCCGTAGGAAAGCTGGATCGGTGTTGCCAATGGGCGGATGATCAGGCGGTCCTTGAGCATGTCCGCCACCACCTTGTGAATGATTGCGACACCGGCATTTGCGGCAACAAGATTGGCCACAAGCACGGTTGAATCCGTCTCGCAAACCGAGCTGAGCCGAACGCCCGCGCTGCTGAGTGCTTCCTCGAGCCGGTAGCGCAGGATCGTGTGTGTGGCGATGCTGATGAGGCGCTCGTCAGCCAGATCTTCGAACGTAATCTGCTGCCTGTCTTCCAACCGGTGGCCGGGCGGCAGGACGCAGACCGTTTCCTCCTGACAGAGCGGCTCGATATGCAGTCCGTCATCCGACAGCGGCAGGGTCACAAGGCCAAGATCGCATTTGCCGTTGATAACAAGCGACTGGACCTCCGATCTCGGCTTCAGGTCGACTTTCAGATGAACATTCGGGTTCTCGTCGAGAAATCGGCGCAGCGGTTCCGGCGTCATGCAGGTGCCGATTGCGGGCATGGCCGCGATGCGGACCGTGCGCGTGCTGAGCTGCCGGATGTTGCGCGACATCAGGTTGATACGCTCAATTTCGGCGAGGATACGTTCGGCGATTTCAGAAAAATCCAAACCTTCCGGCGTCAGGGTCAGGCCGGCCCCTTGCCGGTCAAACAGCTGATAACCGATGTCTTCTTCAAGCTGGAGGATGAGGCGGCTGGCGGTCGATTGGGTGACACCGATCCGATCGGCGGCCAGCGTGGTCGAGCCGGTATCGCGCACGGCGCGGAAGGCTTCCAGTTGCCGGAAATTCATGGGTACGCCTTTTTCCGTTGCCGGCAGGCAGATCTGCTGAGCTGTGCCGAATAGGTTTTATTCGGCACAAGCGCTTGAAAATGCAAGGCGAGATTTCGAAACACTCTGTTGCAAGTGGCGATCACGCAAAGGGTTTGTTAGCTCGCCGGCGGGGCACCGATGGCGTCGGGATGCGCATCCTGGAAGGCTTTCAGCGCGTTGGCAGCGTCTCTTGCTTCCAGCGTTCGGGCGAAACCGGATATGTCGACACCCCATCGATCGGCATTATAGAGCTGCGGTATCAGGCAGCAGTCGGCCATGGTCGGTTGTCTACCGTGGCAAAACGGTCCATCGCTTGCCGCCAGCAACATCTCGAACGCAGACAGACCCTTGGAAATGAAATGCCGCATCCATTCAGCCTTGACCTCGTCGCCGCCACCGGTGAGTTCGACGACATGCTGGGCGACGCCAAGATTGCAGACGGGGTGGATTTCCATCGCGATTGCATCGGAAAGCTGACGCACTTTGAACTGGCCGTCGACACTGTCTGGCAGAAGACCTGATCCTGGGGTGGTTGCATGCAGATATTCGATAATGGCCAGGGACTGCGTGAGCGTTTTGCCGTCGATCTGGAGCGTCGGCAAAATCCCCTGCGGGTTCTCTGCAAGGTAAGCTTCCGAGCGGTGCGCTCCGGTCAGAAGATTGACCGGCCGGTGCTCGGTCGGAATTTGCAAAAGGTTCAGCGCAATCCGCACCCGATAGCTGGCCGAAGACCGCCAGTAGTCGAAAAGTATTGCCGTCCGCTCCATCAGGTCCTCCGGTTGATCCGAACCATCAAGTGATAGACCGTGGAGGAGGCTCCGCGCAATGGCACGCAATCTCAGACAGGTGTCTTGATGGGTGTGGAGCTCACCCAGAGTTCAACGGACTCTTCCTCGCCCAGCACCTTCGAGTAATGCGGCATCTCATATTCGGGTGTCCGGCTTTCCATCATCTACTTGAAGGAAAGCCGGCTTGCTTGTGACAAAAGTGGCGTGTCTGATCAATACCAGAAACCCTGGCGGCGCCAGATTGTGAAATGCCCGCGAACAGGCGGCGCAGGAGTACCACCGTCGATGGTGAATTCCCGTCCGCCGTTGATGCCCTTGCCGTTGGTCTGCCTGAGGGTCACCCATTCATTGCACTGGGGCCCCCCGCTGGAGCTTTGGCAAAAATCGATGCGTGCGCGTTTGTCATCGATCTGCTCCCAGACCCAGTCGACGATCGCCACATGGCCGTTCCAGACCATGAAGTCGAGCGGTTTGACTTCACTGATTTCGTCGATGTTGATCTTGCAGACCCTTTGCGGATATTTCCGCGGCGACACGCCGTAGTACTTGTCCCACTCGCCGACCCAGATGAGAAAATTCGCAACAAAACCAATGCAATCCATGCCAAAAAAGCGATCCTGGACCATCTCCTGAAGAGCAGCCCGGTCTGACATCTTGTCGAAATAGATTTGCTTGATCTTTCCCTTTTGCTCGACGTCCTTTGAGCCATCTTTGTTGGCCCGGCCACAGACCTCGACCTTGTATTTGTCGAGAAGGTCCTTGTGCTTGAGCATGAAATTCCAGATCTCGATGAAGGCCTTGTCGTTTCCCTGACCCTTCAGGGCGAGATCGATCGCGCGGCCCCCAACACTCCGGTTCAAGTTTTCGCCGTACTCATTCTTGATCCAGCGAAAGTTCTTGTAAAAACTGTGCGCGCTGTCGTTGCCGCCGTTACCGCGGTCCTTGCACAGGTACTGGTTGAGCGCGACCGGGCCGGCGCTGGTCGGCAGTCCGGGCTTGGTCAAAAGGTTCACGTATTCAAACGGCAGATGAAATGCTTCAGCCACGTTCAGTCTCCATGAATCGAATTTGTATTGGCAACCGCTAACGAGGTTGTCCGGATCACTTTGCCTGCAAAAAAGGCTATGAGTGGCGTTGTCTAATGAGGCTCGCAATGCCCTCTTCCAACGCCATTTCTGCAATGGAAAGAAGCTAACACAAATTGCCTGTTACAATGTGTCTGTGGGCGGGCAATTTTGTATCAAGTGTAACAGCCGGCGCGGGGGCTGCGGTCTGAAACGGAAAGGTTACGACAAGCCCCGGCGATGCTCGCGCCGCCGGACGATGCGGGATGTCGCTCGGCTGTCTTCGCAGAAGGACTAGCCGCGTTTGAAGAGGCTCATGACAGTGCCGTCGGCGAGGGCTTCCGACTTCTGCAGTTTAAGCTTCAACGGACGCGCACCTCTCTCAAAAAGGCGCTTGCCCGACCCAAGGACGACAGGGAACGTCCAGATCCTGAATTCGTCAATAAGGTCTTCGGCGAGTAGAAACTGGATCAACTGCCAGCTTCCATGAACTTGCAGCAGCGGGCCGTCCTCGCGCTTCAGCTTCGCAATTTCTCGTGTCAGATCACCCGAGACAGCCTGCGAGTTGTTCCAGGTCAGACCGGACGTGGACGATGTCACGACATATTTCCTGGCCGCCGTCATCATGTCCGCGATCGGATCGTCATCGGCATCCGGCCAATGCCCGGCGAAGAGATCGTAAGTCTTGCGGCCGAATAGCATATCGTAGGGCATGGACATGGCTTCCCGCTGAACCTGTTCCATCACGCCTTCCCAGAAGGGAGCGGCCCAGCCTCCCAGGTCGAAGCTGCGCGAGCGGTCTTCATCCGGCATGCTGGGCGCCTGCATCACACCGTCAAGAGTGACGAAGGTCAGAATTGTAAGGTCTCTCATCGATCGAACTCCTTTGCGAGGAAGGCTTCGAATTGGGTCAGGGTTCCCTCCCAGCCATCGGCATGTATCGTGCAGGCAATGTCCGTCGGGATGCCCTCATGGACAATGACGACTTCGGTGCCGCCTGCCTCCTCCAGAAACCGGAATGTCACTTTCATCGGCACGTTTTCCAGTGGGTCCGGAGCCTGCCAAATCCACGTCATGACGATCAACCGGGGGCGGTCGATGCGCTCAAAGACGCCTGCGACAACCGGGTGGCGGCCGTCCGGCATGGCGTATCTGAGCTTGAAACAACCGGTCTCGAAGAAATCGTATTCCAGCGCCTCGACGGTTATGTCGGGGTTGGGTGTAAACCAGCTTGTCATGGAGGCCGCACTCGAAAACGCGTCGAAGATCCTGTCCTGCGAGGCATTGATCGTGCGGCGAACGACAAGTGGTATTAACGACTTGGTCATGCCCCGTCCTCTTCGACGTCCGATGCACCGACAAAGTCCTCCAATTGCTGGAGCGTGCCTTGCCAGAAGGTGCGGTGTCTGGAAATCCAGTTTTCCGCTTCCTCAAGGGGCGCTGTTTCCAAATGAAAGTGGTGGATGCGGCCGCTGATTTCCCGCCGGACCAACCCGGCTTTTTCAAGCACTTTCAGATGTTTGGAGATCGTTGGTTGCGCCACGTTGAACGGTTTCCTCAGATCATTTGCAGACAGCGCGCCATTTCTGGCCAGCATGGAAACTATCTCACGCCGCGTGCCATCGCCGAGTGCATGGAAGAACCTGTCCATGGGGCTTTGATATTGTATAGCCATATGGCTATATAATTTACGTGAGATCTTCTGTCAATGAATTGCCCGGTCAGGATGTATTGGGCAGCGCTGTAATCTCTGGGGTGTAACCGGACCGGACAAGATCCCTAGGATCGATCCGATGACGGGAAAACGGTTTTAGCTCTTCGAGTTGCCAATCGGGTCAGCGATTCAGCCGCGCAGACCCCTGGGCTCATACTCTAGAGCTTTCATACAGCCTCGAGATGCTTGAGCAATGATCTCTTCGCACCCTGGATGTGTTCGCGTGTGAGTGTGGCGGCAAGGTCCGCGTCCCCGGCTTCGCAGGCATCCATGATGCCGAAATGTTCGCGGCCCGCGCGTTCCATGCCGTTGGACATCACCAGTTGCGCGCGGGTCTGACGTTCCACCCTGTCGATGGCGTTGCGGGCGATTTCCTTGAAGAATTTCAAGTCACTGGCACTGTAAAGCGTTTCGTGGAAATCCCGATTGAGATCGCCCCATTCCATGGAGTTTTTCGAGGCGGAGAAGGCGGCGCACTTTTCACGTGCCTGTACCAGCAGTTCCCGCGTCATCAGAGGTACGGCATTCTTGATGATTTCGGGTTCGACCAGGGCCCTCAAGTCGAAGATCTCATTGGTTTCGGTTGGCGACAGGCCGGCGACTACCGCGCCCTTGTAGCGCTGGGTTTTGACCAGCCCCTGTTCTTCCAGACGCGAGATGGCTTCGCGCACCGGAATGCGGCTTGTGTTGAAAAGGCGGGCGATTTCGTCCTGGCGAAGTGGTTCACCTTCTTCCAGCTGGCCCTGGATAATGGCTTTCCTGAGGGCGTCGAAAACGATCGAGGACGCGGACGCGGTTGCGGATATGTCCATCGAAGTCAGTTTCATGGGCCGTTTCTCCTTGAAGTCGTCTTTTAAGCGAAGCGCCCGGGCCGGGAAAGCTGAATTCCTTTTGAATATTTTATATTGAATATTGGATCCTAAATGGTTTATCAATCGCTGCAATAAAACTTTCCCCGGCGATGCCACGAAGAGCGTCACCTGCGTTTTCTTGATGACGTGTGCCGAGAAGGCGCCCATCTTGGTGACGACGGACCTGCACCCCGAAAAGACGCGGTGCGGACACGGCAGGCCTGCATCTGAAGGAGTGAATGATGACAACGAATATCTTTTCCGGCTGCATGCCTGCGTTGATGACGCCTTGCAAGGCTGACCGCACACCGGATTATGATGTGCTCGTCAGAAAGGGACAGGAGTTGATTGCGGCCGGCATGTCGGCTGTTGTCTATTGCGGGTCCATGGGTGATTGGCCTTTGCTGACCGACGAGGAGCGCATGGAAGGTGTCGCCCGGTTGGCAGGCGCCGGTGTGCCGGTTGTTGTCGGTACCGGTGCCATCAATACCAGATCTGCCGTCGCCCATGCGACACATGCCGCCAAGGTCGGCGCTCATGGGCTGATGGTCATTCCTCGGGTGCTGTCCCGGGGCAGCTCACCCAATGCGCAGCGACACCATTTCAGCGCAATCCTGTCGGCCGCGCCCAACCTTCCGGCAGTTATCTACAACAGCCCCTATTATGGTTTTGCAACGCGCGCAGATCTCTTCTTCGATCTCCGGAAGGAGTTTGCGAACCTGATCGGCTTCAAGGAATTCGGCGGTCTGGATGACCTGCGTTACGCAGCCGAGAACATTACGTCACATGACGACAAGGTCACGCTCATGGTCGGCGTCGACACCGCTGTTCTGCACGGTTATGTCAATTGCGGTGCGACCGGCGCGATCACAGGGATCGGCAATGCCCTCCCGAAAGAAGTCCTTCATCTGGTCAGGCTTTGTCAAAAGGCGGCTGAAGGCAACGTGGAAGCGCGCCAGAGGGCGCAGGAACTGGAAGAAGCGCTCGGCGTCCTGTCCAGTTTTGATGAAGGTCCGGACCTGGTTCTTTATTACAAGCACCTGATGGTGTTGAACGGCGAGGATGAATATCGTCTCCACTTCAACGAGACAGATGCCCTGACGGATGCGCAGCGCAATTATGTCGAAGCGCAATACCGTCTCTTCAAGACATGGTACGCCGATTGGTCGAGGCAGGGAGGAGTGGTCGCTGAATGCGCGTGATCGACAGTCATACGGCCGGTGAACCGACCCGTGTCGTGGTTGATGGCGGACCGGATCTCGGGTCCGGAACGCTGGCCGAGCGCGCTGCGCGCCTGGCGGCGGAGCATCTGGATTTTTGCACCTCGGTCGTGCTGGAGCCGCGCGGGCATGACGCAATCATAGGCGCGCTCTTGTTGCCGCCCTCGCGAGACGACTGCGTTGCCTCGGTGATCTACTTCAACAACCTACAGCACCTTGGCATGTGCGGGCACGCGTCTATCGGTCTTGGAGTGACCCTTGCTTACATGGGCCGGATCGAACCGGGCCGTCACAGGCTTGAAACCCCGGTTGGCGTTGTCGAAATCAACCTCCGTGACGAAAACACCGTGTCCGTGACAAATGTCGACAGCTATCGTCACCTGAAAGACGTCACTGTCGACGTGCGCGGATATGGCAGTTTTACGGGCGACGTTGCATGGGGCGGGAACTGGTTCTTCCTGGTCAAGGACAGTCCGATTTATCTGACGTCTGCGAATATCAGACCGCTCACCGATCTGACCCTGAAAATCCGTGACGCGCTCGAAGAGAACGGGATTACCGGCGCCGGGGGTGCCTGGATCGATCACATCGAACTCTTCGGACCGCCTCGGTCCGCGTCTGCGAACAGCCGCAACTTTGTTCTTTGCCCTGGCGGAGCATATGACCGTTCCCC
>JGI12316J14372_10001476_pt1 | contig 30051 bp, 30 predicted proteins | sample MarCyaLeptolynsp_FD_14372 | JGI IMG/M metagenome (IMG submission 14372)
TTTTCACAGCGACCCGGCCCCCGAACAAACGGCGGACGACCGATCAAAGGTTCGCGATAGTCTTGACTGGCAACCCGATCCGGTCACCCTAGCAATGGGACATTTCCCGTGCAATAGATAGTTGACTGGAGTGCAATAAATTTATTTTATTGCAATTCCTGTGGGAACAGATGGCAATTCGGAACAGAATCCGAGGGAGACAAAAATGAAATTCATGAAAACCAGCCTGGTGGCAATGCTTCTGGCTTTTGGTGCGGCGGAGGCTCAGGCCGGTGCGCTGGACGATATATTGAGCAATGGCAAGCTCAAGGTCGGGACCACCGGGGACTGGAACCCGATGACGATGAAGGACCCGGCGACGAACTCCTATACCGGCTATGACATCGACGTCATGACCGAACTGGCCAAGGATCTCGACGTCGAGCTGGAATTCGTTCCCGCCGACTGGAAGACGCTGGTCTCCGGCGTGACCTCCGGCAAGTACCATATGACCGGTTCAGCTTCGATTTCCCCGGCCCGGGCCAAGGCGGCCGGCTATTCCAATTCGTACTTTTCACTCGCGACCGTGCCTTTGACGCTGAAGAAAAACGACGGCAAGTTCAACGACTGGGCCGATCTCGACAAGGCGGAGGTGACGGTGGCCGCGACGCTCGGCACGACCCAGGAAAAACAGGTCAAGCAGTTTTTCCCCAACGCCACCCACAAGATCGTCGAAGCGCCGGCGCGCGATTTCCAGGAAGTGCTGTCCGGCCGTGCCGACGCGCACATCACGTCGAACGTGGAAGCCTACAAACTGGTGGCGAAATATCCGGAAATGATGATCGTGCCGGTTTCCGCGCCAAAGGCGCCGACCCCGATCGCCATGCTGTTGCCGCAGGCCGATCAGGTCTGGATCAACTACATCAACACCTGGATCAAGCTGAAGCAGGAACGCGGGTTCTTTGCCGAACTCGGCCGGAAATGGCAATTGTCGAACTGATCTGACCGAGCCGCGATACGGTTTGGATTTGTCGGTGACAGATTTCAATGGCGCGGCCGCAACAGCCGCGCCATTTGATTTTCAGGTTGGATAAGAGGGCCATCCATGATCAGGCTTTATGCGCTTCCCATCAGTTCCTATTCGGCCAAGGTGCGGATCTGTCTTCGTGCCAAGGGGCTCGACTTCGAAGAGGTTGCGCCACCCGGAGGTTATGGCAGCGAAGACTATACGGCGCTGGTGCCGGTCTCGACGATCCCGGCGCTCGATCATGACGGGTTTATCGTTTGGGATTCCGAAGCGATCATCGAATATCTCGAGGAGGCGTTTCCGCATCCGTCCATGCTGCCGGTCGATGTACAACAGCGGGCGTTTGCCCGATCCCTGTCGCGGTTTCACGACACCCGGCTGGAACCGAACATCCGGGCGCTGTTTCCCCAGGTCGCGCCGGAAAGCCGGGACCCGGACAAGGTTGCCGCCAGCCTGGCGGTGATCGGGACCCGCCTCAAACAATTGTCCGCCGTTCTGGATCGGGCGCCGCTTGTCCCGGGCGAGACGGTGATGCTGTGCGATTGCGGGTTTGCAATTTCGTTCCTGTTGCTGGAGAAGCTCGGTGCCGCGATCGGCTTCGAGGTCCCGATCGATGGGCCGGTCGCATTCTATCGGAAGCGCCTTCTGCGGCAATCCGCCGTGGACGCGGTACTGCAGCCCTACGAAAGGGCAATCGCCGACTGGGCGCGGTCGCGCGGTGTTTGAAGAACAATCCCAGAGGAGCGATCATGCGGCTTGATCGAAGCACCTGGCCTCAGGTGGAGGACTATCTGAAACGGTGCGACGGCATCCTGCTGCCGACCGGATCGAACGAACAGCATGGCCCGATCGGCCTGATCGGGACCGACGCGATCTGCGCCGAATCCATCTGTGAACGGGCTGGCGATATCGCCGACGCGCTGGTCGCACCGACACTGGCCTACACGCCGGCACCCTTCAACATGGCGTTTCCGGGGACGATTTCGATCACGACCGAGACGTTTTCGACTGTCGTGCACGAAATTTTCCAAGGCCTGGTTCAGCAGGGCTTTCGGCACATTTATGTCCTGAACGGACACGGCGCCAATCTGGAGCCGTTGCGCACAGCGGCCGCGGACATGATCGACGACGCGGTTCGGATCCGCTCATGGTGGGATTTCAAAGACGTCAACACATTGCGGGCATCGCTTTACGGCGATTGGGAGGGCATGCACGCAACGCCTTCGGAAATCGCCATCGTTGAAGCGCTTTACGGGACAGCCAATCACGCCGAACTGGACCCGCCGCAACATCTGACGCAGGACTTCATCAAGGCGCATGCCGGCGACAGACATGGTCCTGCGGACGAACACCGGGCACAGTTTCCCGACGGCCGGGTCGGGTCGCATTCCAGCCTTGCCCGGCCGGAGCACGGGGCCGAGCTGTTGCGGCTGGCATCGGAGGCGGTTGCCGCGGATTTTGAAGAGTTTGCCATGAAATCTGGCTGACTTGTATCTGCGCCATGCACTGCAGGAGATCAGCTTATGATTGACGCGCGGCCCTGCTCTATAGCCCGTTGCGCTGAATCGGACTCGCCGAACGCACCATAATCCTGCCAGACGCATTTTGTTATCGTTCAAACTGAGGCAAATGAAGCGCAACGCGCCTAAACTGTTTGGTTTTTTCGCGCATCCGGGCGGGTAAAGGGTCCCGTTGATTCTCGGTTTGCTCTAACGTCGCTCATCGTTTGACTGAAACCCCGCGCGGCTCCAATTCCAATTTTTCGCACGTTTCCTCTATGATCGGACCATTTCGTCCGATCGGCCGAGACCCTATTTTGCCGAAGAGCCAAGCTCGCCCAATGCGATTACCATGATTGGAAACTCGTCCTCTGATAGATCAAGGGCCTTGGTCAGAAAATCGTTGGGAAATCCTCCGATCATACAAGACCCCACGCCCACTGATGTGGCTGCAAGCTGGATGTTCTGGCCGAGCAGCCCAGCCTCGATAAAGGAAAACGGATAGGATTTGGCTCCATATCTGACTTCCGATCTCGATATGACCGTGGTCATCACAACGGCGGCTGCAGCGTTCTCGATATAGTCGGGCAGGACGGAGCGGAAATCAGCGCCGATCTGATTTCCCCACATCTCCTCAAGTTCCATGCCGTCAATTTCCAAATGAAACGCCATGTTTGGAGTCAGGCCGGTTGTTGCGAATGAGACGATATAAATCTCAAGAGGAAATGTTGCTCCGGCGGAGGCGTATCCCCTGCGCTCTGGGATGCGATCGGAATCGAAAACACGGCAGACGCCGAGAATGCCGGACAATTTGGAAAGCGGTAGCGGTTGGGGTGAAAAGACGCGGTTCGACGACCGGTCTTCGAGCAAGCGTTCGACGACGGTCGGAATTTGACCTTTATCTAGGGGAATGGACGGGAACCGCGGGTAGGATTTTCGCCATTTTCTCCAGAAATCCCGTTGTCCGTTCCGACCCGCCGATTTATCGTAGGCTCTGGGAGTAAACTTGCCAAAAAACGTTGCGTGGAAATCTTTGATCGTTTGCAGCATGTCGGTTTTCCAACGGTGTTCACATGAAAGGGTGGGGCACGTTGTTGTTTGCCAATGGAACAGAACCGTAGTGTCGGCTGTACAGGCAAACGGTGTTCACGTTCACGTTCAGTCGATGTAAATAGGGAACTACGACGACCCTGGTCTCGAAACCTGCCGCGGCAACGTCGCTGAGGGTAATATCGGCTGAGTAAACCGGTACAGATTTTTCCCGAAAGAACTCCAATGTCTGATCCAGATCTCCGTGTTCTCCTTCCAAACAATCGAAATCCACGGTTCCCGGGTTCTCTAGCCAGAAGGCGAGTTCGGACAATCGGGATGGCTGCGACCAATACGAAATTCGTCTCTTTGCAGGGGCAATGGAACGCATATCCGTGCCGGCAGGCTGCTTGTTGTCAAGAAACCACAAGCGTCGGGCAACGCGTCCCTGCATCGATTCAAGAAGTGCCTTGTGGATTGCGCCTGAAAACTCGTATCCCGTTGCGGCGCCGGTGGTCAGCGGCAAACCGTTGTCGCAGCGGTCAATTGTCAAAACCAAAACAGTGGGAACGCCGATATCGGAAGTCGCATTCAGGATGACCGGCTCCAGCCGATATTGCCGCATGTACCTTACGATTGCCTGCAGGCTATCGGGCAAATTCACTATTCGATCGAGAGGTTTTCGGAAAAGGAAGGCTCCGACCGTTGCGTCGCGTTCGATTGCTTCAAAAAGACCGGACGTCACGGCTCGTTTGCCGCCCTTTTTTCCGAATGCCGCGCCTGAGCTGTTCGATTCGTTGACGATCTGAAACTCCGAGGCAAATTCGCTTGAGCTGAACACAGCCTGGGCGGGAATATTGCAAAGCTTCCCGGTTGTCAGTTCCTCGGCGGGCCACCAGCTTAGTTCATTGGTTCGGGCTTTTCGGAAGAGATTGTCGGCGCACGGTTGATCGTCCGGGTTGACCGCGACGAATTCGGCGGGGTCGATGTGCGCCCCGTCGTTTATGTATGCATGCCGGGAGCACTGGTCCCTGCGGCTGGCGCACAGGCAAATGCGCTCGATACATTCCGCATACGCGATGAGTTTCGCGGTCTGCGGATCAACATGAGTCCCGAAACCGCCGGTTGGTTTGGCTAGTCCGTGGGCAGCGGCGGCGTCGGAGGAGTAGCATAGATGCGCGGGGATTCTGGGCTCGTCGGTCAGTTGGTATTCGGCGCGTTCCTCGCCAACGAGCTTCGTGCTCCGAATGGCATCAATCGTCGGTTCAATATCTTCGGCCAAATGAAATACTCGTTATCGAAACGCCGCAGCGTGGCGCGCAAACCGGTGTCATGCCGCGACCGGCTGAAGACCTTTGTTGCGCCTATAGTTCTCGCTTGATCTAAGGCGGACCGAACGTGACATTCGACAAAGCCAAACGCCTCCTGTCGTTCGATTGGAAACGTTCTGCTCGCCGCCATTCCCGAACAGCATCACGCTCTTGCCCTGGATCGTGAAATCGAACCCAGTGCGCCCCTACTTGTTGGTGTAGCACAATACCCGTTTGGTTTTCTTTCCGGAAGGACGGGACACATCCCGATCTCGGTAAACGATAAGCCCAAAAAGCGCATTGTTTCAGAAGGCTAGTCGTTCTGCTGAGCGCCTCCGCAATGGGTGGAGATCTCAGTGTCGATCTGTTGAGCGCCCCCGCAATGTTCGCCGATTTCCGTATCGACCTGTGGTGCGCCGCATTTTGACGAGGTTTCGGGATCAACATCAGATACGCCGCACCCGCCGGAAACGTCAGTATCGGCTGGCGGGGCGCCGCAGTGCCCCGAAACGTCGGTATCAGACTTGCAGGTTCCCAAGCTTTGAACATCCGTATGGGGTGCCGCGCAATGGAAGCTGTGGCTCAGGCCTTCGCTGTTTGTCGGATGAAGAGCGCATTCAGGCAGGACATATGCCGCGCCTTCCACAAAAGAGTATTTTTTTCCTACAGAAATAATGGCTTCTTCATGGTCGGTAACTTTAAACATGTTCATCGAAATTCCTCCAATTTTATAGCTTATTCGTAAAATTTAATTTATTGAAAATTGCATGTCAAGCGTATACGGTAAGATTTAATGAGTTAATTAATTCAAATGATGTAGGAATGAAGAATGAGTATAAAAAACACTTCTACAGATTCTTTTGGATGTATTGATAATGTGAATTCAACTCAGAGCGTCAAAGACTTTGATATCCTGTTTGAGCCGGTGAAAATTGGACCGGTAACCTCAAGGAACAGATTCTATCAGGCGCCGCACGGTTGTGGTTTCGGACACCATGAACCGTCATCAATGATAGAAGTCCGCCGAACAAAAGCGGCAGGCGGATGGGGCGTCGTTTGCACCGAGCAGACCGAAATACACCCGAGTACGGATATGGCTCCATATGTCGAACTGAGAAACTGGGATGATCGGGATATTCCAGTGTTGAGCGCGATGTCCGCTGCGGTTCACGAGCATGGATCGTTGGCGGCGTTGGAACTGTCCCACAGCGGTATCAACACTTCGAACCTGGGAAGCCGCGAGCCTGCGCTGGGACCTTCGACGACGCAAACCCTGCAGGCAATCGCCGCGATTCCGGAGCCTTTTCATGCCAAGGCTATGGACAAGCAGGACATACGTGATTTCCGGCGCTATCACAAAGAGGCGGCGCGGCGAGGTTGTGTGGCGGATTTCGAAATCATCTACGTTTTTGCGTCCCAATTTCTGGCGCTTCCCAATCAATTCCTCTCAAAAAAGTACAACCGGAGAACGGACGAATACGGTGGTTCGTTGCTCAACCGGATTAGGTTATTGCGGGAACTGGTGGAAGATACACTTGAAGCGACACGCGGAAAACACGCGGTCGCCGTCAGGCTTACGGTCGATGATTTGTTGTCTACAGACGACAAGGACCATCCGGAATTGCAGGAGGCGTTTTCTCTGATGGGGGAATTGCCGGACCTCTGGGATTTGACGGTGAGTGGCTGGGAGGCGGATCTGTCTGGCACGACCCGTTTCGATTTCGACCAGAGGAATATCGATAAAATTGCGCTAGTTCGCGGTTTGACGACCAAACCTATCGTGAGCGTGCGGTTTTTTCCGACCCCGCAAGACATGGTTCGTATCGTAAAATCGGGCTATCTGGATCTTGTTGGAAGTGCTCGGCAATCCATTGCCGATCCATTCTTGCCAAACAAACTCAGGGAAAACAAACCAGACCAAGTGCGTCCTTGCATTAAGTGCAACATCTGCATCGCCGGTGACCTGTCGGCCGTTGGAGTGCAATGCACGCAAAATCCGTCTTTTGGTGAGGAATGGCGACGCGGTTGGCATCCGGAAGACATTCCGCCACGTCAAAGTGAATCGAAAATTCTTGTGATCGGCGGCGGACCAGCCGGACTGGAATGTACTCGTGCGCTTGGCCAAAGAGGATATGATGTGTTGCTTTGCGAAGCCCGCATGGAGCTTGGCGGGCGGGTTGTCCGTGAATCCCGATTGCCGATGATAGAAGCTTGGCGCTCTGTTGCGGACTACAGAATCGCTGCAATCGAGCGAATGGATAATGTCGAAGTCAGGCTGAACAATTCGCTGTCCAGCAGTGACGTATTGGAACTCGGTGCAGACCATGTCGTGGTCGCAACGGGTTCCACCTGGAGACGAGATTGCGCCGACCGGCGCGGTGCCGCAAATCCTGAAAAACTGGATGGCGTCAAGATATATACGCCGGATGACATTTTCGACGGCGCCATACCTGGCGGTAAGGTCGTGATCTATGATGACGATCATTACGTGATGGGCGGATTGCTGGCGGAACATCTGATCGCCGCTGGATGCCGCGTGCAATTTGTCACGCCGGCCGCGGAGGTTTCCGTATGGACACACCGCATCATGGAACAGCGATACATTCAAAAACGATTGCTGCAATTGGGGGTAATAATCACTCCGCACAGTTACCTTAGCGGCGCAGGGAGCGGTAAGGTCGAATTGAGCTGTTATTTCACCGGTAGCTTGTCGGTTGCGGAATGTGATTCACTGGTTCTTGTGACCAGTCGATTACAAAACGATCTCCTTTACCGAACATTGCAGGATGCCCCTGGCGAACTTGCGAAAGCCGAAGTTAGATCGGTTCGGGTGATTGGTGACGCGCTCGTGCCGGGTTTGATCGCGCAATCGGTAAGATCCGGTCATAAATTCGCCCGCGAGTTTGACGGCGCGCCCGATAGTTTGGTGTTTCGCAGAAGTATTGTCGCGCCAGAGAATGCGCCTTGAATTTCAACGGTGCCGATTATATCTAAATGGCAAGCAGCGGTTCACAAAAGCTTCTTGTTTCCGGTTGGCTGGATGCATGCGATATCAATCGCAATCGGTGACGCAATGAGGCATGAAACGCGTTGCGTTGAATCGGATTCACGGAACGCGCTTTGATTTTCAGTAACGCAAGTTGTTGTTGCTCGATTTGAGGCGGATTGAACGCGACATGCGTTGGTTCGCGCCTGACGATGCAAGTCAGGATTGCATCCTGGTTTTGTGACCTGGCTTTACCGTTGACAGTTTCGGTCACAAGATCGAACGCGTTAATCCTTACTTTCTGACTGTCGGGTAGCCTCTTGGGATTCCGTCAGGTTGTCCGAACATCTCATGCAGCTCATGCAGCGGCGAATTACGCGCGGCCAATCCGAACCCGCCTTTTTTGGTTAAACACAGGAGTCATCATGCCACTTGGCAACACAAGAAACAGAAACGTCCATCGCAACAAGAATGCGGGACAGGCGCCGCGCAAGCCGCAGCGGCCGCAGAAACCCAATCGACCCGGAGGTGGCTCGACGCTAGCCAATGCCAAACGCAGCTACGAACGCTATCTTGCGCTTGCAAACAACGGTGCAACCCATGCCGATCCGGTCGAGATCGAGAACTTTTTCCAGCATGCCGAACATTATTTTCGGCTGATGAACGAACACGATCGCAAACCCGAAACCGTCTGATCTCCGGTCCGGGAAATGTCTGGTCCTATTTCAAGGTCAAATTGCGCACGAGAACCCGCTGGCCGGCGGGCGCGAACGATGTATTGCCATTGACGTCAAGCAATTGCAGAATGATCTGGCGGTCCTTTCCGGGGAACAGTCCAGTCATGGTGACGCGCCTCCAGTTGCCGCCGACCGTCTGAACCGTGACGTTGGGTTCCAGAAGGATATTGCGTCTTTGCAATTGCGCGGTGTTGTTTGCGAGATCGAAATCGACAAGTATTCCGTTCGGGCTTGAATCGTAAAGCTGAACGCGGAACTTGCGTGCAGACTCCGGACGGATGTCGAACGTAAGAACACTCTTGCCCGCGGGCGTTTGCAGATTACCCAGGGCCGCATAATGCTCCGTGTTGCCGCCGACCGCGGAAAACCTTACACCGTCATTGCCGCGATTAACGCCCACAATTGCGGATCCCGGAAACTGGAATTCAAGGGAATTTCGAACCGGCATTCCCCCTCTACCGTAGTTGAGATCGGCGGCCTTCGGGCCGGGCGCGCTTGCCGTTGGAGCAGCGGGTTTGTCGAGGCTCCAGGTTTTGATGGCGAGCTGGATACGATTGCGGTTCCGCCCTTCAACGATCAGCACTCCGGACCGGTTCCTGTTGGTGCGAAAGCAAACGGCGCTGCCGGTCCAGATGTCCTGGTCAAGCAGCAATTCCCGATTCTTGAAATTCCTGCGTTGGCAGTCCCGAGGGGTCCGGTAGTTCCGCAATGGTCGGCTCAATCTGGCGCCGTTGATGGTTTTCAGCGCCACATAGGGACCGTTGTGTCCGGTGAAAAAGATGTCGTCCCGGCGATTGGTGTTGATCCGGCCATTGTCCAGATTGACACCGTCGTTGGACCGCAGTTCGACGATTGTGTCCACGCGGGTGCGGGATTGCGATCCCCGGCCGTCGGAACAGACAAAACCACTGACTGAGGGTGTGCAGGACGGATAATCGGTCGGAGCCTTGATCTCGGCGGTGCCGGGCGCGCCATAGTCGCAGACAAGTGCTGTCTTGCCGGCTTCCCGGCGCACGCTGGTCGCCTCAAGTCGCCCGCGCGAATCAGGTCCTTTCCAGGGCCCCCTGGTCAAAGAGGATTCCACTTCCAGAAACGCCGGACATTCTATGGCGAGATCTCTCGACTGGGCGCCCGCGGCGCCGATCAGGATGAAGGACAGGCTGGCAATTGTCAGAGGGAGTGTGCGTTTCAACGGAGGGTCCTGCAGGATCTGTGAGCATTGTTCGGACCGGTCGTCGGTCGACCGTTCCTTTTTCGCCGCGCGCCTTTGCGCCGGCAGGACAAATCTAGCCCGTGGGGCATAAAGCGCAAGCTTGGTATTTTACCGAGTGATTTTCGGCTTTGCCGTTCTGTCAGTTGCGGGGCGCGGCGTGACCCGCGACAAAGCCAAGCCCGATGGCTGTCAGAAGACCATTGCCGGAGAGATAGCCTTCCACACGGGAGCCCGAGACGCCGCAGGCGGCGCCGCCGGCCGCGAACAGGTTGGGGAATGGCCGGCCCGACCTGTCCAGAACCCGCGCCGAACCGTCGATACACAAGCCGCCCTGGGTGTGAAACACGGCTCCGGTGACACGAACCGCGTGATAGGGCGGGACGAATGGGCGCCAGGTGCTGAAATCCCGGCCGAAACGGTCGGACTTCGTGCGGGTATCGGCTGCCTGGATTTCCGACAAGGTCCGGTCAAGCGACCCGTCCGGCAAGCCACAGGCTTTCGCGAGCTCTTCGAGCGTGTCCGTCGAGACGATCGCCCCGGCCGCGTCCGCTTCGCGATAGTCCGGGAAGGTCAGGCCCATGCGGTGAATGTGGGCATCGTATATGTTCCAGGCGAAACGGTCCGGTTGCGCCAGGACGTGAACGGCCTGTTCGGAATAGCCCTGATGCTCATTTGAGAAGCGCTCGCCGTTGGCATTGACCTGGAAGCCGCCCTCCATCATCAGCGCCCAGGTGATCAGGATGCCGTGCGGATGAGCAAGCGATCCATGCCCCTGATAGGCGCTCATGTCGCGAATGGCGGCGCCGAGCTTCTCGCCCCACAATACGGCATCGCCGCGATTGCCGGCATGGCCGTAATACAGGGCATCCGCCATTTCGGGAATGTGCCGGGCAAGAAGGTCCGGGTTGCCGCCATATCCGTTGCAGGCAAGGATCAGGGAGCGGCAGCCAATCGTTTCCCGTGTCTGGTCCGGCCGGGTTATCTCAACACCGGCAATCCTGTGGCCGTCGCTCAAGAGCGTGGTGACCGGCGCATTGGTGACAAGCGTCAGGCCGGCGGCCTCGGCGGCGTTCAACAATCGTCCCATCAGCGCCGCGCCGGTCTTTTCCGGAACCGCGTGCATGCGGTGGGCGCTGTGGCCGGGATAAAGAAACTCGTCGAGCACAATCCATTCCAGACCGTGCCGATCGGCGAGCCATTCGAGTGCCGGACCGATGGCGTTCACCGCGCAGTCGACAATGGCCGGGTCGGCGCCGTTACCGGCCTTCTTCCGGATGTCGGCGGCAAACCGCGCCGGACTGTCCTCGATCGACCGGCCTTTCTGAAACCGTGTCGCGGGCGCCGGCACGAAACCGGACGACATGGCGGTGGATCCGGACGGGGTCGCATCCCGTTCGACAACGATGACATCCGCATGGGAATCCAGGGCGCGCAGGCCGGCCGTCAGGCCGCAGGCACCGGCCCCGATGACGAGCACATCGCACGTTGCATCGAAGGTCGTGCCGGATGCGGGACGGATCGTGTTCATCGGATTTTCAACCGGTCTCAAGGAGAGCGAGCGCGGCTTCGCAGGTCATGATCTGTGAAACCGTCGATAGATCTTGTATGGATGTGTCATGCACATTGGATTTGAAAGCGGCACATCCATCGGACAGGACGATGGTGTGGAAGTCGCGGACATGGGCGTCGCGCACGGTGGAGGCGACCCCGCCATTGGTGACGATCCCGCTGACGATCAACGTGTCGATGCCGGCCCGTTTCAGGGCGAATTCAAGGCGGCTCATGTAAAAGGCCGAATAGGCGACCTTCTCCACGACCAGATCCGCCGGCTGCAATTCGTCGACAAGCCGCTGGCCCCAGGACCCCGGCGCGAAATCGCCCTTTGCGAGGAACGGGCGCAGGATTTTCAAATGGTCCGAGATGAACGGTTCGCCGCCCTTGCCAGGGACAAGCGTGAACTGGGTCGACACGACCCAGCCGCCTCTTTCGCGCATGGCGCGGGCGAGCGGCAGCACCCGGGAGGGCAGGGCCGCGATCTCCGCCGCTCCCTGGCCGGCGCGGCCATAGGCGCCGTCGCGATGCAGGAAATCGTTCTGCAGATCGACGATCAGGAGCGCCGTACGGGCGATATCGAGGGACGGGCCGGTCATGCCTGATTCTCCTTGTTGCGGCGGATGACAATGTTGCCGTGTGGGTCGACAAGACCGGAAAGGCCGGGATCGATGAAGATCGTCGTATCCGGCTGCTCCAGCAGGGCCGGTCCCGGAATATGCGTTCCCGCTGCGATATCGAGGCGTTCATAGACGGGAACCTCCATGTCGCGGCCATCGGCGCGGACCGACCGGGATTCAAGTTGGCAATCCTGCAACGTTTTTGCGCTTGGCGGTGCGAACAGCCCCATATCGAAGTGCGGTCTGCGGCCGGTGACCGTCACGCGATAATTCATCACTCTGGCCGGGATCTTGTCGAGCAACCGTCCATAAGCCGCCTCATAAGCGCGGTCGAACGCGTTTTGCACGTCGTCGCGGGTGAGTGGATCTTCGGTCATCTCCAGCGCGACCACGACCGTGTGGGTTTGGCCGAGATACAACATGTCCAGTTCATATTGTCGATCGACGGACCGGAACGGCACGCCAGCCTGGTCGAGCAGTTCGGCAAGTTCGTAAGCGACTGCGCGCATGTCCAGGTCGAGCGCCGTGCAATCGAGGTCCGCGACCATTTTATTGACGGTCTGGACGCGGTCGTGACGCATGTCGGCAACGACACACCCAAGGGCCGAGGTGACGCCCGGGAAGCGCGGCACCAGGGCTGATTCCAGCCCGACGTCCTGCATCAGGGCGCCGGTGTGGAGGGCGCCGCCGCCGCCAAACGGCATGGCCGCAAAGGTTGCGGGATCATGACCGCGCTCGATCGATACCAGGCGGATGGCGCCAGCCATCTTGGCATTGGCAACCCGCAGGATGGCCTCGGCCGCCGCCATCGTGTCGAGGCCGAGGGGGATTCCGACATGGGTTTCGATCGCGGCCCGAGAGGCCTCGACGTCCAGCCGGTCGAGCTTGCCGCCGATCGGCCGGTTGGCGTTTATGCGGCCGAGCACCAGGTTGGCGTCGGTAACTGTCGGACGGTCATTGCCGAGCCCGTAGCAAACCGGCCCGGGGTCGGACCCGGCCGATTCCGGACCGACCTGCAGAATGCCGCCGGCATCGACCGATGCAATCGATCCGCCGCCGGCGCCGATCGTGGTGATTTCGATCATCGGGGTGCGCACGACCATGCCGAAATCGATGGCCGTCTGGGCCGCCAGTGCCGCTTCGCCATCGGCGACAAGGGAGACGTCGAACGAGGTTCCGCCCATGTCGCAGGTGATGATATTGTCGAACCCGGCGGCGGTCGCGATGGCACGGGCCGCGATCACGCCGGCGGCAGGCCCGGACAGCGCCGTGCGAACCGGATATTTCTTGGCGCTGTCGACCGACATCACGCCGCCGTTCGACTGGACGATCAGAATGTCGCCGCCGCTGCCGCCGGCCAGAAGCGCATTCTCCAGCCGATAGAGATAGCGCGAGACAATCGGTTGCAGATAAGCGTTGAGGGTTGCGGTCGACAGGCGTTCGAATTCGCGGATCTCTGGTATGATTTCCGTGGCCGCGGTGACGTTCGGGGTCGGCCAGAGGTCGCGCACGGCCTCTACCGCCAGGCGCTCGTTTTCGGAATTGGCGTATCCATTGATGAAAAACACGCAGACCGCGTCGCATCCAGCCTCGATCAGATCCTGCGCGCGGGACCGGACCTGATCGAGATCGACCGGCTGCGCGACGGTGCCGTCGGACAGGGTGCGCTCGTCGACTTCCAGCCGCAGGTTGCGGGGCACGACCGGATCGAACATGCCCCACAGGCCCCAGGTCGTCGGCCGGTCGCGGCGGCGCATTTCCAGCACGTCGCGAAACCCGGTCGTCGTGATGATTCCGGTGCGGGCGCCCTTGCGCTCCAAAAGCGCGTTGGTGCCGACAGTGGTCCCGTGTACGACCGTCGTAATGTCGGAAAAGTCGGAAACCTGTTTGCCGATGCCTTCGATGAACCCTTTCGACTGGTCGTCGCGGGTGGAGGGTACCTTTGCGGTGGAGACGGTCCGGGTGGTTTCGTTCCAGAAAAACACATCGGTGAACGTGCCGCCGACATCGACGCCGACGATGATGCGGGGCGAACTCATGTCTCTGCCTCCGGCTGATAGTCATAATCGTCCGCGGCTTTTTCGGGGCTGACATAGCCAAGCGCGAGATCACGTTCAATGGCCGATCGCGCGCGCCGGTCGGGTGGGCCGTAGCCGCCGCCGCCCGGCGTTTCCAGGCGCACGGATTTGCCCTTGCGCAGCTTGACGCCGACCATTTTCGAGGCGAGCGGAGGCGAGGTTTTGACACCGTTCCTTTCAAACTCGAACCGGTTCAGCGCGGCTGCCTCGCCTCCGGCAACGCCTTCGGGAGCGAACTTGCCGCGCTCTCCGAACAGGAACACGTCGGCTGCTTCCTCCAGCAGTTCGATCTCGTAGACGGCGCCAAGCCCGCCGCGATGTTCGCCGGGGCCGCCGGAATCCGGTCGCAAGGCCCATTGGGTGAACTTGACGGGATAGGCGGCCTCGAGAATTTCCAACGGCGGGATGGTGGCGGTCGAAATCGGCGCATTGCCATGGTTGAGGCCATCGCCGAGCGGGTGGCCGCCATGGCCGCCGCCGAAAAACGAAAACATCACCCAGCGCCGTCCGTCGCGGCGGTGGCCTGAAAGGGACAGGGCGTTGATTGTGCCGTAGGCACAGCCGTTGGAACGCTCGGGTGCGATCTTTGCGACCGCCTGGAACACGACGTCAATCAGGCGCAGGATGGTTTCGGTATACCCGCCGACCGGTTTCGGCGCGGTCACCGACAAGAGAGAGGCAGGGTCAATGTTAAAGGCCACCGGCTCGAGCACACCGGCATTGGCCGGCACGTCGCCGAACACGTGTTTGAGCGCTACGTAGCAGGCCGCAATCGTGGTCGAACGGGAAATGTTGACCGGGCCGGCGCAGGCTGGCGACGAGCGGGTGAAATCCAGGCTCATCGTGTCGCCGGCAATCGTCAGGTCGAGCGCGATCTTCAACGGCGCGTCGGCGATCCCGTCATTGTCGAGATAATCCTCCGCCGAGATCACGCCATCGGGAAGCGCGGCGATTTCGGCGCGCATCAATTGCGCGGCCCGGTCCTTCAGTTCCGACAGTGCGTCCGACACGGTGGCGTCTCCATATTCGTCGAGCAGGTCGTTCATGCGCCGGACGCCGAGGTTGAGTGCATTGATCTGGCCATTGAGATCGCCGTAGAGCGAACCGGGCAGGCGCGAATTCGCCGACAGGATGTCGACGATGTCCTGGCGCATCTCGCCATTCTCGAACAGCTTGACCGGCGGGATCAGCATGCCTTCCTGGAAACTCTCCGTGGCAACGGGATTGTAATTGCCCGGAACATTGCCGCCGACATCGTGCCAGTGGCCGACAGAGGCGAGATAACAGAATACCCTGCCGTCCCGGAACAGGGGCTGTACCAGCCGGAAATCCGACAGATGGGTGCCGCCGTCATAGGGATCGTTGAAAATCCAGACGTCGCCGTCGCGCGGGCCTCCCTGTTTTTCCGCCTTGTCGATGACCGCCTTGACCGCAAACGCCATCACGCCGACAAAGATCGGCAGGCCGGACTTGCCCTGCACGAGCGTATCGCCGGTCCTTGCGTCGTAGATGCCGTGGGAGGCGTCATGGGCCTCGGCGATGATCGGGTTGAAGGCCGAGCGGAACAGGGTCGCGTCCATCTCGTCGGCAATCTGTTCAAGCCGTCCCTTCAGGATGGCGAGAGTGACGGGATCCATGGTCATTTCGCAGTCTCCCCGTCATAGGTTTTGCCGAGCCGCAGCATTTCGGGCGTACCGAGCAGGTCGTTGAGGCCGGAAAAATCGAGCATCCTGTCCAGCATCGCCTGGTTGCTGCCATTGGTTATGAGATTGCCGTAATAGGCCTGCGCGCAGGCGGCGAGCATGCGTACGGCGCCACCGGGGAAAATCACCAGACGATAGCCGATCTCGTCCAGTTCCGGCGCCGACAGGGACGGCGTCTTGCCGCCTTCCACCATGTTGGCCATCAAGGGCGCCGCCTGGCCGAGCGCGGCGATGATCGTGTCCATGTCGGGACGCGATTTCGGCGCCTCGACGAAAAGAATGTCGGCGCCGGCCTCGGCATAGGCCGACGCCCGGTCAAGCGCTGCGGACAGGCCTTCGACGGCGACGGCGTCGGTGCGGGCGATGATCAGGGTTTCGTCACTGGCCCTTGCGTCCATGGCCGCCCTTATCTTGCCGGTCATTTCGGAGACGGAGACAAGGGTCTTGCCGTCGAGGTGACCGCAGCGCTTCGGCAAGGTCTGGTCTTCAAGCTGCAACGCCGCGGCGCCCGCCCGCTCGAAAGCGCGCACTGTGCGCTGCACGTTCAAGGCGTTGCCGAATCCGGTATCGGCGTCGACGAGGATCGGCAAATCAATCCGGTCGCGAATGGCGGCAACCGTGTCGGCAACCTCGCTCATGGTCACCAGGCCGATATCGGGGCGCCCGAAGCGGGTGTAGGCGATGCTCGCGCCGGAAAGATAGACGGCCTCGGCGCCGCTTTGCTCGGCAATCAGACCGGTCAGGGCGTCGTAGATGCCGGGCGCAAGCACGATCGGTGTCCGGCGCAGGCGCTGCTTCAGGCTGCCATTGCTGTGCGTGGGCGTCATGGATGGGGTTCCTTTGCGGCAAAGCGTTTTTCCAGATGCGGCACGAGACCGCCATCCCGGATCAATTCGAGAAGAAAGCCGGGCAGGGGCTCAAGCGCCGTCACCTGGCCTGTCGCCTTATGGGTGAGGCGGGCGGCATCGACATCGAGCACCATGGCGTCTCCCGGATCGGCGGCGATCGGGTCCTCGTGGACAAAGACCGGCAGGCCGAGATTGATGGCGTTGCGGTAGAAGATGCCGCCGAAGGAATGCGCGACAATGCCGGCAATGCCGAGATGTTTCAGGGCCTGCGCGGCCTGTTCTCGTGACGAGCCCATGCCGAAATTGCGGCCCGCCAGGACGATGTCGCCGGGACGGACGGACCCGGCAAATTCCGGCGCGACCGCTTCCAGGCAATGGCTCGCCAGAACGTCGAGCGGGGCGGCCATATATTGGCCGGGCGCGAGCACGTCGGTGTCGATATTGTCGCCGAACCGGAACACTTTGCCCATCATGCGTTTCCTTCCGGCAGGAGGTCGCGCGGATCGATGATCCGACCGGAAATTGCGGCGGCTGCAACCGAATAGGGGGACCCGAGATAGACGTTTGACGAGGCCGCACCCATGCGCCCCCGGAAATTGCGCGCGGTCGAGGAGATGCAGGTGACGTCCTCGCCGAGGCGGGCGGTGCCGTAACCGGCGCAGATGCCGCAGGCATTGGGAAGGATGGTTGCGCCGGCCTCCTCGAAAACGGCCATGATGCCCTCGGCCTCGGCGCGATCCTGATCGCGACTTGAAGCGGGCGCTACCAGCAGTTTGACGCCGCTGGCGCAGGTCCGTCCGCGCAGGATGTCGGCGGCGCGCCGGAGGTCGATATATTTGGCGCCGGTGCAGGCGCCGATATAGGCGACATCGACCGAGGTTTGCGGATAGTCGGCGACGTCGGCGGCATTGGCCGGTGAATGCGGCGCGGCGATTTGCGGCGCGAGGCTGGCGGCGTCGAAAAGGTGATGGTCCGCAACCGGCGCCCCGGGATCGGACTGCCAGTTGTGGCCGGTCCCGTTTCCATTCATGGCGTCGGGATTGCCGCCGGCGGCGCGGATGAAGTCGCGGGTGACCGCGTCCGGCGCGATCAGGCCGGTCTGGGCGCCGAGCTCGGCCGCCATGTTGGCAAGCGTCATGCGTTCCTGCATGTCGAGCGCGGCGATCGCTTCGCCGATATACTGCACGGCCTGGTATCTGCCGCCGTCCATGCCGAGCCGGCCGCAGAGCGCCAGCATGATATCCTTGGCGGTCAGGCCCGGGCCAAGCCGGCCGGACCATTCGATCAGGATGGTGTCGGGCACCCTGATCCAGATTTCGCCGGTGGCGAGCACGCCGGCCATTTCGGTTGCGCCGATGCCGAACATGTAGGCTCCGAACGCGCCGCCGGTCGGGGAGTGGCTGTCGCCGCCGACCACGAACATTCCCGGCGCCAGGTGGCCGCGCTCGGGCAGGACCACATGGCAGATGCCCTCGCCGTCATAAAAGCTGACATTGCGCTCCCTGGCCCAGCGCCGCGTGACTTCGAGGATCTCCTTAGACGTCTCGTCGTTTCCGGGCACGAAATGATCGGAAATCAGCACCACCTTGTCGCGATCGAAAAGCGGCGCGCCCAGGCGCTGCAGGATGGGCTCGACCCGTCGCGGGCCGCCGGAATCGTGGATCATGGCGAGGTCGACGGATGCGGTGACCACTTCGCCGGGCGTGACATGGTCGCGCCCGGCGGCCCGGGCGATGATCTTCTGTGCCAGGGTGGCCGGCGGCGATGGCGCGGGAGGGGACGTCATGGGGCGATATCCTGGTTCAAATCCGTTTCGCGGTGACGCGTCCATTGCGAGGATTCGCGTTCCCCGACCCGCTTCAGATCCATCTCGAATTGATAGCGGTCCGGCCGGTACAGCACGCGAATGAACTCCACGGGCCGGCCATCCCGATCCGAAACAATGCGGGTGATTTCCAGAAGCGCAGCGCCGGCATCGATATCGAGCGCCGACGCGACGATCGGGTCGGCCAGGGTCGCGCTGACGGTCTGGCGAGCGGAGGCCACCTGAACGCCGGCGCGTTCAAGCAATTGCAGGAGCGGCTGTTGTTCCAGATCTTCGGGGCCGAATCCGTCGCCAATCGCGCCGGGCAGCCACGTGGTCAGATAGGACAGGCTGTGCCCGGCCCGGGACCTTACGCGAACGGCGCGCTGCACCCGATCGCCTTCTGAAATTTTCAGGGATCGTGCGACCAGCGCGGACGCCGGGACGTAGCCGAATTCCAGAACCTGCGCTTCGGTCGCTACGCCCATCTGGGAGATGTTCTCCAGCCAGCCGTCGAGCGAGGTCCTTGCCGACGGCTGCGGCGCCTGTTCGGTCACCCGCGTGCCCCGGCCGCGCTCGCGCACGACAAATCCGCTGGCCGCCAGTTCGTTGAGGGCACGTTTGGCGGTGATGCGGGAAACATTGAAGTCGCGGGCAAGATCCTGCTCGCCGGGCAGGACCTCTCCGGACTGGATGCGGCCGGAGACGATATTGTCGCGCAGGACGACATAGATCTGGTGATAGAGCGGAACGCGCGACTGCGATGAGAGATCGGTCATCGGTCGGGCGTCGGTTGAATCAAACGGCGGCGCATCTGACGACAGGGCGGTGCTGGACATTATCGTTTCCGGGATCGTGACCGGGGTTGCGGGCCGGCCTCAATATGCTAATGGTATATCAATATATCTTTATGTCCAGCGCGATATGGGATCGCCTGGAATTTTCGGGAGGGATCGGACATGCCGGTGATCAAGGTGACCCTGATCGAGGGCTACGACGATGCCACACGGGTGCGTATCGGCGAGCGTCTGACCGATGCGGTGCGCTCGGTGATCGCGGCGCCGGTCGAGGGCGTCACGGTGGCGATCGAAGAAGTCAGGCCGACAAGCTATATGCGCGGCCGCACGGCAAAGATGCCGGGCGTTGCGCTGCCGGACCCCGAAGACCTGGTGCGGACGTTCCTCGGCGCCATGGAAGCCCGCGATCTCGATGCCGCGCGGTCCTGTCTCGGCGCCGGGTTTCAGATGACATTTCCGGGCGGCAACAGGTTTTCCCGGCTCGAAGACCTGGTCGACTGGGCGAGAGACCGGTACCGGCGTGTTGCAAAGGAGTATGACGGGTTCGACGTCGCGCCCGGCGCCGACGGCGTCACGGTCTATTGTTTCGGCACGCTTGCCGGGGAATGGCTGGACGGATCCGCGTTTTCCGGAATCCGGTTCATCGACCGGTTTCTGGTCAGGGATGGAAAGCTTGTCGCGCAGGATGTCTGGAACGATATGGGGGAGCGGCTGGCGGACGACAGATGATGAAACGCTCTCCGGTATGGGCCATGCATTGTCTCATGCGAAATTCTACGTCGCCTCACGCGGTCCGCGAGATTGAACCCGGATTCAAACTGTCAGGCGCCAACGTCTGGATGAGTGCGGAACGAATGATTCCGCACTATTTCCTCAGGGTTTTGACCTGTATTTTTCTGAGACCTCGGTGTAAGCGGTGATGGTTTCAATAATCGTTGTAAACGAGGCAAAATGCTGAACGTTTTTCGCTTCCTAATCCTCTATGCCCTATGCTTCGGCTCCTATGTCTATGCTCAAACGGTTGATTTAAAAGCAATTGAGGTCATCAGGAACTTCAACAACCAGCTATACATTACAGCGGAGCGCACAGGAGGAAGCGCGGAGGAATGGAGCGCTCTTGAACGGCAAGCCTCCGAAGCCATGGGCGCGGTGCTGAAAGATGCCGGCCCGGAGGCTGTCGCGCTGGATCCGAAAGGACGGAGTGCGCTGCATCTTGCGGCGGCCAAAGGTTATTCTTTTCTGGTCGAGTGTTGTTGGACGACGACCGCTTTCGTGCACAGATCAATATGCCGGACAAGGAGGGCCTGACCGCCTATGAACACGCACAACTGGCGCTTCCCGAAACCCTGATTGCCTGTCATCCAGCGATCGAAAACCCCTTCGTTCTGGTGCCATTCATGGTTCAACTGCCCTACTACGACAATCGGCAACCGTTTGGAAAGATTACGGGCTTGCTGGAGCAGGCGGGTGCCGTTACGGATGTGGACCGGGCGCGCAGCTGGTGGCTGGAGAAATGCTCGAATACTGACTCCGACGCACGCGATCGGGTCGAGGAAACCCAAAATCTGTACGGATCGCTTTCGACGATCGGACTTGTTCATAAAACCCGAATGTTGAAACGCGATGTCGAAAAGCATGTGGAAATTTATAGGATGCTGATCGAGTCATGGCCGGCTGAGAAGCGGCCGACGCCCGAGGAGCTTCGGAAAAGGGTCCGAAAGTTCTATTCTGACGCGGGTCTTCAATCCCCGGATTGATGCTGGTCCCGGGTCATGGACAGGCGCTTTTTCTGCTCAGACGGGCTCGCCCAATCTCAAGTGCCGGAGAGCCCGAATATTCTGGATGCGGTCACGTTGTCCCAGAAGATGCTCGCCGCTGTCTGTGATGAACATACCAGAGCTGCGCTGAATTATAATTGGATCGTCGAAACCATCCCGGACTTTAGGATATTCCCGACCGGACTGATAATCGTCGACGAAAAAATCTGTTTCGATGATTATGAACATCAATAACTGCAACAATCGGCCCGGTTCAACTGCTACAGCAAAAGGGGACTCTGCGAACACGCGACACACCGCAGTCCCTGCCAATAGGTGGGGTGAACTACAGGCCGTACCCGCGGTTTTTGACGCAGCACGAGCGTTTCATCCCAAGTTTTTTTGTTTCCTGCCCCACCAGGTATTCGCCAATGGCCTGCCGCCCACAAAGGCGGATGGGCCGAGATCGTCCTGAATGCGAAGACATTCGTTCCATTTGGCCATCCGTTCAGACCGGGTAAACGATCCGACCTTCAACTGGCCGCCGCCAAGTCCGGTTGAAAGGTGGCTGATGGAAACGTCTTCCGTTTCACCGGAGCGGGCAGAGACGATCGCGCCCCATCCGGCGTCCCGGGCAGCGCGAAATGCTTCAATGCTCTCCGACACCGTGCCAGCCTGATTGACCTTGATCAGAACAGCATTGCATGCGCCGGATGCCTGCGCTTCCCGCACGAGACCGGCATTGGTCACCAGATAATCGTCGCCGATAATCTGGACACGATCGCCAAATCTGCGCGTGAATTCGACCATGCCTACGGTGTCATCTTCGGACAGCGGGTCTTCAATTGAAGCGATGGGATAGGCGTCAAGCCAGTTCGCCAACATGTCGATCATGGCGCCGCTATCCATCTCGCGCCCTTCCAGGGCAAGCCTGTATCGACCGTCCGAACCAAATTCAGACGCGGCAATGTCAAGCGAAATCACGACGCGCTCGCCGGGCTTTTCCCCGGCGCTTTCAATAGCTTCGGTAAGGATTTCCAGGGCTTCCTCGTTGCTGTCGAACATTGGCCACCAACCGCCCTCGTCCGCCACGCCGGCCAACTTGCCTTTCTTGGCCATGATGGCACCGGCGGCGAAATAGACCGCATTGGTGATCTCCATGACCTCGTCAAAGTTGGAGGCCCCGGGGACCATGATCATGAAATCCTGAATATCCACGCGCCGCCCCGCATGGGCGCCGCCGCCAAAGATCTGAATTTCGGGCAGCGGGACCGAAGGTCTGCTTACCATCGAGTCGGATATGTGCCGCCAAAGCGGCTTGTCCCGATCAATTGCTGCAGCGTGCAGCACCGCAAGCGAGGTGGAGACGGTCGCGTTGCCGCCCAGCCGGTCCTTGAGGGGGGATGGATCCAAGGTCAGAATCGCGGCATCAATTGCGGACTGATCCTGAACATCCATTCCCACCAGTGCGCCGGCAATCGGGCCGTTTACACTGGCAACCGCACGGGTAACGTTTTTTCCGCCGAGCGCCTCTCCGCCATCCCGCAGGTCAATCGCTTCACGTGTTCCGCGAGAGGCTCCAGCGGGCGCCATGGCCCGCCCGAACGCGCCGCTGTCCAGCGTCACCTCCGCTTCGACGGTCGGATGCCCTCGGGAATCCCAGACCCGACGCCCTTTTACTTCCTTGATCTTGCTCACTCATCCTGTTCCTTCAGATGCGCCCTCAGAGCGGCGGTGAAATCGGCGACCGAAGACACGGGGTCGGTCATCAGCGACAGTGCAATTGCGCGTACCCGATCCTTTCCGCCGGCGTCGAGATACTCGACCGGCGACTTGCCGTCGATGCGCGCGAGCATGAGAGCGGGAAGCAACTGGCTCACCCGGGATTCCAGACCTGCCGGCTCTTCCCAGGAGATTCTGCTCGCATAGGCCGACCAGAACTGTTCAATCGATGACAGCAAATCGGTTCGGATGGACGGCACATGCACGGCTTTCAGCACCAGATGGTTGAGGCAAAAGGCCGGGTCGAAACTGGCATCGCCCATGGTGGCGCATTCTGCATCTAGAATGACCGGACCGCCGTCGCGCATCAGGATATTCTTGGGGCTGACATCCCCGTGGACCAGGACAGCCTCACCCTCATAAAGCATCTCGCCGAGCGTCTCGAGTTGCGATGCAATGCGGGGATGGAACCCGGCGGTGAAGCTCAGATAGGGTTCGATCCGCAGCGCGTGAAAGTCGTCGCGATTGCGAAACGCAGATCGGTCAAAACCGGATTTTGCGGAAGCTGCGTGAATGCGTCCTATCATGTCTCCGACAACCTGCGCCTCGCCGCAGGGCCGCTTGCCTTGAAGCATCGCGGTTTTCCAGAGATAGACCTTGTCGCCGGCGACGTATTCCATGGCGAAGCCATGCATGGTTTCAGACTGGCCGAACAGACGCACCGCGCTTTCCGGCACCACATCGGCCGCGACCTTGAGCCAGGCAAACTCCGCCGCATTGCGATGGACCGGTGCACACCATTCCGCGGCGACCTTCAGCCTGGGCAACGCAAACTTGACGCAATAGGAGATGTCATTCACCTGAACCATTGCGATATCCGAAGCCACGCCGCCCGCAAGCGGAGTGACTGCTTTCAGATCCTGCGCCGTGCCCAGTCCAAGATCTTCAATCAAACCCAGGCATCTGTCTTCCAAAGGGTGTGTCAAAAGAGGGTCAATCCAAGGAATATGTTCACGTGAACATATTTTGCTTCGAGCGTTTTTGTCAAGAGACAAGAACCGGGAATTGCCGGGGCGCGGGGATCCTCTGTTCTGAGATCTTGGGGCTTTGAGCAGTTTTATTGGCGAGGTGTGCAGGCAGTGCCGGGCGATGCGGGACATCGCTCAAACTGCGCAACGATCCCTGGCTTCGCGAGAACAGGCTAAAAGCCTGGACAAGCCGGCCTTCGGCGGGCAATCCTTTCCTTCCGGACGTCGTCGCATTGTTTGGCCGATGTCCTACATCGCGCTGCATCACGCTCCCAGCCGAGGACAAAACCTTGACCGTCAAAACTTCCTGGCAAAGGCTCTGGCGTTAATCCCCAATGAGCCGCGTAACGATAAAATCCATCGCCCGGGATCTTGGAATCTCCCATATGACGGTGTCGCGCGCGCTGTCCAACAGTGCGAAAGTCCAAAAAGACACGCGTGAGGCTGTGCTCAAACGCGCCCGCGAAATGGGATATGTGAAAAGCACCGCGGCCTTGGCAATGCGGGGTTCTGCGCCAAAAGTGGTCGGGCTGTTGTTGCCCAACATCGTCAACGAGTTTTATGCCCGTTTCGCCAATGAGATCTCGCTGGCATGCGATGAACGAGCCTTGCAGCTAATCATTCATCTGACCAACGACGATGCCGAGACGCAGGAACAGGCTTTGAAACGCCTGCGTGAAAACAGGGCGGAGGCTGTCGTGATGGTTCCGGCGCCGGGGAGCGCAGACATTCCTGTCCAAACCGGCGAGACCATGCGTGTTATCGAATTGATCCGACATAGCGACAGCGTTAACCAGGGCGCGTCGATTCTGGTGGATGATTCCACTGCAATCAAGGATTCTGTGCGTTACCTGTCCGAAAAGGGGCACACCGGGATCGCCTTTATTGGCGGTTTTGAGCGCCTTTCAAGCGGGCGCGCCCGTCGAAAAGCCTTCGTGGACGGCATCGAAGAAGTCGGGCTGCGACTTGTGCCTGACCTTGTCAAAACCGGTGCGCCGTCCTTCGAGATGGGTCGAACCCATGCGTTGGACCTGATGAGATTGGGGCAGGCCAATGCTCTTATCTGCGGCGGATTTGAAATCTCGAACGGAGCGCTGAGTGCATTGATTGAGACCAATCTGCATCGGGATCCGGCTTTTCGTTTCATCGGTTATGGGGATCCTTCTTTCTACAGCTGGATCAATGGTGGTATTTCGACGATTCAAGTGCCGGTTCAGGAGCTCGTCGAAGCGGCGATCGAGCATATCGAGCTTGATGAGGCGCAGGAGGGAAACCAGCCCATCAGGTTTCCCGCAAAGCTTCGGGTGCGCTAGCACCACTGAGCAGGGACCAGCCGGTCAGGATTACCTGGACCCGCTACGACGCTCTCTTCAACTCCCGCAGCAGATGCGACCCGACAAGGTCGATGGCCGGCATCTGGTCGTCGGGATTTCGGTGCAGGGCGATGACGACGTCGGGCAGTTTCGGAAACCCCGGCTGGCCGTCGAGGATTTTGAACCCGTCGGGAATGATCGAGGCCTCCATGGCGCCGACGCCGGCCTCGGAGGCGATCGCGTTTTGCAGGACGGCGAGATTGCGCGACGTGTAGGCGATGCGCCAGCTCCGATCTATTTCGTCGAGCGCGCGCAGCGCCAGGTCCCGGCAGACGCAGCCCTGCGGAAACAAAAGAAGCGGGAGATCGTCGGACGGATCCGGATAATAGTCCGGACCGGCAACCCAGTGCAGCGGTTCCCGACGAATGACCTCGCCGGATATGCCGTCGAGGGGATGGGTCGCCAGCACAAGGTCGAGCTTTCCGCGTGCCAGTTCCTCCAGGAGGTCGATGCCGTTATCGCAGGACACTTCCATCCTGATCCGCGGATGCGCCTTTGAAAACGACATCAGGAATTCCGGCAACAGACAGGTCATGTAGTCGTCCGGCGCACCGATCCGAACCAGGCCCTGGGCTTCCGGTTCCAGCAGGGTCGAAAGCGCTTCATCGTTGATCCTTAGGATGCGGTTGGCGTAGCTCAACAGGGTTTCGCCATCGGACGTAATGTTGACGGTTTTTTTCGTCCGCTCGAACAGTTTGCGCGCGACGATCTCCTCCAGGCGTTTTACCTGCATGGAAACGGCGGACTGGGTTCGCCCGAGCGCGGCCGCGGCATGGGTGAAATTGCGGTGGCTTGCCACGGCGACAAAGGCGCGAAGCAAATCGATTTCCAGGTCCCTGATCATGCTTGATCATAACGAAATCTAATTAGTTCGATCAAGATAATTCGTTTCCATGATTTATGCCGCGTTCCTATGTTCAAATTGTGCCCATCGACAATTCGGAGTGACCGCAATGTTGGAAACCTACAGCCAGTGGATCATCGTGGCCACGCGGGCCGACGCCTTCTCACCTGTTCCCATGGACCGGGACTGGCGGGTGCGGCAGCGCCGGGCGGCAAATGCGGAGACCATGACAGAGAAAAAGAGGTCGTTGCTCGCGTCCTTGTTCGGATGAGAGTTGCGCGCGCAACACTTAATAAACCCTGCAAAGCGGTTTGTTTTCGTTCTGCTTCGCAATCGGAAACGACGGCGGTAAACTGGGCGGCCTGATGCCGGCGATGAGGCTGCCCAGTGTTATTTCGCCGGCGGGCATTACACGGGAGTTCGCCGTTGGACTGTGTCTTTCTGTTTTCGAGCGACAAGTTCCTGCCGACCCCGGGAGAACTGGTCGAAGATCATGACGATTTCGTCAATCCCGGATGTTTTGCCAGGGCGCTTGCCGACTTTCTGCAGGACGGGCTGGCGCGCCATGATTATCGGGTCGGTTTCCGTTGCGCCGAGGATTGGGGGCAATGGCTGGAGCTGGAACACGACGGCGGTTACACGCTGGCTGTTGGATGCGCCAACCTGTCGGATCTCGAAAACGGCGTGGCCGAACATCGGGTCTTCATCAGCCCGGACAAGCCCCGGATCCGCAAAATCTTCCGCAAGATCGATGTCAGTGCCGACATCGAGCGGCTGGGCGAGGCGCTGAAAGCCATTCTCGGGGCTGAAGACCGGATTTCCGGTCTTCAGGTTCGTTCATCCATGTAGTCCTACCCCAGGACCTCCGCGACGGCATCCCTGGTCGCATCGACAATGAGGCGTGCTTCCTCGCTCGTCACACAGAGCGGCGGCGCGAAGCCGATTATGTCGCCCTGGGGCATGGCGCGGGCGATCACGCCGCGCCGCAACATGGCCGCGGCAACCGATGGCCCGACCTTGGCTGAGGGATCGAAGAACGTCCGGGCGTCCGGGTCCTCGGCCAGTTCCACGGCCATCAACAGGCCCTCGCCGCGAATCTCGGCAACATTCCTGTGGCCGCCAAGCGTGTCGCGCATCATGCCGGTGAAGGCCGGGCCGACCTTTCCGGCATTTTCGACCAGTCCCAGGTTGTCGACCAGTTGCAGGTTGGCGATGCCGGCGGCCGCCGCGATCGGATGGGCGGAATAGGTCCAGCCGTGGCCGATCGGGCCGTTTTCGTCGGTGCCCTGCATCAGGACCTCCCACATGCGCTCCGACACGACCGATCCCGACAGGGGCGCATAGGCCGAGGTCAGACCCTTGGCGATGGTGATCAGGTCCGGTTTCATTGCGTAATGACCGGAGCCGAACATGGAGCCGAGGCGGCCGAAACCGGTGACGACCTCGTCCGCGATCAGGAGCACGTCGTACTTTTCCAGCACCGCCTGGATCGCGGCCCAATAGCCGGCCGGCGGCGGCACCAGCCCCCCGGTACCGAGCGCCGGTTCGCCGATAAAGGCGGCCACAGTGTCGGGATCTTCGGCAAGGATCTGCGCTTCCAGTTTCGCCGCGCAGTCGGCGGAAAACTCCTCCTCGCTCATATCCCGATCCTCGCGGCGCAGGTAATAGGGCGCTTGCGTATGCAGGACCGGCGCAAGCGGCAGGTCGAACTTCTTGTGGAACAGCTCCAGCCCGGTGAGCGAACCGGTCATCAGACCGGATCCGTGATATCCGCGCCAACGCGAAATGATCTTCTTTTTCTCCGGCCGGCCGCGAATGTTGTTGTAGTACCAGACCAGCTTGATGTTGGTTTCGTTGGCGTCCGATCCGGACAGGCCGAAATAGACCTTGCTCATATGGGCCGGCGCCCGGTCGAGGATCATCTTGGCGAGTGTGATCGAAGCTTCCGTGCCGTGGCCGACATAGGAATGATAATACGCCAGTTCGTGTGCCTGATGCGCGATCGCTTCGGCAATTTCGCTGCGGCCATAGCCGACATTGACACAGTAGAGGCCGGCAAACGCATCCAGCAAGCGGGTGCCGTCGCGGTCCTCGACAAAGACGCCCTTGCCACCGGTCATGATCCGGTTCGGCGCCTCGCCGCGGGCAAACTGTCCAAGATGGGTGGAGGGGTGGAAGAAGTTTTCGCGATCCCAGACGTCGAGCTGGTCGTTCTTGAGCATGGTAGGGTCCTTCGATATGGCCGATGCGGCATTTGGTTGCAATGGTATCGCCGTTAGCGCCGATGAAGGGACGGAAGATCGGTGGGTTTGGCGAAGAATTGACGGAAAATGCTGAGATGCAGTGACTGGAAGACAAACGGGACCGCAATCGCGTGGTGTTGATGCTCGACGATGTGGGTCCCGGCTCGGGGGCCGGGAACGCACGCCTTGGTCGTAGGTTTGTGCACCAGATCATTATGGCTATCGCCACGCACGTCAGGCTAATGCCAACCGTTCTCCAGACTGCCTCCCCGGACTTCGATCCGGGGTCTAGAGATCGGAGGGTGCTCTCGCACAAAACTTACGATAAAGGGCTGGCCTCAAAGCTTCCGGTAAAGCACCGAAAGCGGCAGGGCCGTATTCTTGATCTGCTTGGTGACCGCATATGTATAATAGCGTTTCAGGCCGATCCGCGCCTCCAGCATGTCGTCGACGAGGCGCTGGTATCCTTCAAGGTCGACCGTCACCACCTGCAACAGATAGTCGATGCCGCCGCCGACAGCCCAGCAGGCCATGATTTCCGGAATTTCGGCAATTGCCTTTTCAAACCGCACGAAATCTTCGCTGCGATGGCTCTCCAGTTCCGCCTCCACGAACACCATGGTGAACGGTCCGAGCGCCTTCAGCGAGACATGGGCGCCGTAGCCCTCGATGATGCCGGCGCTTTCCAACCGGCGCAACCGTTCCCAGGCGGCCGTCGGCGACAGATGCACTTTCTGCGCCAGCGCCGCCTTGGTGATCCGGCCTTCGCTCTGCAGAACTGTCAGGATCTTCAGATCACGCCGGTCGATCTTCAGCATGGAATTGACGATGGACTTCATGTGGCGATCCGCGCCCCCCTGTCTGCCGCAAGGGCTGCTTTCAGGGCGGCCGTCGCAATCGCCGTGTCCTGGGCTCCGGTTCCGGTCAGGTCGCAGATCGTAACCTGGGCTTCGTCCGTGCGGCCGGGATGGGCGGCGGCGATAATGTCTCCCAGTTCCGGCGGAGTGATGTCGCGCAACAGGCCGGCTTCGCGGGCGCCGCGCAATTCCCCGAGCACTTCGCACTGGGAGACCCGGTCGCAGACATAAAGATCGGCTGCGGCGAGGGCTTCGGGAGCGATTTCAATCTTGCCCGCCTGATCGGAACCCATGCATGTTACATGCAAATTTGAGTGCAGCCAGTCCGCCATGATGATCGGTTCGCGAGCGGGCGTGGTGGTGACAACGAGCTGGCTTTCCTCCACGATCTGCTCCGGGTCGCCGACGGTTTCGGCACTGATGCCGAGACGTGCGGCGATATCATTGGCGCAGGCCGCTGCATGATCCCTGTTGCGTCCCCACACCAGGACGCGTTGAAACGGGCGCACCAAATGCGCCGCTTCGATCTGCAGACGGGCCTGGGCCCCGGTTCCGATCACACCGGCGGTCGTCACCGATTTCGGCGCCAGATGGTCTGCCGCAACGCCGCCGGCGGCGGCGGTGCGAATGTCGGTGAGGTAGCCATTGTCCAGAAGGACTGCGTCGACCTGTCCGGTCTGTGCGTTCAGCAACACCATCAGGCCGTTCAGGCTCGGCAGACCGAGTGCCGGATTGCCGAAAAAGCCCGGGCTGACCTTGACGGCAAAGCCGTCGAAGCCGGGAATGTAGGCGGTCTTTACATCGACTTCGGCGTGCAGGTCGGGAATATCCATGGACAGGATCGGCGGCATGATCACGGTACCGCCGGCAAGCGCCGCAAACGCGTCTTCGACGACGTGCAGCACAGTCTCGTCGAGGGCGATGCTTGCGCGCAGGTCCGCTTCCGTCAGAATCAGAATGTCACGCATTGTCCGCCCCCTGCTGTCCGGGCGGCCGGCCTTGCGGAGCGCCCGTCACGACCGTGTTTCCCAGCCTTACCGGGGCAC
>JGI12316J14372_10001486_pt1 | contig 29772 bp, 24 predicted proteins | sample MarCyaLeptolynsp_FD_14372 | JGI IMG/M metagenome (IMG submission 14372)
ATTTCCCCCCGCCGAGATCGCTTGCACCGGTTGGAACCGGCGGGTTTGACCCGTCTGCGTCGTAGATGACATCGAAGCCACCCGTATCAGGCGTCACGATGGACTGCCCCAGAAGGCTGGCGACTTCGTTGAGTGCGGATTCTTCGGCCACCATGAAGTTGTTCATGCTGAGATCCGCGGCGTCGATCCCGACAAGCAATGTCTCGCTGGCGATTTCGCCGGTCGGGGTCAGGACACGAACCGTCAAGCCGTCAGCCACATCGGCGATCGTGATCGGATATTCCCCGAACTCCAGCCGCTCGGCGATAATCCCGCTTTCCAGATGGATCATGTCCGTTGCCGGATTGAAGTCGTCGATCACCCGCGACGGGCTGTTCGGCATGATCATGATCATCTGCGGTCCGACCGGATCAACTGGATCTACTGGATCAACCGGGTCGACGGGATCGACAGGGTCCACAGGATCCACCGGATCCGGGCCGCCATCCCCGGTGCCGACCTGAGTGAGGATCTCCTGCCCGGTTGCTTCACTCATGATGGTGAAGTTCGCCGGTGAGAGATCGCTCAGCGAAATGCCCTCAATCGTGACCGTCTGGTTGTTGGACGCCATCGTGAAGACGACTTTGCCGCCACTCTCTGTAACGTCGATCGCTTCCGGACCGAACCAGTCGATGAAGATGGTGTCGCTCTGAGGGTCGAAATCGGAAAGCGTCCGGTTCGTTCCCCAGGCCCAGGTGATCACGAGCGTGGCTGAAGCAGCTGTGACACCGGCTGTTCCGTTCCAGTTGTCTCCGGCCACGCCACCGCCGGTATCGCCTGTCCCGTCATCGGTATCGCCGGTACCGTCATCGGTGTCACTAGTGCCGTCATCGGTGTCACCGGTCCCATCGTCAGTGTCACCAGTGCCATCATCAGTGTCGCCGGTGCCGTCGTCAGTGTCACCCGTTCCACCGGAACCATCCCCGACCAGGCTGAGCACTTCCGCGGCCGCGGTGGCGTCGAGGATCGTGAAATTGTCAGCGCTGAGATCGCTGAGCTGGATGCCGGCAAGTGTTGTCGTCTGGTTGTTGGACGGTACGGCAAAAACGACACCCGCCGGCGTTTCGGAGACCTCAAGGTCACCCGCACCGATCCAGTCGATGAAGATCGTGCCGGTCGCCGGGTCGAACCCGTTCACCACGGCGTCCTGCCCCCACGACCAGGTGATCACAACATCGGCGTCGTTTTCGGTGACGTCGGCTCCGCCATTGCCACCGCTGCCGCCATCGCCGGTACCACCGGTTCCGGGTGTCCCGCCTGGCGTTCCGAGCCCCTCGTCCCCCGTCAACCGGTCTTCGTAAAAGGCAATCATCTGCTCGACGGATGGCGATGAGAAGCCTCCGAACTGATCGATATATTGCAGGATTGAGGTGCCGTATTCATCGGTGCTGACGGCGCCGCTTTGAAGAAGAGACGCCGTTCCCCAGGCACCGCGCAAATGCGCTGCCGCAAGAATGCCGGTCAGCGTCAGCTCGACGGTCACGGTTTGGCCGTTCTGGGTGTAGCTCGCCGTCTGACCAATGAAGTCGCTGAGCGATTGCCCACTATTGCCCAGCTGGTTTTCCAGGACCTGCAAATTGTAGCCAAAGGCCTCCTGGATCGCGACGGTTTGCGCCTCCTTGGTCATGAATTCCTCGAGGGAATCCACACCGTTCTTGCCCGTCCAGGTCCCGTCCCAGGTGTTAGAAGCGGCCCCGTTTCCATAGAAAACGTCGTCGTCGTAGTAACCGAGGTCGATCAGCAGCGCTTCCCCGAACTGAAACCCGACGAACCCGAGTGAGTTCATTGAGCGATAGGCCATGGTCTCCCACTCAACGTCGGTTAACTGCGACCAACTGTTGTATTGAGGAAAGTGGCTCTCCACGGCACCACCGGCCCACTGGTCCAGCTGCCAGTCCTGGATCACGCCGGCATTATACCTGTCCCTGTCCCATCCGGACTCAAATGCCAGCAAAGCAGCAAGAAAGTCGTCGAAAGTTCCTTCCATTATCGTCCCGCCTGTATTGAATTGGAAGATTCAAGACTAGAAAGGAAGAAAGAGAGCAACATGGACAAAACATTAAATGTTCAAGGCCATATGGTGGCTACTTCGTCACAATTTCCGCAAATTTACGGACAGGAAAAACTGCCGAATACATAAAACACCTCAAGGCAAAAAACCTTCCCCCGCAAACCAAAAAATTTCCCTCGACCACAATCAGGGATTAAGCGCCGACAAAAAACTCTTGATGATAGCAACTGTTCTGCCAGCGAGGCTTTAGTCTTGAACCGATGGGCCGACTCGCTGGCTCAGACCATCTGCTTCAGCAAGGTCCTTTGGGATCACCACCGGAGACACAGCCCAGATCAGCTTGCAAATCCGGTCGGTTCGGTTGCGCGCGTGGTGCGGAATACGGGCATCGAAACTGTAGCTGTCGCCCTCGCGCAACGTAATGATCTCGTCGGCAATCTGGATTTCCAGTTCGCCTTCGATCACGACGCCGTGCTGCTCCCCGTCATGCCTCTGCAGCCGGTTATCAGGCGTTTCGGAGTTCGGCTCGTAGACCGCAAGACCCATATAGAATTCACCGCCGACAGAACTCGACAGAAGCGAATCCGTATAGCCAAGCTCAGATGCATTTTGCCCATAGAGCGAATTGAGGTTGCGGCGGTTTTGCGAGCGGACGACGTAGGCGCGTTCCATCGGGCCGGCACCGGGCCGCCTGGCAAAAAACCAGTCGGGCGACACAGAAAGGGCGACAGAGAGCCTTTCCAGCACATCCATGGAAGGGTTCGACGCTCCGCGTTCAATCGCACTGAGATGACTGAGTGAAATACCGCTCGCCTTGGTGAGATCCTTGAGCGTCATTTGCCGGGCCTTGCGCAGCTGGCGGACTTCCGAGCCCAAAGACAGCAGATTTTCAGCGAATGAAACCACCTTGTCGGCCTCGGCCATATATTCAACCCGTCGCTTGCAAAGAAAACTCCGCCCGAGGGTAGCGGACCACAATCTAATTTCAATAACGAGCTCAAAAAAGAATTTTTGCAAAAAATTCTTTTTTGAGCGTAATATGAAACTTAAGACGCTACTCAGAACAAAAGAAAGGCGTCCGCTAGTCCAATCCAGAAGGTGAAAAAAGTCATGAACGATTCGAAGTTGGCGCACCTGAAATCATTTGCCGCATCAGGTGTTTCTCGCCGCGATTTCATGCGTACCACAGCCGGTGCAGGCGTCTCCATTGCACTTGCGGGTGGGGTCTGGTCCGAAGCCCGGGCAGCGACACCGGCAAAAGGCGGAACATTGAAGGCCGGCGCCGATGGCGGCGCGACCACGGACACTTTCAATCCGATTGAAATGAACGGGGCGGACCATCCGACACTTTCAATTCTCTCAAGTTTCGACACCCTCACGGAGATCGACGATGCAGGCGCTCCGGTTCCCTCCCTTGCGGAGAGCTGGGAGAGCAATTCCGATGGGACCTGGGCATTCAAGCTGCGCAAGGGCGTTGAATTTCATGACGGAAAAACCCTGACAGCAGATGATGTTGTCTGGTCGCTCAATCGTCACCTGAACAAGGACAACCGGGTCGCAGAAGCACAGCAAATCGTTCAGAACTTCGAGGAACTGCGCGCCGACGGCCCCGACACGGTTCTGATCAAGCAAAAAGAGATCAACTTCGACCTGCCGTCCCACCTTTCCTCATATGCGATGATCATCGGCAAGGAAGGAAATGAAGATTGGGCGTCGGGGATCGGCACAGGCCCCTACGTCAAGGAAGACTGGGAGCCGGGCGTGCGCTACCTCGGACGCAAGCATGCCAATTTCTACCGGGACGATCAGGGGCACTTCGATGACGTCGAGATACTGAACATCACCGATCCGGGCTCTCGGATGTCGGGTCTTTTGTCCGGAACGTTGCACGCCATCGGCTCGCCTGAAACGAAGACCGCAAACCGTCTCGCGCAGGCACCGGGTTTTGAACTGGTTCAGGTTCCGGCCACCCAGCATTTCACCTGCGACATGCGCGCGGATATGGATCCGTTCACGAATTCCCATCTGCGCCAGGCCGTGAAGTGGGGCATCAATCGTCAGGAAATTGTCGACAAGGTGCTAAGCGGTTTCGGGACGACCGGAAACGATCTTCCCATCAGCCGCGGACAACAATTCTACAACGACCAGCTGGAACAGCGTGAATTCGATCCGGACAAGGCACGCTTCCACCTGAAGGAAGCCGGCCTTGAGAGCGCCGATCTGACCCTGGCAACAAGTGACGGCGCTTTTGGCGGTGCAGTGGATGCCGCACTGCTCATGCAGAACTCCATGGCAAACGCAGGCATGAATGTCACCGTCGATCGCCGCCCGGCCGATGGCTACTGGTCGGAGGTCTGGCTCAAGGTGCCGTGGTGCATGGTCTATTGGAACGGGCGTCCAACCGTGGACTGGATGCTGAGTTCAACCTACACATCCGATTCTGCATGGAACTCAAGCGCCTTCCGAAACGAGACCTTCGACAACCTGCTCGTTGCCGCCCGGTCCGAAGCCGACGAAAACAAGCGCCGCGACATGTACTTCGAGGCCCAACGTATTTTCTGGGAAGAGAGCGGCACCGCCGTTCTTGCTTTCGCGAATATCCTGATCGGCCAATCCGACAAGCTCGGGCACGGTGCAGTTGGCGTTACACGCAGGATGGACGACAGCCGCCTGCCGAGGCGTTGGTGGTTCAAGTCTTAACGTTTCAAGCGGGGCGCTCAAGACCGGGCGCCCCGAAGTGAACTGAAACCCGGATCACAATGAACAAGCATTTCACTGGCATTCACCGCGTGCACGAGACCGAACACGTCTGGATTCCGATGCCGGATGGGACACGCCTTGCGGCCCGTTTGTGGCTGCCGGCCGGGGCACACGAACAGCCGGTTCCCGCGATCGTGGAATATATTCCCTACCGCAAGCATGACATGGTTCGAGCCAGGGACGAAAGGAACCATCCCTACTTTGCTGAACACGGCTATGCCTGTCTCAGGGTCGACATGCGTGGGTCGGGGGACAGTGAAGGCGACATGCCGGACATGTACTGCGAAACCGAACTTGCCGACGCGCGCGACATGATCAACTGGATCGCCGGTCAATCCTGGTGCAATGGCCGCGTCGGCATGTTCGGCACCTCCTGGGGTGGCACGGCAAGCCTTCAGGCAAGTATCGATGCACCGGCAGCGCTGAAGGCCGTTATCGCCGTCTGTGCAACGCATGATCGATATGAAGACGACATTCACCACAAAGGTGGCTGTCTTCTGACGGACACTTTCGAATGGGGGGCAACACTTCCGGCCATTCTCGCCTCCCCGCCGTCTGAACATGTGGGACCGGACTGGATGGCCCGCTGGAAGACCCGGCTGGAGACGCTGACTTTCCCGGTTGAAAACTGGGTCAGAGAAGAAGCGCGCGGTACCTTCTGGCGGCACGGCTCCGTCAAGTATCAGACAGACCGGCTGTCCTGCCCGGTTTTAGCAGTCGGCGGCTGGTCGGATCGTTACTCAAACTCCGTTATGTCACTCGTCGATGCCAGGCCTGACCTGGTTTGGGGGATCGTTGGCCCATGGGGTCACCATTATCCCGATCAGGCACATCCCGGGCCGGGAATTGGATTTCAGAGCCTGGCACTGGAATGGTGGGAGCAATGCCTCAGGCACGAAACCGTTCCCGACTGGCCACGATTGCGGGTGTGGTTGCGCGAATTTGAAGAGCCTGCGGATGTGATCGACACGCGCAAGGGCCACTGGATTGAAAGCGGCCCGGCCCGCAGCGAAACCACTCTCAAGCGCCTGTTTCTCTCATCAGGCGGCTTGTCACACAGTCCGTCGAGTGAAACTTTCGACGTCGAGCCCGATCTTGGCGTTGGCCAGGCATCCGGAGACACCGGATATTTCGGGCGCTTTGGCGGCCTCCCGCTTGACCAGTCCGAAGACGACGCACGGTGCCTTGCGCTCGACACCCCCACCCTGGATGAGGACCTCATCCTGTTCGGCAGCGCCGAAGTGACTTTGACAGTGTCTGCGGAATTCGATCGCAGCCAGCTCTGCCTAAGGCTGTGCGATGTCGCGCCAGACGGACGCTCGAACCGCGTTGCCTTGGCTGTTCGAAATCTTGCGCTGGACGATGAGCTGGATGAACCGGATACGTCCTTTGGCAGCGCGCCTCGGGAAATCCGCATCAGGTTTCACACCAAGGCCTATCGCTTTGCCAAGGGGCACCGTATCAGGCTTGCCATCGGGACCTCTTACTGGCCGCTTGTCTGGACGCCGCCCGAACAGGGTTCTGTCCGGATACTGGAAGGCTTTTTGGATGTGCCCTGCTGTGCAGGCAAAGCGACTGCGCTCAAAGCAGACATGCCCCAGCCGGAAGATCTTCCGGCCCAGAAGTCACACGAGGTTCTCGCTGCCCCGAAACTTTCACGCTACGGGTATGACGACGAAAACGGCGGGCTATCCAGTGGTTGGCACCAAGGTGAGACCGCAGTGCGCCATGATGCGATCAACACGACATTCGCCTATGAAACAAACGGTGATATGCACCTCCACCCGGACGATCCACTGTCTGCAAAATGCGGCTTCCGGCATCGGATGCGGTTCGAGCGGCCGGATGGCACAGCGCATATTGACTCGACCCTTAAGGCCCGCTGCACCGAGGACACCTATTCTCTCGACGGTGTCTTGTTGGTTCGCTGGAACGGATCGGTGTTGCACGAAGCGACCTGGAAACGCTCCATTCCCAGAAAGCTCTCCTGACGCCGTAGGTGATCTACTTTACGGTAGCCCCAGATCCAAACCCTTTAGCCGAAAGGGCGACCGCGCAAGGTATCGCGAGGCGACTCTCCAAATCGTGCCTTGTAGCTGACGGAAAACCGCCCTGCATGCCTGTGCCCCGAATGCGCTGCAATGTCTGCGATGGACGCGTTGCCGCCTTGCGACAGCAACAGGTGGCGGGCGTAAGTCAGCCGGACGTCCTGCAATTTCTCCATCGGGCTACAGCCCAGCTCGCGCTTGAAAAGGATCTGCAGATTGCGGGGTGTCGTGCCGGCATAAGCGCAGATGTCCAGGAGACTGAGATCGTCTTCAAACCGTTCGTTGATCAAATTAAGCGCCCGCCTCAGAACTGCCGGTGCAGCGCCGGTGAGACCTCGGCCGAGCAGCGGTGAAACCGTGCTGGGTTGAGCCTGCAACAAAGACGTCACGAGCGTTTCTTCCAACAAGCGCTGATGCGTTTCTTCGGGAAGGTGGAATATTTCTCCATCTTCCGCGGCTCCGTAAAGGCCGCGTAACAGTCGCGCCCAGGCAGCAACGGACGGATTTTGCATATCAAGTTCCGGCGCAAAGCGCACCGTCGTGAGGTCCGTTCCGGCCATCCGAACTGCGACCTCCTGCATGAAAGTCTTTTCGATCTGCACCAGCACCTGCTCGCAGCCCTCGTGCCACTGCATGGTGGTGCTTCGGTCGGGATTGAGCACAGATCCCATGAAGGGTGTCGAATAAACCGACCGGACCCCGTTCCTCACCTGGGCCGTCCCGGCTATCGGGATCTGTATCAGATAGAAATGCGATAACTCGCCCGGATCGATGGTCACGTCGGCGCCATACCGGATGTAGTTCAGCGAAAGTCTTTTGCCTGGGACCCTGTTCTGACACGCGTCGAACCGGTCAGAGGCGGATCGTCGCTCCAGCCGGTGGCTGCAAAAGTGCCGCGCAACGATCTCGCGTGCTTCGTCAACGTCATATGTTTGAAAGCACCGGAAGTCGCTGAGTGGAGGTCTGTGGTCTGTCACGGACATGCCCAAAGGATGCCTCCGTCCACGGTTTCATTCAAGTATTTGAAAACCTGCACTGCGGCACTTTAATGCACCGGGTCAGTTTTTTTCGCATTCCGGATAAAACCAATCCGCCGGTCTCGCTTAGCATTTTATCGCCAACACACCGCATGAGTGAGGGGAACAAAATGCAAAACGGAGCTGGCATCACATCTGCCGAGGCAGGTCTCGACGGCACAAGCTGGAACGTCGTCGGTCACACCTACACACCCAAGGTTCATTCCACCAACGCCTTCATCTGGCACGCCGTTGTCCCTGCGGACACGTTCGTGCCGCCCCATATTCACCCCACACAGGACGAGTGGATCGTCATGCTGGACGGTGAACTTGAAGTGGAGATGGGCGGACAGACTCATACGGCGAAGGCCGGCGACACGGTGCGCATGCCGATGGGTGAAGCGCACGGGATCTTCAATCGCTCCGGCAAGACAGCGACATGCGTCTTTGGGGTCGCTCCGGCACGAAAGCTGTTCGATCTCTTCGGAGCGCTCGACGGCATCACCGACCCTCAGGAACTTGTCAGGCTTTCAGCATTGCACGAGGTCGATTTTCTTCCACCACCGGACCAGGCCTGAAACGCAGGTACGAACAGGAGGAAGCTGACCATGACGAAACGCAAGAACGTTGCCGTTATCGGTGGCGGTGTGAGCGGTCTTGCCGCCGCCAAGGCCTTTGACGAACGTGGGCACAGGGTTTTCGGTTTTGAACGAAGCCACGATTTCGGAGGTGTGTGGGAACTCTCGCGGTCCTATCCCGATGTGCAGACCCAATCGCCGAAAGATCTCTACCGCTATACCGATCTTGCCATGCCCGGGGACTACCCCGAATGGCCCAAAGGCACGCAGGTGCATGCCTACCTTCATGCCTATGCCGCCAAGCACAAATTGGCACGGCTGTTTCAGCTAAACACCAATGTCGTCTCCATGGACCGCAGGCAAGATGGCCTGCCCGGCTGGACGCTTGAGCTGGAAGCAGCCGGCAATACCTGGACACAGGACTTTGATTTCGTTGCGGTCTGCACCGGTCAGTTCTCGGACAAGAACATCCTCACCCATCCGGGTCAGGACGCGTTCACGGCCGCCGGCGGCGAGGTCATGCATAGCTCCGAATATACCGATCCGGCACTGGTCAGGGACAAGAACATTGTCGTTCTCGGAGGTTCCAAGTCCGCCACCGATATCGTTGTCAATGCCGCCAGGAACGGCGCGAAATCCGTGACACTTGTCTACCGCGAACCGGTCTGGCGGGTGCCCTACTATGTCGGCGGGATCAATTTCAAACGGCTGTTGTACATGCGGGCTCAGGAACAGCAGTTCAACGGCTGGGGCGGTACACCTCTCGGCAAAGCAATGTTTACAGCTTTCAAACCGCTGATCTGGGCGAATTTCCGCGGCCTTGAGACCCTACTCAAGCTTCAGCTCAAGTTGAAGAAGTGGGACATGGTGCCTGATGTTCCGATTGAAAAGGACGCCTCCTGCTCATTGCCGATCGTGACGCCGGGCCTGTTTGAAGGGTTTGAGGATGGCTCGATCAAACCGATCAGAGGAACCTATGATCGCTATGAGAACGGCGAAGTTGTTCTCACCAACGGTGATCGGGTGCCTTGCGACGTGTCGATCCTGGCCGTCGGCTGGAAACTCGGCGTTCCTTATCTGGCACAGGAATTTCAGGACAAGCTGATCGAGCCGGACGGACAGTATCGTGTCTACCGTCTTGCCGTGAACCCGGATTTGCCGGACATGGGATTTGTCGGCTTCAACTCCAGCTTCTGCACGATCTTGTCGGCTGAAATGATCGCAAACTGGCTGGTGCGCTACGCGGACGGCAAGCTTGCAAAGCAGCCCAGCGCAGAGGAAATGAAGAAGAACATCGATGACATGCTGGTGTGGCGCCGAACGGAGCGCCCCGCAGCAAAGGTTTATGGTGGTCTTTGTTCTGCACCATTCCATTTCCGGCACTTCGATGAGCTGCTTTCGGACATGGGCGCAGCCAAAGTGAAGCGCTCCAATCCGATTGCCGAGCAGTTTTCCTATCCGGACGCGGATGCCTACGGAACGTTTCTGGCAAGCGCGCCGCAATATTCGGCGGGATGAACAACAAAAAAGGCCAGCCGGCCTGTAAGCCGGGTTCTGTATGGCCCGCTTTCGCGGACGCGACAGCCATTCATCTGGGACGCCTGTTGCCAGGCACCTCGCGCAACCAACCCGGACAACTGGCCTGGAAACCGGCCTGGCCCGGGATTGCTCCCGGAGCCGCGCTGTCCCTATTCGGTCTTGCTCCCGGTGGGGTTTACCATGCCGCTGCTGTTACCAGCCGCGCGGTGGGCTCTTACCCCACCCTTTCACCCTTACCCCGGCACGCCGGGGCGGTTTGCTTTCTGTGGCACTTTCCCTGAGGTCGCCCTCGCCGGGTGTTACCCGGCACCGTGTTTCCTTGGAGCCCGGACTTTCCTCCCCCGCGGCCTTTCGGCACTTGCGGCAGCGGCTGTCCGGCCGACTGGCGCTTGCGGACTTAAGTGGCTTTCGGACCAAGGTCAAGCAAAGGCAGAGCCGATCGGCCTGTTTCCATAAGAAGTTATGATGTTTCCAAGCCGCATCTCCTTCAGCTCCAGCGTCGATCTGCGGGCCCTACGCACACCTACGTCTCGCAAGCGTGTCGCTGCTCTTCGGCCTTCAAGAGCGCCCAGGCGGAGCATGGCACGATCCTGATCACGTTTGATTGAAGTTGGCATAAACGCGCAGATTTCTGCCGTTTTCTTTTATCGATTAATTTTTGACTAGTTAGTACAGAATACCTATATCGCGTTTGCCGATGATCGGCACCACAGATGCGACCACCACAACAGGAGATGCAAATGACCGACTTCACGCTTCACACTCAGGACTCCGCCCCGCAGGACAGCAAACCGCTACTGGACGGTTCGCTGAAAGCTTTCGGCATGATCCCCAATCTGCATGCCGTCATGGCAGAATCCCCGCAACATCTGGAGGCCTACCAAAAGCTCCATGAGCTGTTCCAGCAGTCAAGCCTGACACCGGTCGAGCAAACGGTCGTCTGGATGACCATCAACGTCGAGCATGCCTGCCACTATTGTGTCCCCGCCCATACGGCGATTGCGCATATGCAGAAAGTTGATAGTGACATCATCGAAGCGCTTAGAAATGCGGCACCTATCGCTGATGCGAAATTGGAGGCACTTCGCCAGTTTACCCTGAAAGTGGTCCGCCAGCGCGGCGTCGTTTCCGATGCGGATGTCGAGGCATTTCTGGCGGCGGGCTACACCAAGCGGCATGTTCTTGACGTCATCCTTGGCGTTGCCCAAAAAGTCATGTCAAATTACGTCAATCATCTGGCGGACACACCGGTTGATGCTCCGTTTCAGAAATTCGACTGGAAACCGGCTGCGACCGCAGCTGCATAAGCGCACAGGCTCCGGCGACCCCGATTGCCGGAGCCTGTTCAGAACGAGGAAAAATGGCCGGACGCCCCAAATCCTTTGACATGGACAAAGCTCTGGATGCCTTCGTGGATGTCTTTTGGACGAAGGGATACCAGAACACGTCCATTGACGACTTGCAGGCGGCGGCCGGGATCAAGAGAGGCAGCTTCTACGCAACGTTTGGCTCCAAGGACGATGTCTTTGCGACGATCCTTGAAAAATACTGGCACGAGGCAACCGAGCTTGGCTTGTCCCATATGGACAGTACTCAAGACCCGCGCCAGGCCGTTGCCGGGTTGATCCGTCACGTTGGAACATTCATGAGCCGGAATATCCCGCGCGGATGTCTTCTTCTGACCTCATCAGGCAATACGGTGAGCGAGCAAACGAACGATGCGGCCATTGCGCGTGAACGCATGGGCATGCTCGAAAAGCGCATATTCGATACGCTCGCCCGCGATGACAGCCTAAGCGAAGACAAGGCACGTGATCTCGCAGCGTTCGCGGTGTCGTGCCTTTTGGGCTTGAATGCCTTGGCACGCCTGGGCCAGCCAAGCGACAAGATACTCGCTGCCGCGGACTACGGAGCCGGGTTTTTTGAAACGCCTGGCATGTAGCCAGCCGCTTCTGCCCAAATGCAGTTGCCGCTCGCCTCAGTAGTACCACTGCGTCGCACAATTTTCATTTTTCACGAGGCGTTTCAGACGCTAACGTCCTGCTAACGGGTCGAATTGCAGGGACGCACCATGAAACACGCGATCAAGGCCGCGGAGGCAGCCGAGCTCATTCCCGATGGATCGACGCTGCTCATCGGCGGCTTCATGGGGGTTGGGTCACCCCACCGGCTGATTGACGCCATCGTCGACAAGGGAGCAAAAGACCTGACCGTTGTTGCGAACGATACCGCGATGCCGGGCCGCGGGATCGGCAAACTTGTTACAGCTGGCTGTCTTTCCAAAGTGGTCGCTTCTCATATCGGTCTCAATCCCGAAACCCAGCAGAAAATGATCTCCGGCGAGATCGAAGTCGACCTGGTTCCACAGGGAACGCTCGTCGAAAGGATCAGGGCAGCCGGTGTCGGGCTTGGCGGCATCCTGACGCCGACGGGCATTGGAACGCTGGTGGCAGACGGCAAGCAGACGGTGTCGGTAAATGGTGAGGACTTTCTTCTGGAAGAGCCGATCCCTGGCGATTTTGCGCTGATTGCGGCACATCAGGCGGATTACGTTGGCAATCTGGAATACTCGCTCACCGCACACAATTTCAATCCGATCATGGCGCTTGCAGGTGCAACGGTAATCGCCGAACCGCACACCATTGTACCGATCGGTGTCATTTCGCCGGACAGCGTGAAGACCCCCGGCATTCTTGTCGATTATCTTCTGGAGAGACAGCCCGATGGAAGCTAAGGAAATCATCGCTCGGCGTGTGGCTCAGGAAATTGAGCCCGATACGCTCGTCAATCTCGGCATTGGTCTGCCTTCGATGGTTGCCAACTATCTGCCGAAGGAAGTTCACGTCTTCTTCCAGGCTGAAAACGGGGTAATCGGTCTCGGTGCCCGTCCTCCCGAAGGCATGGAGGACCCGGACCTGACGGATGCCGGAGGCGGCTTCGTGACCGCCGTTCCCGGCGCGGCTTCGATTGATAGCGCGATGAGCTTCGGCCTGATCCGCGGCGGTCACTTGGACATGACCGTTCTCGGCGGGCTCCAGATCGACGAGCGCGGTTATCTCGCCAACTGGATGATCCCCGGCAAGATGGTGCCCGGCATGGGCGGCGCCATGGACCTGGTTGCCGGCGCGAAACACGTGGTTGTTGCGATGGTGCACACGGCAAAGGGCAAGCCAAAGATCTTGAAGGAATGCAACCTGCCCCTCACCGCCCAGCGCCGGGTCAGCCTTATCGTCACAGAGATGGCGGTTATTGAACCGACAGAAGCCGGACTGGTTCTGAAGGAGACCGGACCGGAAGCGTCTGTTGACGATGTGATCTCGGCAACGGAAGCCAGTCTGATTGTTCAAGGCGACGTGCCGAAAATGCGGCTCTGACATCCAGCTTGTCAGGACTGAAATTCATCCAGGATAGCGCCCAGGGCATTCACCCCCTGGGCGATTTGTTGTGGCGTCGCATCCGCAAAACCGATGATCAGGCCAGACAGGCTGTCTTCCCCCAGATAACAATTGCTGAGCGGCGACACGGAAAATCCGCGCTCCTGCATGGCTCTGGCAACGTCAATGTCGTTCAGGGGCCCGCGAAACTTCACGGAAACCTGAACATTGCCATTCGGCGGTTCGGCCTCAATCCGGTTTCCAAGCCGCTCTGTCAGGCTCCGAACCAGCAGGGCACCCCGCTCCTCATAGATTTTCCGGATGGTCCTGAGGTGTTTCTGATAAGCGCCGCTTTCCATGAACCGGGCGAGTGCTGCCTGCGCCTGGACATTGGCCGCACACCCCATGTTGCGCAGCATTCGCATCAGTGGATCGACCAAAACCGCTGGGACAACACAGTAAGCCACCCGAAGCCCCGGCATCAGGCTTTTTGAAAATGTGCCGAGATAGATGACCTGACCTTCTTCCGCCAATCCGTAAAGCGCAGCGACCGGGCGCCCCGAAAACAGGAATTCACTGTCGTAATCATCTTCCAGGATCACGGCACCGGCGAGGCGTGTCGCTTCAAGCAACGCCAATCGACGTGCCAGCGGCATTCGAACCCCCAGCGGATACTGGTGCGACGGCGTCACGTATATCAGCCTGGGCGCCACACCCGTGTTTGCCAGTCTGGTGACATCCGCACCCAACTGATCCGTTGGCAAAGGCCGAATGCGCAGACCTGCGACCCGAAAAGCTGTCCTGGCGCCGAGGTAACCCGGTTCTTCGAGCCAGGCTTCGTCTCCCGGATCTGCGAGCGCCTGTGACAAGAGGGACAGGCTCGCCTGCATGGAGCTTGTGATGAGGATCTGTTCCGGCTCGGCCCGAACACCCCGCTCGGCGGCAAGATGGTCCGCAAGCTGCTGCTTCAAGGCAGGAATTCCAGAGTAGTTCTGATATTGAAGATCGGAGCTGCGCTCCATTCTCGCAGCACGGCGCAAGCACCGCGCCCACTCCTCATAAGGAAAGCAATCGAGCGCCGGTGCCCCCGGTTGAAGCGCCCCGTGGCGGGACGCCGCCCCCTCGCCGCGCACGTTTTCCGACATCTGCAGGCCGCGGCCGGACAGTCCCGGAGAGTGCTGAGGTTCCGCATTTCGTCCCGGACTGCCCTCAAGCGGCAAGCCTTCGGTGATCCTCGGCGCCGCTCCCACCTTGACCGAAATTATGCCCTCCGCCTCAAGCAGCTCGTAGGCTGCATTCACAGTGTTTCTGGCAACGCCGAGAGACGTGGCAAGCCGGCGGGTCGACGGCAGTCTGGTCCCCGACGGCATCAAACCGCCACGGACAGCGCTTCGAAACGAGCGGTAGATCTGCTCAGACAGGGGAACATGTCCCGATCTGTCCAGCGTCAGGATGCCTTCGGGGACAACTGGTTCTTTCATTTTTTAAAAACCGGATCTTTTACTGAACCAATTTATCAGGGAAACACTTGCTGACAAGACCAATAATCACTTGGAGAAAGCCATGTCCTCTTTGGAAAAACGTCAAGAGGCAGACCTGCCAGGGTATGCGAAAATCCGGCAAATGAACCGGGGCAGTTATGATCGTGGCCTCGCCTACGAAATCCTGGACGCGGGCCTTGTCGCGCATTGCGGCTTCATTCACCAGGACAGGCCGATGGTGATCCCCATGGTCTATGCCAGGGTTGAGGACAAACTCTATATTCACGGCGCCAGCACAACCCGGATCGTCAAGGACAATGCCAAGGGTGTCCCGGCGAGCCTGACCGTCACGCTTCTCGACGGTCTCGTTGTCGCCCGCTCTGCCTTCCACCATTCCATGAATTACCGGTGTGCCATCGTGCACGGTACGGCCCGGTTGGTTGAAGATCGCGACGAGCAGATCATGGCACTCGCGGCAATTACCGACCACATGCTTCCCGGTCGCTGGGACGAATGCCGCGAGATGATACAAAAGGAGCACAAGGCAACCGGTGTTCTTGAGATGGACGTGGAACACGTGAGCACAAAGGTGCGCACCGGTGGACCTGTCGATGACAAAATTGATCTGGGAACGGATCTTTGGGCTGGTGTCGTTCCGGTTACCACCGCACTCGGACAACCCTTCAATGCCTATGATGTGCCGGACGGAACGCCTATCCCGGCATCGATACCGGCGGCGCGACGCAAGTTCGCCTGAGGACTTGCCGGACCAACAAAAAACCCCGCTGCCTTGGCAGCGGGGTTTCGCTTTGCCCACGAATACTAGGGTCAGTCGAAATTGACGTCTTGCCTGACCGCCCTGCCAGGCAATCAGCTCGATGCCATGATCCGCTTGACTTTGCTGCAGTAACGGCGGCTGACCGGATTCATCCGTTTGGCGTAGTGTCCGGCATTGTAGCGCAGGATCGTGCCGCAAAGATCGCCGCCTGCCCGCTCGTGCGCCCCGGCCAGGTATTTCATGCCCCATTCGATGTTGGTTTCCGGGTCATAAAGCGCCTTTGTGGATCCGCGATAGCCGATGCCACGTGCGGTCGCCGGCTTGATCTGCATGAGACCGACTTCGCCGGCGCGCCCGCGCGCCCGCGGATTGAAGTTGCTTTCCACTTCGACAACCGCTTTTGCGATATTGATCGGAACGCCGTGTTTGGAAGCCGCCTTGCGGATCAGCTTGGCAAATTCTTCCTTCTTGGCCGGTATACTTTTAGCTTGCGTGCTCTTGGTCGGCGCTTTTTTCGTAACTTTAGCCGTCGCTTTTGGTTTGGCCTTCGAAGTGGCCTTCGCTGTCGACTTTGGTTTCGTGGCCGCCTTTTTGGCTTCCTTGCTGCCCGACGTTTCTTCGTCATTGCGAAGGACATGCAGAACAGGTTTCTTGCCCGTCCCTGCCTTGTCCTGCGATTCCAGAGCTTCGGCCGTCTTGGCCATTTTCTCCGGATCGATGATGTGAAGGATCGGGTCCGAACCCGACCCAGCCGCCACGACAGTTGGCGTAATTGCTGCAGTTGCGAAGGCGAAAAGGCAAAGCGCCCCAGTGAGTTTGTTGAGTGACCGTAACATCCGTCCAGCCCTTTGGTTTTATTGCGGTTGAAGTCGGGACGGAGAAATGAAGGACCGTTTGGACGAAATTTGGCGCTGTCTAATCACGATTTATTTCAAGTTCTTACAATTTTTTACCACCAATTCGGGCACGAATTTGTCGGCTCAGCGGGTTTGTGACCAAATCGTGCCCGGTTTCCGGCGACTCGCAGACTTTCTGGAGAAGATCTGTGACAGGCATGGATCCTGAGGATTTGAAAAATGCTGCAGCGCACTCACATCTCGAGAGTGCTCCAAACGACCGAGAAATCGCGGAACGCTCGGCAGCCTCTTAGACCGCTCTTGCCAAGAGAAAAACGATCAGGTGGAAAAGGAGGGCAGTTGCCGAAGAAGCGTGTTCAGTGTCTCGATCGTCGAATGGTCGGCGACCCCGTCCACTTTTTCCTGCCTGAAATGACGCTGGAAAGCCGTGACCACGTCGCGCGTCTTCTCGTCGAAGTGACCGTTGATATCGACGTTGTAGCCATAAAGAGCGAGCATGGACTGAAGGGCTTCAACCGGCTGCCCGCTGTCCCCTTCCTGCATCAGCAGCCCGGCAACGATAGGATAGGCCTCGACGGAAAGCCCGACACCCGCGTCGGCAAGACGGTTCCAGGGAAACAACTCGCCCGGGTCCTCCTTTCGTCCAGGTGCGATATCGGAATGAGCAAGCACCATCCAGGGATGGATATCGTGTCGCCGGCAAATGTCCTGCCCGAGCCGGATCACGGCCTCGATCTGTACGTCCGGAAACGACCTGTATCCGAATTCATGGCCGGGATTGACGATTTCAATCCCGATCGACCTCGAATTAACGTCCGTTTCGCCCTTCCAGAAACTGTTGCCGGCATGCCAGGCCCGTCTTGCCTCGGGAACACATTGCAGGATGGTGCCATCCTCGTGCACCAGGTAATGGGCAGAAACCTCTGCACGCGGATCACACAATCTTTGAAGCGCTGCTTCCGCCGTCTGCATGCCGGTGTAATGCAATATGATCATGTCGATCGGCGCGCCCTGCGCACGCTCGCCGTGATTGGGCGACGGATGTACGCGTGCGTCCACGCTGGTATCGGTTGCAACGCTCATATGCCTCGTTCCGCGCAAATCTTTGCCCAGGCCTCGTTCAAGGCGGCAAGACGATCATTCGCGATCCGGACAAATTCTTCCGGCACCCCTCGCGCGATCAACCGATCGGGATGGGTTTCCTGAACCTCGCGCCGATAGTGCGCCTTCAGATCCGCGTCACTGGATTCCGGGCCGAGCCCGAGCACTTCGTAGGGATTGCCGTCGCTGCGAACATGCCGGGCGAGCACTTTCGCGAACTCGCGGTCGTCCAGACCAAAAACTTCGGCGACTTTGGCCAGATAGCCGACTTCACTCTCGTGAACGACACCGTCAGCCTTTGCAATGTGAAACAGGCCATCAAGGATATCGAGCAATGTCTTGCGATCATACGGAAACAGATCGGCGAGCTTTTTGGCATAGACCTCAAAACCGGCGACATCTTCCTGGGCAAGATTGAAAAGCCGCGTAACGTTTCGCTCCTCCTTGGGAGGCACTTCAAAAAGTTCCCGAAACGCAATTATCTCGTCCGTGGTGACGACACCGTCTGCCTTTGCCATCTTTGCCGACAGTGCGATCATTGCAACGGTGAAGCCGACGCTGCTGGTTCCCTCGGGACGTGCAAGAACCAGCTGAACCAGCCTGTCGACAACTTGAGCGCCGCCGGTTCCGATCGCACTCACGATACTGCCGATACTGCTCCAGACGCTCACCAACAAGCTCCCGTTGGACTCGAAGACCGGTCTGGTTCATTCGCAATTGACCGGACGAATCAAATTTCCCGTTTCACTCTTATCGGCAGCCGCCGGATTTGACCAGAGTACGGACTGAGAAATGAAGCTGGTTTTGTGCGGATCGTTTTTGCCAGATGCGAGAAGCGATGAGGTGGGAATTGTGTTTCGTTTTCAAGTCCTTCGCGGCGCGTAAGACGGCCAACCCGGCCAGATCCGAGGGACGGCAGGTCGCCGCCCCACGCAGCGCCAGGGCGCTTCAACGGGCCAATAAGCCAACTCTTCACAGGGGTCTTTGCAAGCTGCCGTCGTTTCAACCGTCAAATCAAAATCGCGTATGAGGCCGCCCCTTAGGAGGGAGGTGAAACGAAACAAATGCTCCTGAAATATCGGCCCTGAAACAGCAGCCAAATATCCTGCGTTCGCGTAGATCAAACCTTCACGAAGACAATGCTCAATGATTCATGATGGTTAAAGACTTTCTGCTTAGGATTGAATCACACGTGTTCGAAGAATGGTAACGAGCCGAATGGCGCACCCACTCGTAAGAAGCAACATTGTCATATTTTTCGTATCCATGTCGCTGGTCCTTACGCTGGCGCTTGGAGTCTATGTGAGCAATCGAATGCTCACCGATTGGCTTTTGATGCGCGGGCTGGAACAGGAGTACAGCCTTCAGCAAGCAAGCGTTCAGGAGATACTGGCCACGTCGGCTGTCGAAGGATCAGCCCCGACGTCCACCAACCTTCAAGGCTTGCGTCTGACCCGCACCGATGCGGCACCAGCCAACCAGCCGATCTCGGCGGCCCAACTGGAAAGGTTGCAGAGCAGTCTGCAACGGGAAGCCGCCAACTCGGAAATTGTGGAAACGGCTCTGGTTTACCCGAAAGCCGCGATCGCCAGCAATCCGGAACTTCCCGCGTTTGCACAAATCGACTGGCTTTCGAAAAACGAGCTTCGCTCTGTACGAACGCTGAACCGGGCCTGGTCGGCTTTCAATTCGAAACGTTCACTTGCAGTCATTCCGGATATGACCTGGTACGGCTCTTTCGGAAACAACGCCGTCGTCGTCTTCAAACCCGCACAATCCAGTGCGTTGGCGCCCAGCCTGGTGCTTCTGGTCGACCAGTCCGCCATTCTGGCAAGCCTGGCCGGATTGATATGGTCGATCAGCGCAACCATCGGAGCCTTGTGTCTGATCTCGTTCGCCTTTGCTGCCATCCTTCTCTGGATGCGGTACTACGATCAGGTCAGAACCAACAGCAATATCGAATATCTTGCCCATCATGACACGCTGACAGGGCTCCCGAACCGGGCGGTCTTCAACGCGCGTCTGGCAGGTGCGCTGCGCCACGCCCAGGCAAAAGCGTCCAATGTTGGTGTCATGCTGATCGACGTCGACAAGTTCAAGGAAATCAACGACACCCACGGCCACGGCATTGGTGACGTCTTCCTCCAGATCGTCGGCGAACGCCTGCAAACCGTGTTTCACAAACACCTTGTCGCCCGGTTGTCCGGCGACGAGTTTGCCGTCCTCTTGGAATCCGTTTCTGATCCTGCACGCATGACCCGTCTGGCGACGGACATGATTACCGCGACGTCGGAGCCTTGCATTATCGATGGACGGGAAATCAAGCTTTCGCTCTCGATCGGAATTGCGCGCGCCACCGATGGTTCCTGGCGTGTCTCCAGGTTGCTGCATTGCGCCGATCTGGCCCTTTATCACGCCAAACACAGCGGCCGTTCCACATTTGCCTGGTACACGCCCGGGCTGGATGCGGAAGCACAAAAGCGCAAGGAAGTGGAAAACGGGCTCGTCAAAGCGCTCAAGCTGGACCAGTTCAAGCTGGTGTATCAGCCGCAATATGCCCTGCGTGACGGTACGCTGAAAGGATATGAAGCGCTTGTGCGGTGGGAGCATCCGAGCAAGGGCGAGATCAGACCGGATCTGTTCATTCCAATCGCGGAAGACTGTGGCCTGATCGACGAAATCGGCACGTGGGTGCTGAACCACGCATGCCGTGAGGCAATGCTGTGGAACGATCAGAGCCGGCGCGTTGCGGTCAACATTTCCGCAGCCCAGTTCATCGCCGGCGAAACGCAAAAACGTGTTGCCCAGGCCCTGCTCAACTCCGGGCTGGACCCGCGCCGCCTGGAAATCGAAATCACCGAGAGCCTGCTTATCTCGAACACTGACGCTGTCATCGAAACCTTGCGGCAAATCCATGAAATGGGCGTTTCGATCGCAATGGACGATTTCGGGACAGGGTATTCCTCGCTCAGCTACCTCAGCCTGTTCCCCTTCGACAAGATCAAGATTGATCAGGCCTTCGTGCAAAATCTCGGCAAGGACACCAGTACGGACGCAATCGTCACGTCGATCGTGGGTCTCGGGCGTTCACTGAATGTCACGATTACGGCCGAAGGCGTCGAGACGGAAAATCAGGCCGTGCTTTTGAGTGCTGCGGGCTGCGATCTCGTCCAGGGGTACATGTTCGGAAAACCGGCCTCCGTTGCCCAGCATGAAGCAGACTATCCGGTCTTTCCGCACAACAAAGATGGCGGCTTGTGGTTTCCGCAAAAGAAGAAAGCAGCTTTGGAAGCACCAAAGATTTCGCTGTCACCGGAACTTGCTCAGGTCGCGACGCTCGCCACACCGGAAACCTCTACCGGCCAGGACAGCAACGAAGCCGCAACCGTCTGATCGCGTGCCGCTAGTGTGACGACGACCTGACCCCGATCAGGGTCAGGCGAAACGAGTTTGTCGCCACTTCTAAAGCGTGGACCTCGGGCAGGACACAATCGCGCGTGGAGCCGCCACGTCCGGAAAAACCTGCGCGCAGCACACCTTTGCCGGACGCCGGCAGTCGCCAGCCATCACCAGTTCAGGTCTGTTTCCATGAGGAGCCGCGCCAGGTTACGACTTGCTGGACGATACGACTTCACCGTCTTCCTTCGTGAACGAACCGATATCGGCGGGTAGCAGATCCATCACTTTTTCCGACGGCCGGCACAGACGGACACCCTTTGCGCTGACGACGATCGGCCGGTTGATCAGGATCGGGTGCTCCATCATGAAATCGATAAGCTCATCGTCCGTCCATTTGTCCTCGCCGAGTCCCAACTCGTCAAAGGGCGTTCCCTTCTGGCGTAGAAGGTCACGTACAGAAATCCCCATGCGTTCGATCAGATCGACCAGCTTTTCCCGGCTTGGCGGAGTCTTGAGATACTCAATGACCTCAGGCTCGACACCGGCCTCGCGGATCATCGCCAAAGTGTTCCGGGACGTGCCGCATTTGGGATTGTGATAGATCGTAATGCTCATTTCGTGTCCTGTAATGTGTTGGGAGAATGTGTCATATCGTTTGCGGATAACCCGCAGATGACAGGGTTGCTGCCACAGCAATCTTCCATCAGGAACTTCAGCAGATGTCTCATCTGGCCATAGTCAACGGCATATCGGATGAGCCGCCCTTCCCTTTGCGCCGTCAATAACCCCGCCCGTTCCAGCGTGGTGAGGTGAAAGGACATGCGCGTTGGCTGCACATCAAGTCTGTCTGCGATGACGCCCGAGGGCAATCCTTGCGGCCCCTGGTTTACAAGAAGCCTGAACGCCGCAAGCCGGTCTTCCTGTGCGAGTGCGCCAAGTGCAGTAATGGCGGTTTGTTCCTTCATATTTCGATCCTACAAGAAATTTTGCAGTATACAACGCAGGAATCCGCAGGGCTGGCGCTCAAATTTCACATGGCTGCAGCGGCGCGCGCAGCCTGATCGTAGTTTCCAGAAACCAGACGCAGGGTAGCAGCAAGCCGTGAGAGTTCGGTTTCATCGAGGCCCAGCGCTTTCATGGGCTCAACCAGAAGGGCCTCGCGCAACCTTTTGTATTCCATGCAGGCCGTCTCACCTGCAGCGGTTATCTCGGCTGTTTTCTCTTTTCCCCGGCGTCCGGACTTGATCAATTTCGCCCGTTCCAGCTTCTTCATCGAATAGGTCACCGTGTAGGTGTCTTCGATGTTCAGCACCAGGCAGATGTCGGAAAGCGTCTTGGCGCGGCCTCGGTGGTTGACGCTATGCAAGACGATCACATCGAGGGGGCTCAGCCCTTCCGATCCGCTGGCCGCCATGCACCTGACCATCCACCGATGATAGGCATTGACCATCATGGTGACGGCAAACTCGACTTCCGACAACGCCGGCATGGCACCGGAGGCGAGATGGGCTGCGGACACAACGGGCCCAATGCTGGTCTCTGACCCTGCAGATGATTTGGGTTCGGACTTATCGGACAAGCGGAAAACCTCAGACTCAGTATCTTCAAAACGGCTTCAAGAGCTTAGCGGCAAATGTGCGGGCTCAAAATCCCCTGACAAAGATAATCTTTTCACCGGCCGCCGGATTGGCTAGCGTTCAGCCCTCTCAATCTCAAGAGGACACGGCTGCGTGCGACCGGCAGACAAACAGTACATTTCGGATCTGGCCGCGAGCGTTCTTCTCCTGATCATATTGGCCGTTGCAGCTGCAATCCGTTTTCAAGATCTGGCGAGAACCAGTCTCTGGTACGACGAGGCCGTTTCGTGGAGCCAGTCCAATGGGTCCTTTGCAGACCTGCTTGCCTCCGTTGCCGCGGACAACTACCCGCCGCTTCATAATGTCGTGCTGTGGCTGACCATGCCGCTGATCGGTGACAGTGAAACAGCACTGCGCCTGCCGTCTGCTCTTCTGGGTGTTCTGTCCGTCTGGCTCGTTTATCTGATTGGGCGCCACCTGCGCGACAAGACAACCGGGCTGCTGGCGGCGGCTCTGCTCACATTTTCGCCGTTTCACATCTGGTACTCGACAGAAGCCCGAATGTACGCGCTTCTTGCGGCCTGCGGCCTCGCGTTCCTGTTGGCTGCGCTGAAAGTCTTGAAAAAGCCGTCGGCGATTTGGGTGGTGCTTCTGGCGCTCAGCGGGGCGCTGTTTTTATACAGCCACGTCTATGCCCTTTTCGGGTTTGCATGTGTTGGTTCGGCTTGCGCGGCATTTGCACTCAAGGATGTCCTCGATCCGGAGAAGCGACTGCGGTCCAGCGCGCTGAAAGCTTGTCTTGCGATGGCCGCAAGCGTTGTTTTGTTTGCGCCTTGGCTCGTCATTCTTGCCGGACGCGCAAGGTCCGTTGCCAACGAAGGTTTCTGGATCGCCTTCCCTGACCTCACATTTCTGCGCACGACCGCCTTCACGCTGTCGGGATCTCTCGTACTCTTCTGGGTGCTTGTGGGCCTCGCCGCCGTCGGGGTCGTGTCGACGCTTCTCAAGCGGCCGCTTCACGGCGACAATTCAGTAGAAGCAAGGCAGTCGTTGGTGATTTGCGTCGCCTATACGCTCGGGCCAGCTTTGCTCGCCTATTTCTATTCAATTCTTGTCCAGCCGATCCTGTTCGACCGGTATCTGATCGCGGCCTGGCCGGGATTGCTTTTGCTGGCAGCGCTTGGCGCCGGTTTTGGCTTTCCGCGTTTGGCACCGCTTGCGCTTTTCGGTGTGGCGCTGGTTCTCACCTATCCGCAGCTGAAATTTACCCTTACCGAGAAGATCAGGCCGGAGTGGCGGGAGGTAGCTGCCTACTATCTGGAGAACCGGGAACCGAACGATCGGCTCGTCCTTTACAAGGGTTTTGCCAAACCCGTCCTTTCCTATTACCTGCGTGGCGAAAACCAGTTCGAAGCCGTCGAAAGCGTCGACGCGGTGCCGCACCTCTCACACGCTCCTGAAACCGGAAATACATGGTTATTGCTCGCTCACCTCAGCGGGCGGGAAACAGATGATGCAAGACAGGCATCCGCGACAGAGGGCGTCCCTCCCGCAATCCAGAGATTTGGCTGGGGTGCAAGCGGTCTCACGCTTTTAAAGTCCGGCCCGGAACCGAAATGAAGTATTTTCATAGCGCAGCTTCAAAAACACCAACCGGCACCGTTTATGAAAACACGTCCGGCGTCAGTTTCGGCTTGCCCGGCACAAAGAGCAGGACCAGAACAAATACGAGGTTGACGAGCGGTACATAGGCCAAAATGGCCAAGAACCGCGACCAGCCCACATCCTGAAGCCGCATGATCTGAAATCGCATATTGAAAAAACCGATCACGAGACCGCCCAGCAGCACGATGAGGACACCGGCAAAGCCTTCATCCGGTTGATTGGCCACAACGAAGACGAGCGCCGTGCCGGCCGCCAGCAGGATCAGAAGTCGAACGAAAAACGCCATCCTGTTGAGAGTGCGATCCAACGCCGTCGTGAAATAGGCGGCAAGGAAAAGAACGGCGGGTATCACGACAAACTGCAATACCAGAAAACCCATGCACCGCCCCTCTCAAAAACCTGTTTTGTCTCAAATATCTCTATCAGTTCCAGGCCGCATCTGAAATTGAAAGGTGACATTCATTTCCTCAGCATCGAGTTCGGCCAAACAGTTTCTTTGAATTTTTCATCGACAATTTATCGATAAAATGTCAGTGTAGTTTGAAAGTGACCTTGCAAGGTTCGCTCGTGTGCGACCGGGTCATATCTTTTGATCGGCAAATCTGAGGGATTGAACATGACATCCAGGTGGGATTTTTGGGTCGACCGCGGCGGCACATTTACCGACATTGTCGGGCGCGCGCCCGACGGCACGCTGCATGCACATAAGGTCCTGTCTGAAAACCCCGAGGCCTATCGCGATGCCGCTATCCAGGGAATACGCGAGATCCTTGGCCTGGAAAGCGGCGCGCCAATTCCGTCTGAAAAAATCGCGACGGTGAAGATGGGAACGACCGTTGCGACCAACGCGCTCCTTGAGCGCAAGGGGGAACGCACAGCCCTGTTCATCACGAAAGGTTTTCGCGACGCACTCGAAATCGGCTACCAGGCCCGCCCCAAAATTTTTGCCAAGGAAATCATCAAGCCCGAGCTGCTGTACGAAAGCGTTCACGAGATTTCCGAGCGCGTGCGTGCCGACGGTACGGTGGAACTGACAGTCGATGAGACAGACGCACGCAGACAGATGCAGGAAGCCTGGGACAACGGCATCCGGTCCATCGCCATCGTCATGATGCACGCCTATGCCTTTCCGGCGCACGAACAGGTTTTGAAAAGAATTGCCGAGGATATCGGCTTTCCGCAGATTTCCGTGTCTCACGAAGTTTCACCGCTCATGAAATTGGTCGGGCGCGGCGACACAACTGTTGTGGATGCCTATCTCTCCCCGATCCTGCGCCGTTATGTCGATCAGGTTCAGGAAGAACTCGGTGAAGGCCCGAGGCTGATGTTCATGCAATCGTCGGGCGGTCTGACGGCTGCCGATCTTTTCCAGGGAAAGGACGCGATCCTCTCGGGCCCGGCCGGCGGCGTTGTCGGTGCGGTGGAAACCTCGCGCATGGCCGGCTTTGACAAGATCATCGGCTTCGACATGGGCGGTACGTCCACCGATGTCTGCCACTTTGACGGCGAATACGAGCGCGCCTTTGAGACCGAAGTTGCCGGAGTGCGCATGCGCGCGCCGATGATGATGATCCATACCGTTGCAGCAGGCGGTGGTTCGATCCTGCACTATACGGATGGTCGCTTTCAGGCTGGTCCTGACTCTGCCGGAGCAAATCCCGGGCCGGCCTGTTACCGCCGCGGCGGTCCCCTTACTGTGACAGACGCCAATCTGATGACGGGAAAACTCGCGCCGGAGTTCTTTCCCAAAATCTTCGGCCCGGACCAGGACCAGCCGCTAGACGGCGACGTTGTCCGGCAAAAATTTGCCGACCTTGCCAATGAAATCGGCGATGGCCGTTCGCCGGAGGAAGTCGCCGACGGTTTCCTGAAGATCGCCGTTGAGAACATGGCAAATGCCATCAAGAAGATCTCGGTTCAGCGCGGCTACGACGTGACAGAATATGCGCTGACCTGCTTCGGCGGCGCTGGCGGGCAGACGGGTTGCCGCGTTGCGGACAGCCTCGGCATGAAAACCGTCATCCTGCACCCCTTTTCCGGCATCCTGTCGGCCTACGGTATGGGGCTCGCTGACATTCGCGCAGACCGGCAACAGGCCGTGGTCAAAGTCTTGAACGAAAGCCTCATGCCGGAATTGCTGGCGCTTCGCGATCAATTGGCTGCCGTCACCGAAGCTGAACTCGACCGGCAGGCAATTGACGCAAGTGAGCGCCGGACAACCGCAACAGCCCATTTGCGCTACGACGGCACAGACACGCCTCTTCCGGTGCACCTCGGCAGTGTCGACGCGATGCGCAAGACGTTTGAGGAAGCCCACAAAAAGCAGTTCGGCTTCGCCTATGACAACAAACCGATTGTCGTGGAAGCCCTGGAAGTGGAAAGTGCGGGCGGCGGCGCCGGTCTTGTTGAGCCCGACCTAAACCTGTCCTCCGAAGGCGCTGCGCCCGCGACAACAACACGGATCTATTCGGAAGGTGTCTGGCACGACGCGCATATCTATCGGCGCGAAACGCTGAAGCCCGGCATGAAGGTCGCCGGTCCGGCGGTGATCATCGAATCTCACGCAACCATTGCCGTTGAAGACGGGTGGCAGGCGGAGATTAACGCGAAGGATCATGTGGTACTGCACCGGATCGTGCCGCTGAAACGCGCGGACGCCATCGGCACACACGCCGATCCGGTGATGCTGGAAGTCTTCAACAACCTGTTCATGTCGATCGCCGAACAGATGGGTGTCACCCTGCAAAACACCGCCTATTCGGTCAACATCAAGGAACGCCTCGATTTCTCCTGTGCCGTCTTCAATGCAGACGGGGCGCTGGTCGCCAACGCGCCGCACATGCCCGTGCATCTCGGTTCCATGGACCGGTCGGTCGAAACCATCATCAAGCTGAACACGGGCAAGATCAAACCGGGCGATGTCTTTGCGCTGAACGCGCCTTACAATGGCGGCACGCACCTGCCGGACATCACCGTCGTCTCGCCGGTGTTCGATGACGAGGGCAAGGACATTCTGTTCTGGTCCGCCTCGCGGGGGCACCATGCTGATGTCGGGGGCTCCGCGCCCGGTTCCATGACCCCGCGCGCAACCAATGTGGATGAGGAAGGTGTCCTCTTCGACAATTTCAAGATCGTCGATCAGGGCCGGTTCTGCGAGCAGGAGCTGATCGATCTTCTGACCAACCACCCCTACCCGGCCAGAAACCCGCATCAGAACGTCGCCGACCTCTCGGCCCAGATTGCCGCCAACGAAAAGGGCATTCAGGAACTGAAGAAAATGGTGGCGCATTTCGGGCTGGACGTGGTTCAGGCCTATATGGGCCACGTTCAAGACAATGCGGAGGAAAGCGTCCGCCGGGTCATCGAGGCCCTGAAGGACAGCGAGTACGAATACCCCACGGATCAGGGCTCGGTGATCAAGGTCAAGATTACGGTCGACAAGGACAAGCGGGAAGCTACCGTCGACTTCACCGGTACGTCTCCGGTAAAGCTCAACAACTTCAACGCACCGGAACCGGTGACCCGAGCGGCAATCCTGTATTGCTTCCGCGTGATGGTCGACGGCGACATCCCGATGAACGCCGGGTGTCTCAAGCCGATCCACATCAACATTCCGGACGATTGCATGCTGCGTCCCTCCTATCCGGCGGCCGTTGTCGCCGGGAACGTTGAAACTTCGCAGCACGTCACGAATGCGGTCTTTGCAGCCCTCGGGGCCATGGCCAACGCGCAGGGGACGATGAACAATCTCACCTTCGGCAATGACACCTACCAGTACTACGAGACCATTTGCTCCGGCTCGCCGGCCGGGCCCGGCTTCAAGGGCACCGATGGCGTCCACACGCACATGACGAATTCCCGCCTCACGGATCCCGAAGTGCTGGAGTTCCGTTTTCCGGTCCTCCTGGAGGATTTCCATATCAGGAAAAAGTCCGGTGGGCGGGGCAAATGGTCAGCCGGCAACGGCACGCGCCGGACGCTGCGGTTCCTGGAAAAAATGGATTGCGCCATCCTGTCATCCCACCGGACGATCAGGCCGAAAGGGATGCAAGGCGGAGAAGACGGCGAACTCGGCAAGACCGAGGTGCGCCGTTTGACCGGAGCGGTGGAGGTGCTGGAGGGCTGTGATCAGACAGTGCTGGAACCGGGAGAAGCGGTAACGGTGATCACCCCGACAGCCGGAGGCTGGGGTTCGGCATAAAGCTTACAGCGAACCAGGTGCCGCTCTGAAAACGCCAGGATACGGCCCCTAGCGCCTCATTGGGATGGAAGTGACCGGAAAGCAAACGTTCCGGTCACCAGCCAGGTTGAGACCGCTCACTCGAGCGGGTGTACCAACCCGAAAAGCCTGTGTCTCAGGTCCGGAACAGCGCTTGGCTCAAAGCTGAAATTGACGCGCATCTTGTGACGAAGTGGTTTTTTCAGAGCCTTTTTGGAGCCATCGATCAACAGGATCACGCCATCATCTGCCAGTTGGTGGATAAGGCGCCGTGAGAGGTTCAGGCCTTCGGCAAGAACCCGGTCCAAACGGACGCGGCACGCACCGGGATTCAGGAGCGTCAGACTGAGTGGGGCAACGCTTTCGACAGAAAGGCCCAAAAGCTTCTTTTCGATCGAAAAAGCCATGTCTGTGTCAGCCGCCAGACCGGTGGAGGCCGTTGGTAGATCAACGGCAACCTTCCTGGCGAGGGCAGGATCGTTGGTTTGCAGCGATTGAAGCAAATCGTCGGAAATAGACTGGCGCGCGCGCCGTTCAAAGAACGGGCGGTTCCAGCGGTTGCCGCACTGGGCGCAGACATAAATCAGCCAGGCATCGAGGCGGTTGCCATTGGCATTCAGCCTGAATTTCCCGGTGGACGAAAAAGGTTGAACATGGCCACAGCGTCCGCATGGGCGCTTGACGCGCGGCGTTTCTACCGTGCGCACGGTCCATTCAACATGCAAAAAAGAGGACATTCCGTCGGTCTTCCTTCTGGAGGAAGTCCGTCAACGGTCAGTCGGGATGCCACGGCAAAAGGGCCGAAGGCGCTCGGTCTGGCTTTTGTGAAAATTTGAATTGAAGGCGTATCGGACGTGCAATACGGCAGGGCCAAGCCACACCGGTCCCGATCCGCCGCATGACGAACAAGTCAGATCGCACTCAAGGGCAGGTCGCACCCTGGAGTGACAAGCGGATACGAAGACCGGTCAGAGCGTAGGCAATTCAGTCGTCCTGATTGAAAAAGGAGGCTTGTTCTAACCGATGGTGGTGGCACGGGCAAGATTTGCAAGGCGACATATTTCGCCCGCAGTGCTTGCTGGTTCGATCAGGTGCGACGTGCCTCTTTTGCAAGATCCACCAGAACCGGGCGGATATCTCCGGGCGTTTTGAGCGGTTCGGCAAACCAGAGCCGTTCGATCCTGTCTCCCGCGACCAGATCCAGTCCTTCCGGATCGAGGCCGGCAAGGCTCCAATTCGCGGTATCTGCCTTGCAAAGCACTTCGGCGTACAATTTGATCGCATCGCCGTGATCTTCATTCATATGCGCAACAGCACCACCTTCCATCGC
>JGI12316J14372_10001502_pt1 | contig 29531 bp, 32 predicted proteins | sample MarCyaLeptolynsp_FD_14372 | JGI IMG/M metagenome (IMG submission 14372)
CTGATGAAACATGTGCGGGTTATCCTAGTTACTTTAGGAATTATTGGTACAGTTTGTTGATGTCTGGAAATATCAAACAAGCCTGGCATGAAATAGGGCAGTATGCGAGTGTATTTAATGAAGACCGTAAACGACTTTTCAAGCAAACTCTGAAAACATTGCTTAAATCAAAATTTAGATCTATTCCTTTGTATAGCCAATATACAAGTAAAAAGAACCATCAACGGGTTTCTCAACATCCGTGGTTTACAGAAAAATTTACTAATCATTTACCTTATGAGCATTTCGTAGACCCAAGGATGGACTTGCATTCAGCATTAATAGACTCGACACAGATTGCGCCGCTACCATTATATTTAAGAGTTGAAGATAGAAATTCAATGGCACATGGTATTGAAGTCAGATTACCGTTTTTGGACTATCGCTTAGTTTCATTCTTATTTTCTCAGGCACGTGATGAGACTAAAATTAATAGTTGTTGGAATAAAAGCCTAATGCGTGAAGCTATGAAAGATAAAATACCGGAAAATGTAAGAATTCGAAAAGATAAAATGGGTTTTCCAATACCAGCCCAGACATGGGTGAACGAAAAGTTATATGCATTTTACCTTGAAGTACTCACTGACGATTCTGTCAGATCAAGAGGAATGTACAATATTGATGCTATGCTCAAAGACCTGGACAGAAATCGTAAAAATGAAATAGATATTTCCGAAGAGCTTTTTGATGTTGTGCAGTTTGAGCTATGGATTAAAAATGTAGTTGAGGCACCTGAATATGCGAATTAATAAATATGTTAATCAGGCTCATTTTTAAAACTAAGATTTATATAAAAATTACTGACCATAAAAAAAGCCCTGGTATACTTACCAGGGCTTTTTAGTTTTGAGCAGAATCTTATTGTTACTTAGTTTCAGCTTGAGCAACAGTAGGGAATTTGTACATAGATTCAAACATCTTAGTGTACTCAGCAGTGTCCATCATTTTGAACATAGATTCGTAGTATGCCGGGTTCATTGTTGCTGTCATCCACTGTGTGTAAAACGCAGGGTTCATGTATGCCATGAACGGCTGGTATGTTTGTGGATTCATTGAAGCTGCCATCCAGTTCATATACGTTTGTGGGTTCATGAAAGGTACCATCATATTCATATATTTAGCTGGGTCACTCATGCTTTGCATTGCAGTCTGCATTTGCTCCGGGCTAGACATGCATTCCATGATAGATTTTGCAGTTGCAGGGTTGTTCATTTTAGTAATCAACTGCATAAATTTAGCTGGGTCAGCCATGGTATTTGCCATTGCTGCAGGATCATAGAATTCTACTGGTGCGCTGCACGCTGTTGCGTAATTTTCTAGGTCTTTATCTGCATCTGCATTTCCAAATACAGGCGATATACTAATGGCGATAATTGCTAACAGAGCAGTGATAGTAATTTTTGAGATTTTCATATATATCCTTTAAGTTTTAAGTAAGTTTGTAAAAAATTAGATAATTCTGGTCGTCCTATAGTGAGCTAATGGCTCGGTATAAACGGGTTCAAGTAATATTTGTTATTTATTGCCTATAATCTTTCTTATTTACGTAAATCTCGTTTTCAATAGAAATATTAATAAAAATCATTTAAAAACAATAAGTTATAAATTATTAGTATTTTCAAAGCTTGTTTATACATACACTTGATTAGTGCTGTATTGTACAAACGGTGAGTATATTAGTAAATTATTAAATACTAAACAAATAAAATAGCAATATGGAGGGATTAATTAATTTAATAATCCTGCTATTTAGAGGGGTAAACAGGCTTTTTTAGCAAAAATTTGTTAATAAATAGAAAAAATAATTTTTTAAAATAATAGAGATACCAGCGGTTTTAATAGTAGAGCATACTTGTGTTCTGGCAATGGATACATGATATCAATTAAAGTGACATTATCCTTAGTACTATAGTTGGTTATTTATTTGTAATATTAAACTCCGACTTATATAGAATATTCATATCAATATAGTTATTTTTTAATGACTGATTTTAGCCATTATAAGAAAATCTTTTAATCTGCTGGATAATAATAATCCTTGCCTTGATATTGTAATTCTCATTTCATTATTAATTAGTCTAATTCACATAGATAAGGTAATGTTGATAATCATTCACTTGTTAAACTGATAACAGCTTCGATGCGCTCAGTTTGGGTAAAGAATATTACTAAATTGTATTATCATAATTTATGGAAAGACAAATAACATGACACTGTTAATTATCTATCTTGCTGTAGCTATTGGTGTTTCATTTATATGCTCAGTATTGGAAGCAGTATTGTTATCAATTACACCTAGTTATGTTGAAAGTGTAGTCAAGGAGTATCCTGCCAGGGCTAAAGTGCTAACACGAGTAAAAAGCCGGCTCGATCAATCGATTTCAAGCATACTAATTTTAAATACATTTGCCCATACTATGGGTGCAGCAGGTGTTGGGGCACAAGCTGCAAATGTTTTTGGTGCCCGTTGGGAAACACTAATTGCAGTATTGCTAACCTTAGCAATTCTATATTTTTCAGAAATTATACCTAAAACGCTTGGAGCTACTTTTTGGCGTCAGCTGGCAATTCCATCTGCTCATGTCATTTACTGGCTGGTTAAACTAGTTTATCCACTCATTTGGTTTTCAACACTTATAACAAAAACATTCAGAAAGAACCAACATAATGAAATCACACGTGAAGAAATTATTGCGCTAGCTTCGTTAGGACATAAAATGGGTTCATTAGTATCACAGGAGAATGAATATCTGGCGAATGTTTTAAGCTTGCATGAGATTAAAACAGAACAAATTCTAACGCCACGTAGTGTAATCCACAGCCTGGACGAAAATACTACCGTAAAGCAGGCACTAGACCATGATAAAACAATACAATTTACGCGTATTCCTGTTTTTAAGGATGACCAAGATAATATCACCGGCATTGTAACGAATCGCGAGCTTATGATGGGAGAACGAGAGGGTAAATCGGATTTACCCATAGGTAATTTTTCCAAACCTGTCACTAGAGTTTCAGAAAATCTTCCTGTGCAACATCTGCTGGATTTATTTATTAAAAAAAGAGAGCACTTATTTCTAGTCGAAGATGAATATGGCCAGACTGCAGGAATTGTTACCTTAGAAGATGCTATAGAGACTATGCTTGGCAGAGAAATTGTGGATGAAACAGATACTATTGTTGATCTGCAAAAATTTGCTAAGGGCCAATACCGTGACCGGTTAAGGCAAGATAAGAAATAATTCCTGAGCGATAATTACTCGAACAATTCTTAATTAAGCCAAAAAATGTGAAAGGTGAACAAATAAAATGAGTAAAAATTGGTGGCTGGAAGATGCTCAGGTGCTAGTAGAAGAACATCCTGAAACATTTGTTAAGCCCTCTAAAGAATCTATTGAGCCACTACAAAAAGGTAGTAAGGCAAAACTCATATTTGTGGCTAATGAGGCTGATTCCAAAAACTCACATAGAGAATTATTATGGGTGGAAATTCTAATGGTTCAAGGTGATAAATTACTCGGTCAACTTGAAGATGACCCTAAGCTAATACAGGATTTAAAACGTGGCGAGTTGATTGAATTTGAGGAATGCCATATTGCAGAGTCTGATTACATTGACCTGTTTAATTCAACTATAAAAGTTTAACCGGTTATTGTTAACTATATTGATTTGATGAGTTTAAATGCGAAATAATCGAGTAAGTATTCGAATTTATCTTACTTTATAAATTCTCAGCTAGTTTTTAAAAACTGTAATTATCTGGGTAATTGAAAAATTTATATTTAGCCCATAAATATACAATAATCATTTAACTCAAATTTACTATGCAACTCGCTTAACCTGAATGTTAATTGAACTTAACCATGTAACTCGCCAATTTGGTGACTTTAAAGCAGTTGACGATATTTCCTTTGCTATTGGCCAGGGAGAGATTATAGGGCTACTGGGCCACAATGGTGCCGGCAAGACCACCACGATGAAATTGTTAACCGGCTATCTCGAGGCGACCAGGGGGGACATTATTGTTGATGGTCTGCAGATGAGGCGAGATAAGTCGCAGATTCAAGAACGTATCGGGTATTTGCCAGAAAACTGCCCACTTTGGACAAACATGTCTGTTATAGATTTTTTGCGTTATCAAGCCAGTATTAAAAATATTGTGGCAGATAAGCAAGAACAGAGCATACTCAATGCGATCACTAAAACCTATTTAAAAGAAAAAGCTTTACACCCAATTTGTACCTTATCAAAAGGTTATCGACAGCGCGTGGGTGTAGCTAATGCAATATTGAACCAGCCAAAAATTGTTATTTTGGACGAGCCAACTAATGGTCTGGATCCTACCCAAACAATGCATATGCGCTCGTTAATAAAAGAGTTAGCAAAAACATCGACCGTAATTCTATCCACCCACATATTGCAAGAAGTACAAGCGGTGTGTGAGCGAGTGCTAATTATTCGCGCAGGAAAATTAGTAACAGATCAGAAGCTTGCTGAATTAAATCGTGCGGATGGAGTGATGGTTATTGTTGATAAAGATACAGAACATATGGCGGCAATATTAAACTCTATTCCAACAGTTCGTTCATTTACACTAAAATCTCATGATAATAATCGTTTCAAGTATTTAGTTGATACTGATGATGTAAATATTCCCTTGTTAAGCCAAGCTATAAATCAGGCAAATTTTAGTCTTTATGAATTACAACCTAATATTCAAAGCTTAGAAGTATTGTTTAGTCAGGACTTTTCAAGTGTCGAGGTATAGATATTTATGTTAAGTCATGTCGTCATTATCATAAAAAAAGAATTGAATGATTATTTCTCTTCGCTGGCAGCGTTTTTATTTTTAGCCATCTTTCTTGCAGCAACATATATTGTTTTCTTTTGGGTGGAAGCTTTTTTTGCACGTAATCTTGCCGATATGCGTGCGTTTTTTAATTGGATTCCAATATTATTAATTTTCTTGGTATCAGTGCTGACAATGAGCGCATGGTCTGAAGAGCGGCGTTTGGGGACTATTGAGTTACAACTGACATCATCAGTTTCAATTAGCCACTATATATTGGGTAAGTTCTTTGCGGTAATGTTACTTATCACGATAGCATTAATACTGACTTTGCCGTTGGCAGTTACAGTTGATATTTTGGGTGACTTGGATTGGGGCCCTGTGGTTGGAGGCTATATTGCAGCCTTATTTTTAGCTGCAGCCTATACTGCTATCGGCTTATGGGCTTCAGCGCAAAGTGATAATCAAATTGTTGGTTTGATTTTATCAATTACAATCGCAACGTTATTTTATGTGATTGGCACCAGTACATTTACACAGCTTTTTGGCTATGAAATTGCTGAATGGTTGCATGCGTTTGCGACAGGTGCACGCTTTGAATCGATCACAAGAGGTGTTTTAGATGCACGTGATATTCTTTACTATCTAACCATCGTCAGTCTATTTTTATTATTAAATAAAATTAAATTAGAGTCGCTAGGTTCTGTTGGTAATATTAAACAAAATTCGCATTGGCTCAGGTATAAAAATTTTACTATTACCCTGGCAGTGCTGTTATTAATAAACATTGTCTTAAGTTACATTACTCAAGCACGTATTGATTTTACCCAAGGAAAGATCTACACACTTTCTGCTACTACTAAAGATTATCTTAAGTCTTTAGAAAAGCCATTATTGATTCGAGCTTACTTTAGTAGCAGTACCCATCCATTATTGGCACCACTGGCCCCACGTATGCGTGATTTATTGTATGAATATGCACTAGCGAGTCATGGAAACGTTCGGGTTGAAATAATTGACCCTTTAAAAGAAGCAGATTTTGAGGAAGAGGCAGTCGCTAAATATGGTATCCGGCCTGTTTCTTTTCAAGTCGAGAGCAAATATAAAGCGGCGGTGATAAATACATATTTTAATGTACTAGTTGAATATGGTGACCAATATGATGTGCTCAACTACAAACAACTGGTTGAACTTAAAAGTAGTGCTGGCAGGCACGAAGTGGAGTTAAAAAATCCAGAGTATCAGCTTACCCGCACTATAAAATCAGTTGTCTATAAAGAAAATAGACAAGTTGCCGACTTGGCTAATATTCAAGACCCACTGGTACTGAGCGCATACGTGTCACAACAAGCACGCTTGCCACAACCTTACAAGGATTTGTATCGTCAACTACAGCAGGTAGTTGCTGGCTTAAATAATGAGTCAAATGATAATTTCGATATGATTCCTGTCAATCCTGAGCAGGACCAGCTAACCGAAACCTATTTGTCAGATGAACTTGGCCTCAAGCCTAATTATATTGATGCTCAAGAACCATTTTGGTTTGATTTCACACTGACTGACGGCAGAACTACTGTACCGGTTATATTTAGTAGTGAAGAAAACAAAATTAATGAGGAAGCAATCAAGCAAACTATTTTTGCTGCATATAAAAAGCTACTACCAGATTCCATTAAAACGGTCGCCATACTTAGACCTTTGCCTAACCCGGGTCCTTTTGGTGTCAGTGAATCGCCAGCTATACCTAAGCGCTTCTCAATATTGAGGCAACATTTGAGAGAATCATTCAAAGTGATTGACGTGGACTTGAGGTCAGGTCAAGTCAATCCAGGAGTGGATCTACTGCTTGTTTTGGCGCCTCGCTATCTGAATCCGGTGCAAGTAGATGGGATTGATAAATTTTTACGCCAAGGTGGTACTGTGGTTATTTCATCATCCAGTATTGATGTTGCTATTAGCCAATTTGCGGAAGTTTATGAAGTGCGTTCAGGCTTAGAAGACTGGCTAGGACAATTTGGAATTAAAGTAGAAGACTCGCTGGTACTTGATATGCGGCATGGTAAATTATCATTGCCCACATTACGAAGGGCAGGGTCACTTAATGTGCGTGAAAATTATGTAGTCGACTATCCTTATGTGGTTGATGTACGTGAAGATGGTTTGAATGCTGATAATAGTATTTCTGCCAAATTGGGGCAGGTATTTGTCCCATGGTCATCACCCATAAATGTGGATTTAAACGCCAATAAAAATAGAAAAGTCACGCGCTTACTTAGCTCATCTGACAATAGTTGGTTGTCAAAAGATAAACAAGTCATTGCGGATTTTGAAACGTTTCCTGAGCTAGGGTTTAATAAGCCTGCAGATTCTAATTATGTCTACACACTGGCTACTATGATTGAAGGACCATTTGCAACGCCTAATGATGGTGAGCAAGATGGTAGGTTAGTCGTGGTTGGTTCAAGTATGTTGTTTACAGACAATTTTGCAGACCAAATGTCTCAAGTGCTACGCACTGAATATAGAAGGCCGATGCAGTTTGTACAAAATATTGTTGACTGGTCTCTGGAGGATCAAGGATTATTGCAAGTATTGCGCAAGCATACTCAATTTACTCGCACCCTAAGTATAGTCAGCGAGGCCGATAAGACATTTTGGGAGTACTTAAATTATATATTTGGATTAATTGGCTTAACTGTTGTAGGTTTAGTGAATTGGTTAATTTAGCACAAGGAATTAAAGCATATGGTTTGCTCTGATAATTCAAACAAGCCTGAAAATCTCACTCGTACTATTCAGAATTTTGTTGAACACACCAGATTTGTTCAATTTATAACAGCATTGATATTAGTTAATGCGATTACATTAGGTTTAGAAACCGATCAGGAAATAACTGCTAAATATGGTGCTGTACTATTTACCATTGATAGAATTATTCTAGTTATCTTTACTATTGAGTTACTACTCAAAATGTTTGCTTATCGCCTGGGGTTTTTCAAATCTGGTTGGAATATTTTTGACTTCGTTATTGTAACTATTGCCTGGATACCTGCTTCAGGTCCTTTATCAGTATTGCGTGCATTGCGCATATTGAGGATTTTACGATTATTATCAGTTGTTCCTCAGATGCGACGAGTTGTATCTGCGTTAGGTCATTCAATTCCTGGAATGGCATCTGTTGTGGCCGTTTTGTGTCTGTTATTTTATGTATCAGCGGTATTAACGACTAAACTTTTTGGTACCCATCCAGACCCGAGTATGCAAGAGTGGTTTGGTACTATAGGGGATTCAGCGTATACATTATTCCAAATTATGACTTTGGAAAGTTGGTCTATGGGTATAGTAAGGCCAACAATGGAATTTTTCCCGCTGGCATGGTTATTTTTCGTGCCATTTATTATTGTTACTAGTTTTGCAGTGCTTAATCTTTTTATTGGTATCATTGTTGATGCTATGCAAGTTATGCATGAGTTACCTGCACAAGCACCATCAGATTCAATTTCAAAGGAAGATTTTTCGCTAATGATGCAGAGGTTGGAAGCATTGCAAAAAGATATTAATCAAATTAACGCACAAATAAATAATAAATAAATTTATTATTTATAGTTTTACTATTAATTTTGTATGACTAAGACACCATATATAATTAGTACTATATTTAGCACTATTCCTATACTGGGTACTATATAGTCTAATTTATTAGTAGATTTATTCTTCTTTGAAATAAAAATTAGTGCGGTTTGCACACTAATAAAAACAACTAAAGTAACCGCGCTTGTTACTTCTGCAAGAGTTATTAAATTAAAGCTGGCCGATAGTATAAATATTACAATTGCAATAGCGACTGTTGCAATGACAGGCGTTTGTGTTCTGGCGCTGACTTGTTTAAAGATGGATAAGAATAAATCTTGCTTGGCCATGCCATATAAAACTCTGGAAGCCATAATTTGTTGTACAAGTGCACCATTCACAATGGCAATCATGCTAATGACAGCTATCATGGTAGTGTCATAACCTTTATATTGAATGATTGAAACCAGTGGAGCATCACTTGTCTCGAATATACTGAGGGGTATATACGACGTACATGTGATGGCCAGTGTTACATACAATACTGTAGATATAGCAAGAGAAAGTAATATTGCTAAAGGGACGACTTTTCTGGCATTGATAGTTTCTTCGGCAATATTAACAATATCTTCAAAGCCGATATAAGCATAGAAGCTTATAAAAGCAGCATACAAAATCATTGGACCATGGCTAAATACTGTTGTTGAAGCCGTAGGTAAATCAGTTGTGCCACTATTTTCTAATACGACATATATTACAAATAAAAGACCTATAATTTCAATGATTGTAATCACTGTAGCTAACCAGATTGATTGGCTGATTCCCCACAGAGAAAAAAATGTGATAAAACTTACAATTCCAATGATAACTAATAATTCTTGTATCTCAAAAATAGACACAAAATAAGCTGTAAAGCCTCTGGTCATAGTTGCTGCGGAAACAGAACCAATTAATATCACAGCCAGGCCTATCAACGCAGAGGCCAGTTTGGAATCAAATGCTGCATATACATACGCAGCTTCACCTGCGCTTTTGGGATGCATAGAAGCTAAGCGTGCAAATGAATACGCTGTTATACCTGCAATAGAAGCTGAAATAATGAACGACAAATAGGTATATTGCTGGGCTCTTAGTGCAACTTCACCAATGAGGACGTATATACCTGCCCCAAGAATAGTGCCTAAACCATAAAATGTTAATAGTGGTAGCGAAACCTTTCTGGCGAGTTTGGTTTCATTCATTGAAAGGTGAATTAAATTGCTTAGTTACTATATTTTCTGATTAGGTTTTCAGCATGTATAAGCTCATTGCTTAGGCTATCGAAACCATATGTCCAAGCTCGTACTAGTTCTTCAGTTGCTTTTTCTTTAAATACTTCTTTTATTGCTTTTACAAATGCCTCTTTCATGTAGGGATAAAATTCGTTTTTGATGCCTGCCTGGATATGTACATGTGCTATTTTATCAAGCCGGTCATAAAACAATTCATAATTTTCGACTTCCTGGCAGTAGAATAAGATAGCATCGACTAACCTTTGTGACTGACCTGGTGGCGTATTTTTAAATAACTCTTTTAATTCAGGGTGTTGTGCAAACATATTTGCATATGTTTTATCGCCAAGTTCAACACTATGCTTTTTTACTTCAGGGTAGCTGCGTTTTAGAAGTTCAAATACTTTTATATTTCCACTTAGCACTTTTACTCTTCATATAATAGCTGACAGCGTTATATTAATACTTTATAAGTAATAACCGAATGATTTGAATCAATAATTCTATGGCTTATTACTTTGATGTAAATAAAGGAGTTATAGAATTTTTAATAAGAAATCTTACTGTGCTTTCTGGGGTGAACGTGTTGTCATATAAATTTTACCCAGGTAGTGGGGAGACTGTCAGAGGAATTGAAATTCCTCCCTAATAGCCCGTAGGCAACTAGGGAGGTAAATTTTACTTAACATCTACAGTGATCTTCCTTGGTTTGGAAATTTTAGTTTTTCCTACTTTTATTTGTAATACGCCCTTATTGGAGTTGGCAGAGACATTTTCAGGATCTGCTGTTTCTGGTAAGCTGAATCTCCTGTAAAAACTTCCGTGTGAACGTTCTACACGTGAATATCCTTCTTTCTCTGTTTTAGATTCACTTTTTCTCTCTCCTCGGACTGTCAAGAAGCCATTTTCCATACTGACTTCGATTTCTTTAGGATCTACACCGGGAACATCTGCTTCAATAAGAAAATAATCATCTTTTTCTGCAATATCTACTGCCGGAATCCAATTTGCAGGAGACAACATATGATCATCATCAAATTCTAAATTAAACAAACGGCTAAGATCCTTCATGTGCGGAAATGCACTTACAAAAGGTTCCTTAGGTACAAGTTTCATTTATTAACCTCCGTCTAAATTAAGGTTTACATCATACTGTTATTGTCAAAAATTCTATGCAATATGATATTGATGAAAATCAATAATTATTTATATTTGCGTAGCATTAAAATACGAGTTTCATGTAAGTATGAACAAGAGTATGTGTCTTTATACAAGATTGATATGTATCAATATGAAAATAGAACTATGCTTTAGTCTGTAAAGCTAGAAAAGATATGATTTAAGATCTATAAGTAGATATATTTATGAGTAAAAATATTATTTATACCTCACGTGCGGTTTGTGTATTGCATGACTTAACTATTGATACATTGGTAGGAATGGTGGCTTCAGGTATTGCTAACCCTCGAGGCAGTGAGCCTGGTAAGTGGACCTTCTCCAGTGAGGATTATGGACGAATTGAAGTAGCGGCTGGCTATCTTCATTATCTAAACCTGGAACCGGCAGCAGCAGTAATGGCCTTGGAACTATTTCAAGATCTGCAGCTTGTAAGAGAAAATATGAACTAAAGATTATATTTAATCTTCTTCTTGTAGTGTCATTATATAAACCAATAATTCAAGAATTAAACCTCTGGTATATATATAGGCATCTGCATCATATTTTTCTGCTTCTTTTCGATAGCGATCACCCCATACAGGCATATCACGTGTGCCGTGCACACCGACCCTTGGTGACCCCTCTATCACACGATACACTTCTGTGAACGGAAAATGGCCGTGGTTGTTTTTGCTAAGTACAGTCAAGTCCGAAGGTTTTTTCTTGAGTGAGTCAGCCATTACGCCATTTCCTTTACCTTTAAAGCCATGGCAAACAGCACATGAATTTTCAAACTCAATGGCACCTAGCATGGGAAAGTCTTCAACATTATCTTGACTTTCTGCAGCTAGAGATAGAGGTATAACCATAAAGATAAATAAAGTAACTGCTTTATACAGTTTCATGACTTTCTCCTCTGATATTCTTTTAGGCTGATCAGTTATGTTGATATCGCTTTTAAACCTTCAAAATTATTAATACGAATATGCTTACCATGCACATTAATCAAACCTTGATCCTGCAAGCGAGTAAACAGGCGACTTACTGTCTCAACTGCTGCGGAAAGGTAGCTGCCAATATCGCGACGTGACATATGCAATACTAGATCTTGTGCCGAAAAGCCTTTTTCATTATTGCGCTTGGCAAGTTCAACAAGAAAATAAGCAAGTCTTTGATCAGCATTTTTAGTGCCTAGCATTAATGAGTGCTGTTCTTCTTCAACTATACGTCTGCTCATATGGTCTAAGAGCTTTTGGTATAACTTAGGTGTTTTACTCGCGAGGTTAAGATATTCAGCGATTGGAATACCGCATAAAAATGTTGTTTCCAGCGCAGTCGTTTCCGTAGGGTGAGTGTTTAAAAATAACCCATCTAAGCCAACTAAATCACCGCGCAATGAAAAATTGAGTACTTGTTCGCGGCCTTCTTCATCAATAATGGAGTTTTTAAGGGAACCACTTTTTATCAAATAGATAGTATCTAAGCGATCACCAGGTTGATATAAATATTCGCCGCGATTGAGTTTTTTCGACTGCTTAGGAATAGTATTAAATGCGCGTACTTCACGGTCATTGAGACCACTAGCTAAGCAGGTAATATGCTGCACACATTCCGCGCAATGTGATGAAGTGGATGGGTTGTTGTACTGTAGTTCAGGTGCTGATTCTAAAGGTAGTATCTCCGCTTGCATTTTAAATGCCCCTTATGATTTTTATGTTGAGTACTTTTACAACAATTGTGTGGATTACTTGAAAGACATTAAACCTTGTTATAGTGCGTTAGAATATTCGTGCGAATGCGTAATTGACCTTCGGAAACTACTTAGTTTTGTATCAAGCAGATTAATCCATATTTTTTAACTATATGAATTTATTAGGAAATCTTCAAAATGCTAAAAACTAACGTAATTGTACAAAATATAATCAGATAATGAAAAATGACCTCTCATATGGACAACTTCAAGCGGTCATTAAAACCGCTGTCGAGGGCATTATTTCTATCAACCAATGGGGGGAAATAAAGTCTGTTAATCCGGCAGCAGAGAGAATATTTGGTTATCAAAGCGCGGAATTAATCGATAGCAATATAAAAGTACTGATGCCTCAACCTTTTCGCGGTAAACACGATGAATATATATCTTCTTATAATGCCAGCGGTGAAGCCAAAATAATTGGTATTGGACGTGAAGTGGTGGGGTTAAGAAAGGATGGATCACAATTTCCAATGTGGTTGTCTGTTACTGAGTTCTTTGAAGGCGGAGACCGTTATTTTGCAGGTTTTATTAGTGATCTAAGTAAAGAAAAAGAAAATCTACAACGTGCGCGTAGTTTTGAAAATATTTTTCAGCATTCACTGAATGAAATCTATATGTTTGATGCGCAAAAATTAAATTTTATTCATGTCAATCAAAGCGCATTAAACAATCTGCAATACTCGCTGGAAGAAATTCAAAATAAAACGCCTATCGATATTAAACCAGATTATGATAAAGAAAAATTTTCACGGATCATCCAACCTTTATTGGATAATAAAGTCGATAAAATTAATTTTACTTCACTACATGAACGGAAAGATGGAAGTTGTTATCCGATAGAGGTACATCTTGAAACTATGTCGTATGAATCGCGACAGGTATTTGTTGCGATTATATTGGATATCACGGAAAAGATAGATGCTAAAGAAAAAGAAAGGCTCAATGAGGAGCAGCTAGCACATATGGATAGAATTAGTATCTTTGGTGAAATGGCAGCCGGCATAGCACATGAAATTAATCAACCATTAACTGCTATTGGTACTTATGCTGAAGCAGGTAAGCGTAGAATTGAGGGTAACAACACTGATATTGATAAAATAAAAGGGCTGTTTGAAAAAATTGAAATAGCATCACATCGAGCCAGTGATGTAATTCTGCGTTTAAGAATGATGCTGCGGCCCGAAAGTCAAAATATACAACACTTAGATATTAATAAATTGATTCACGATGCATTAGAGTTGGCAAAAGTTGATAAGCAAGCCAAGCAGTTTGTTTTTAAAGTCGATTTGGCTGATGACACGCCATTAGTTTTAGGAGATTTAGTCCAGCTACAACAGGTTATTATTAATTTAATAAGAAATGCAATTGATGCGTCGCTTGCAAAAGAACAATGTAATGAAGAAATATTAATTTACACTGAATATTTAAAAGATGAAGAGAGNGTTAAANTTTCTATCCAAGACTCGGGTACAGGCATTGAAGATGATGTTGCCGCTAATTTATTTACGCCTTTTCAAACAACAAAGGAATATGGTATGGGGATAGGACTATCTATATGCGAATCAATTATTGATTCGCATAATGGAAGGCTATGGTTCGAAAATAACGAACAAGAGGGTGCGACATTTCATTTCACTCTGATGACTGAACTAAGTGAGAATTATGAATAGCCCAGAAAAATTTGTGGCAATTATTGATGATGATGAATATGTACGAGACGGTTTAGTTGAATTGCTAGACTCTGTAGGTTACTGCGCCAAAGTATATACTCAGGCAAAAGAATTTTTAGAAAATTTTGATGCATCTAGTATAGGTTGTATTTTATTAGATGTTCGTATGCCGAGTATGAGTGGCATTGAGTTACAACATAAATTGAATGATATGGATGTCACAATTCCTATTATTATCATGACTGGCCATGGTGATATTGCTATGGCGGTGCAGGCAATGAAAGATGGTGCTTTTGAATTTATTCAAAAGCCATTTCGTGACCAGGATGTGATTGATGCAATTACCAAGGCGTTAGAGAAAAATGCGTTAGACCGAGAGGCGTTGGCTAAAAAAGAGAAAATTCAGCAACAGATTGATTTGCTTACAAAAAGAGAACGTGAAGTGGTTGATTACGTGCTCGAGGGAATGGCAAATAAAGTCATTGCACGTGAACTCGGCGTGAGCGATAGGACAGTAGAGATTCACCGCTCGCATGCCATGCAAAAATTAGGTGCAAAATCAGTTGCTGAGTTAGTGAAAATGATGATGCATAAACCATAATCCAGTGAATAATATTTTTTAGATTTTATGGCCAAAAAACTAATAAATTGACTAAAGTCATAATACGTAACCGCACTGGTATGTGATGATTACAATATCCACATATGTGCAACAATTATATCTGGGGTGATTAAATTATGGATGATGAGCATTTACAAGAGAAATCAATCCATCTTGTATTGCATGATAATCAACTGCAAAACCAGTTAGTTAAATTTCTTAAAAGTTATGCATCTAATATTAAAACCTTTAACCATGTAAATAAATTTTTGAGTGAGCCTTTGTCACAGGCACCATCTTGCCTGATTACATCGCTCCATTTCACTAAGGTGACTAATGAAAACGGGGTTGATTTAATTAAAAGAGTCAGAACTAATGGCCTGTCTATTCCGGTGATTATCGTTGCTACGGAGGATGAAAATGTTTACTCCGCTGTTAAAGTACTACAAAGAGGTGCGGCGGATTATATCCAACAGCCTATTATGGAAAGAGATTTTATTGAAAGAGTTGATAAAGTAGTTAGGAGACCAAACTAACAACTAACTATATGAAACTAGAGTAATAATTATTTTTTAAGCCTGGGGTTATTATTCCTGAATAGACTCTAAATAGAGTAATAATTCAAATATTTTTCCTCTCACTAAGGTTTCTGAGTACTCCTGGTTTACATCAGCCCAAGTGGTAGTATTGAAACGATTACCCCAAATTGGCATATAACGTGGGCCATGCTGTTTCACATGATCTCTGCCGTCTACAACGGAATAAACACTTTTATATGGAAAATACCCATTATTATTGCTTTTAAGTTGTGTTAAATCAGCAGTAGGTATAATTAACATTTCGGAAAATACGCCATGACCTTTGGCGTCCTCTCCATGACATAGTGAGCAACTCTCGATGAATTCCAGCTTGCCGTTACTGATAGCGCTGTCGACTTCGTCAGCTTGAGCATAGCTACTAACAACAAATGAAATAAATATGAATGTCGCCAATTGCTTAATTCTGTTTATACGAGTTGTCATGCAATCACCATGTAGTTGTATTTATTGTTAGTTATAAACTAGTTTGAATCAAAAAATCAAGCTTGATTTGTGTCACTTTATTTTAAACTTAATAACACTTTATTAAATATTTATGTAGTCTCTATTTAGTATCACCTCATATTTTATATGAGTACTTTAGATATGTAGCTGATACGTGTGCTATTGACCATAGGCAAATTGGTTGAGTGCGACTGAATGTTTTTTTATATGCTGGTAAATATACGCATTATGAAATTTATTCTTCGTCCTCTTGAATAGAGTGTAAATACATTAGTAACTCAAATATCCTTCCATGAACGATTGTGTTTGCGTTTTCAATATTGCTGCTTGACCATTGATTGAGGTCGAATAATTCTCCCCATATAGGCATTTCCTTGGTGCCATGAGCTTTGGTTAAATCTGTACCATCAATGACCGCATATAAATCTACCCAAGGGAATACACCGTTATTATGTACTGATAGTTGAGTTAAGCTGGGAGGTGGGACTTTGATATTTTCAGAAAAAGTGCCGTCACCTTTGGCGTCTTCTCCATGACATACAGAGCAGAACCTATAATAAGTTTTCGCGCCTGCACTGATTACTTCTTCATGCGAACTGGATTCTGCTGATACGGGACTGAATGCAAATAGCATTAATATCATAATGATTGCCATAGAATTCTTATTATTACTCACAAAAAAATTATTTATCGTTTTCACATGTAAATCTCACAAAAAAGTTGAATATAGTTAATTGCTCTATTACTTCACTGTCATGCAATTGTCATTTGAAGTATTTAATTATAACTAATTACCTCGAAGCAACATTAAAATGTTTTTCATTACGCTGTCAATGTCATACGGCAATAAAATTATTGTATTAATGTATATTAAATCATTAAATTGACTAGTCATACATTCAGATTTTGTATTTAAATTGACTAGCATCAATCAGTTTTATGTATGTTTACTTATAGTTAGTCGCCTAGAGCAATTGCTAGTGGAGAGAATATTATTTTATGTTTTCACATTATGAAAAATTGGAAAAGTTAAATAGTGAAAAAGAAAGGCTTGAACATACCATCGAATCAATAAAGGCAGATCTCAGGCAGGGGTTAGATGCAACTCGTAGTGAGCAAGCAGTGCAATTGGAAAACTATGAAGTATTAATGGAGTTGCTAGATGCAACCCGTAGTGAGCAAGCAGTGCAATTGGAAAACTATGAAGTATTAATGGAGTTATTGAGAATATCTGAATCTGAGTTGAATGAAATAAACACACAAATATATCAGTTAGAAAATGCTAATTACTGATGTGCAATATAAATAGCTAAGCGTTAATGGAGTTGAATACACTTTAATATGAGCACTATCGAAATTTTTGCACTAATTCTAATAGGCTTGGCAGTAGTCAAGATTCTGATGCTGTTATACAAACCCGAAGTATGGTTTAACCTAGTTGGAAAAATTTATATCGTTCCTCAGCTTGTTACTTTATTGGCATTAATATCATCCGCTATTGTCCTTTATTTCCTTATAAATGCAGGGCTTACTATTACAGAAATATTAGCAGTATGTTTATTTATCGCTTTGTTGGTTATGGTGGCGATGGCCAGTTATGCAGAAGAATTACTGGTCTGGATTAAACAACAAGATATTTCGGCAATTATCAGACGTACTTGGATTTATATAGTTGCATGGATTTTACTATTGGCTTGGGGGGTTAAAGAAATATTATTTAAGTGAAAAAATGGCGTCAGTAAGATGCTATAACTTGAGAATCTAAAAAAGATTTAATTATGCCGCGCATAAATGCGTTTCACATCGTATTGCTGTTATTTTTGTTATTACTTAGTGTATTAGAAATAATGGCTTTTCAGAAAGACAGTCATTATATCTACGATATACCGATGTGTATGTTTTTATTGTATGTCGTTTACTTGCTAAGGCGAGCGTTGTTTTTGCTTGTTAGCCACTATATTTTATTTTCATTATTTTTAGTGCTGCATTGTTTGGGGTTATTTGATGCATATTTACTATATCCTTTGGGTATAGAGTATGACTATTGGGTGCATGCATTTTTTGGTTTAGTTTCTGCATTAATAATATTTCGTTGGATAAATTTATATCTAGCAAACCTTCGTTACTATGTCGTGGTGATGTTTGAATTTATATCTAGCAAACCTTCGTTACTATGTCGTGGTGATGTTCACATTGTTTTTTGTATTGGGCTTGTCAGCATTACATGAGTTATATGAGTACTTTGGGGCATTATTATTAGGCGAAGGGGAAGGGGTATTATTTATAGGTGCAGGAGATTTAGATCAATGGGACACGCAAAAAGATATGCTGAATAATGTGATAGGCGCGCTTATTGGGTTGCTTATTAGATATTTTAATAATTTATATGCTAGATGTTGATACTTGTGCTATTGACATATGTCATTCAGCTATTATTGGTATTTGTTAGAATAAAAGGATAATAAATTCACAATAGAGGTTGCTATGTCTTATAGAGAACAGTTAGTTGAGCAGAAAATTGCAGAATATAAATCACGCTTGAAACATATCGATGAAATGATAAATAAAGTTGAGCCAAAGTGTAGTGATAGCACTTCAAAAGATGAGCTAGATCACATAAAGACTCAATGTTTGAAACTCAGGGAAGATAATAAATTTATAGATGATATTTCTCAACATAACTGGCAAGAAAAGACAATTGAGAAAGCAGGCCCGATGGCGTTGTTAGATAGTGTTGCACAACAAATTGAGCATTTAGCTAACAAACTAGATTAAATAATAAACACGGTTTCCAGGAATTGCTTCAGTACAGCCAATGGATATAGTACGCAGATAAACTGGATAACATCGTTTAGCATCCAATTAAAATCGTATTCTGATATGCACATTCCATAAGTATGTTGGATTGATGAGTGGCTTAAACTCAAGTTTTATGCATATTTTCCGATAATTAAAATAGCTCTGTGCCTCTGTATATGGGGCAGCTAATTTTAATTAAAAATATGTAATACATAATATGGATGTGAAAGAACATTATGACATGCTCGTAATAGGTAGCGGGCCTGCGGGTAAACGAGCTGTTGTACAAGCGGCTAAATTGGGTAAACGTGCTGCGGTTGTGGAACGTGCTCAACAAGTTGGCGGCGTGTCGGTTCATAGCGGCACCATACCGAGTAAAACATTACGCGAAACGGCTCTGTATTTAAGTGGTTTCCGCCAACGAACTTTTTATGGAAATTCATTTCGTCTAAAAGAAGACCTCAGTGCTGATGATTTATTCAGGCGTGTAGATATGACGCGTCAGTATGAAGTACAGGTCATGGAGAATCAGTTTTATCGTAACGGTGCTAATGTTATTCAAGGTAGCGCCTCGTTTGTGGATGAGCATACCGTTAAAGTGAATGATTGTAGTTCAGAGTCTTTTTATACAGCAGATAATATTTTAATTGCTACAGGAACTTATCCGTTTCGCCCTGAAAATATTCCTTTCAATGGCAAAAATGTCGTTGATAGCGATGAAATTCTCAATATTAATGTGATTCCACGAAGTTTGGCAGTCATTGGCACGGGTGTAATAGGTATTGAATATGCAACAATTTTTGCCGCATTAGATACACAAATTACGGTTATTGATATTAAGGAAAAGTTCTTAGAATTTATAGATAAAGAAATTGTTTATGAACTAGAACATGAAATGCGTAGTTCAGGTGCAACTTTCTGCTTAGGTGATACTGTTGAGGATATTAATATAGGGGCAGATGGGCAGGTGACGACAAAGCTTGCAAGTGGGCGTACAGTTGTTACTGAGATGGTCCTATATGCCTCAGGCCGTTCAGGTGCAATTGCTGATTTGAATTTGGAAAGTATCAGTCTGCAAGCTGATAAACGTGGGCGCATTCCTGTTAATGAGGATTACCAAACGTCTATCCCTCATATTTATGCTGCCGGTGATATTGTTGGTTTTCCAGCCCTTGCGGCAACATCAATGGAGCAGGGACGGCATGCTGCCTGCCATGCTTTTGATGTGGAAGTAGATAATAAACCGAAAAATTTCCCATATGGTATTTATTCAGTGCCTGAAGTTAGTATGGTGGGTAAAACCGAGCAGGAAGTGAAAGCAGAAGGAATCAGCTATGAAATTGGTATAGCGCGGTTTGCAGAAACATCGCGTGGTTTAATTAGTGGCCGCATACATGGCATGCTGAAAATGATATTTTCCATCGATGATGGAAAATTATTAGGCGTGCATATTATAGGTGAGGGCGCGACAGAGCTAATTCATATCGGCCAGGCGATTTTTACTTTGGATGAAGGAATTGATTACTTTATTGAAACAACGTTTAACTATCCGACTCTAGCTGAGGCATATAAAATTGCCGCACTGAATGCCTGGAATAGAATGTCAGCACGGCAATAATCAATTTCTAGTATAATTTATACTAAATACAGTGAGCTGGATCCGGTGCCATAACCTGGAATATCCATTTCAATGTGCAGGTCAGTATAGGCATTCTTTAATACATTTTGTACATCACTTGGGACTTCACCTGGGCTTACGAGCATCTCTTTAATGCGCATGTCAGGAGTTGTTCCATCTGAAAAGAAGGACACGCCAATATTAAGTACCTCATATAGATTTTCACGCAGACTGTCTTCTATTTCACCACTCTTAATGGATTCTTCTGCAACATCAGCAGGCATCATTGATAAAGCGGCCGCTGTGTAACATGCACATGAATAATCCATGACTACAGTACCTACGGTATTGCCTTCGCCATCTACGTAACTACCAATTACAACTTTATCACTTGTATCTAAAGGTTCAGAATCTTTTACACCAATATCTTTACCAAATAAGGGGTCAAGTGTCTTTTTAACCATTCTCGATTCAATAGCCATAATTCTTCTCCTTGTTAATAATTAAAGATTAAGAGCAGGTTTGATAGAATCTTCAAAAGATTCAGGTGTAAATGGCTTGGCAATCAGAAAGTTTGCGCCCGTATCCGATGCAAGATCGCGCATTTTTTCAGAGGCTTCTGTAGTCACGAAACCAAACTTAACATTGTTGCCACTTTCACGTACTGCAGCTAAGAATTCGATGCCATTCATTTCTGGCATATTCCAATCAGAAATTATTAAGTCAGGATTTTCTGATTCAACCTGCTTTAAGCCTTCTTGACCATTCTCCGCCTCAATCGTTGAGTGATCGCCAATATCAGTTTGGCGCAGGATTCTCTTAACGATCAATCTCATGGCTCTACTGTCATCAACAATAAGTATTTTCATAATTGAACCTTCTAGTTATTTATATTTGCTAATTTTTAACACTTATTCTTATCGACCAAAACTGCATAAAGCTTAAATAAATAATTTAATAAAAATGACATGAAAGGTAGATAAACGCCGATGAACGTAAATGAATGAATTGGAGGGCTAAGAATGGAGAAATAGGTTCCAATTTTGCTAAATAAAATAATATTCTTGCCGATGTAGCTACAGAGTGAGAACACGAGTCTCAATGTGTGAATGCGCTTAACTGTATGGATTACAGTTAATTATTTATAAAGAAAAGGGATCGAAATATGAATTTTCTTTCAAACATTACAATAAAAATAAAAGTATTATCAATTGTCATCGCTTTAACACTTCCAATCTTATATCTGAGTTATTTATATATAACTGATAGTCTCGCAGTTATAGATAGTAAAAAACTTGAGTTAACTGGCTTAGATTATCAAGATAGATTGCGACCATTACTAAAGACGTTTGCAGTACACCGCGGGTTATCATCTACATTTCTTAGCGGTGATGAATCTGTTAAAAATAGTTTGTCAACAGCTGCAGAAGATATAGATCAAGGTCTTCAAGAATTACTTAATTTCCATAATGAGTGGAGTCATGTTTTTCAAACTAATGAAACTTTGGATGAAATTAAGCAGGAATGGACATCATTAAAAGCCAATAATCTGAATATCAGAAAAAGAGAAAATTTCGATCGTCATACCGGGCTAATAAAAAATGTACAAAAATACTTAAATCAGGTCGCTTATGAGTCTGGTTTAAAAACGGATGTTAATCCGACTACAACATATTTGGTTCAATTAACTACTGTAGACCTTCCCAGTGTATTAGAAGAACTGGGCAAAATTAGAGGTGTAGTAAGTTCTATTGCCACACGTCAATATTTAGAAGATGGTGAAAATTCCACTGTCCTTGCTTACCAAATGGGTGTTACAAGTTCAATCGATTCGCTTAATGAAACATTGGAGGCAGTGTTTTTAAAAGATGCGTCGATTAAATCGCTGTTTGAAGAGCGTTTAGATACATTTGATGTTAACGCTGGAAATTATCTTAATAAAATCGATACACTCATGAATGATATCATGGTGTTAATGAATGCAAATGGTCAAGAGTATTTTGACCAAGGCACGAAATCTATTGATATTGGTTTTGAGTTTTATGCAGATGCATTAGCAAAAATTCGTAATAATATCGATGCTAACATCGCATCATCCCAGACTGGTTTATATATTGCCTGTGCAGTCGCAGCCAGCTTATTTATTATAGCAGTACTATTAAGCTATGTTGTTATTAATGACATCTCAAAGAACTTCAACAAAGTCACAAACCTGTTTAAGAACATTCAAAATGGCCAGTATGATAATGAGATTGTTGTTTCTGGTAATACTGAAATCTCTACTATTTTTTCTGGTTTATCTTCTATGCAATCAGGACTTAAAGAATCGATTGAAAGAGATCAAAGAATAGCGCGAGAAAATGGCCGTATTAAACAAGCGCTTGATCGCGTGACGTCGAGCGTAATGGTTACTAATTCAGAGAACAATATTGTGTATTTGAATGAAGCAGGTATACAAATGTTCTCTGATGCTGAAACTAATATTGCAAAGGATATAAATGGGTTTTCAGCTAGTTCTATTGTTGGTCAGTCTATTTCAGATTTTATGCAGTACTCTGGAAGTCAGGGCGCAATAATTAAAGATTTTAATTCTATATCAACCTCTACTGTAACAGTAGGTGGCCATACATTTGAAGTTACTTCAGGTCCTGTTAAAGATGATAACAATAACCAAATTGGTATGGTTATCGAATGGAGTGACAGAACGCAAGAACTTAAGATTGAGTCAGAAGTGGAAGAGTTAGTTAATCAAGCGCTTAAAGGTGATTTAACTAATCGAATAGATATGCAAGGCAAAGAAGGATTTTATAAATTTTTAAGCCAAGGTATCAATGATTTAGTTGATGTTTCTGAGCGAGTGATTAATGACACAATACGTGTGTTAAGTGCGTTGTCACAGGGTGATTTGACGCAGAAAATTGATGAAGAGTATCAAGGTGCATTTGAAAAACTAAAGACCGATGCCAATGACACTATTGATAAATTAACCGATATTGTAAGTAAGATTAAAGAATCTAGTGGGTTGGTTAATTCTGCAGCGAGTGAAATCTCACAAGGTAATTTGAATCTAAGTAGTCGTACAGAAGCGCAAGCAAGTAGTTTGGAAGAAACCTCTGCAAGTATGACTGAAATGACAAGCACTGTACAAAACAATGCTGAAAATTCTAAACAAGCTAAAGCATTAGCAAATAACTCACGTCAGCAAGCAGAAACAGGTGGTGAAGTTGTAAGTAAAGCTGTTGCTGCTATGGACAAGATTAATAGTGCAAGTAATAAGATTGCGGATATTATTAGTGTGATTGATGAAATCGCTTTCCAAACTAATCTTTTAGCATTAAATGCAGCTGTAGAAGCAGCGCGCGCAGGGGAGCAAGGGCGTGGATTTGCTGTGGTAGCAAGTGAAGTGCGTAATTTAGCTGGCCGAAGTGCAACTGCTGCTAAAGAAATTAAGGATCTAATCGAAGACAGCGTAGTTAAAGTTAAAGAGGGCGCCAAGCTGGTCAATCAATCTGGTGAGACGCTTAATGAAATTACCAACAGTATTAAGGAAGTTGACGATATTATTGCTGATATCACTGTCGCCAGCCAGGAACAATCACAAGGTATTGAACAGGCTAATCGCGCCATTTTAGAAATGGACGGTACAACACAACAGAATGCGGCCTTAGTTGAGGAAATTTCAGCTTCAGCAGAATCCATGAACGAACAAAGTAACGAGCTTAACCAGTTAGTTGAATTCTTTGTTGTCTCAGATGGTAACGGACAATCTGGTGATTCATTCATAGAGAGGCGTTCTGCAGATAGACCTTGGTCTGAAAATGAAAATCATGTTTCTGCAAATGGCTTTGAAGACTTCCAGATGCCTAAAGCAGTAGGCGATGGGGCGGATGAACAAGACTGGGAAGAGTTTTAAATAGTCATATAGCTATAAATACGGAGAATTCTAAATGGCAAGGATAATGGCAGTTGATGACTCACCATCAATGCGCAAAATGGTATCTGTGACTTTAATGTCTAAAGGCCATCAAGTGATTTCCGCCGAGGATGGTGAAGATGCATACCAATTAGCGCAGCAGGAAAATAATGTCGATTTAGTCATTACTGACCTATACATGCCTAAACTTGATGGTATAGGGCTGGTAGAAAAACTTCGTAGTTTGGATAGTTACCGTTATTTACCAATCCTTTTTTTAACAACTGAATCAAGCGCAGATATGAAACAGCGTGGAAAAAAAGCTGGTGCCACTGGTTGGATAGTTAAGCCATTTGAGCCTAAACAACTGTTAGCGACATTAGATAAAGTGCTTTAAATATATTGGAGAGTATTTAAGTGTCTGAATTTGAATTAGATGAAATTACAGAAATCTTTTTAGAGGAAAGTCTGGAAGGATTAGATACCATGGAAACAGGTTTGCTTGGGCTTGAGGCTGGCGAAGCAGACCCTGAAATTATGAATGATATTTTCCGTGCGGCACATTCGATTAAAGGTGGTGCGGGAACGTTTGGATTTATGGATGTATCTGAATTTACTCATGGTGTTGAAACATTATTAGATGAAATGCGTTCTGGCGACCGTGATGTTACACCGGATGCAGTCCAGTTGTTATTGCGTACTGTTGATCGCTTGCGTGCCATGATGGATGAAATTCAATCCACTGGGCAGGTAGATGCATCGCAGAATGAAGAGCTAGAAAAAGAAATTACCGCTATGCTTGAATCTGAGTCGGTTGTAGTGAGTGCACCTGCATCTGAGCCTGAATCTGAACAAGTAAGTGAGAATGTCGCTGCTGAAGATGAAACCTCTAATGGCATTGAATTACTTGAAGTTAATAATGTTGAGGGTGCAGAAAAACTACAAGAGGGTGAGACACGCTGGGTAATAGAATTTGCGCCACACATGGATATGTTGCAAAAAGGTAATGATCCTCTACGTATTTTTAAGGAGTTAAAGAAATTAGGCGAATTAACAGTTGTTGCCGATTCTGGTGAAATACCTCAACTGGATGCTTTAGTTCCTGAAAAGTGTTACATCAAATGGAAGCTGACTTTAATTGGTCACGTCTCTGAAGAACAAATATATGATGTATTTGATTGGGTGTTGGAAGATTGCGACCTGTCTGTAGAAGAAGAGTTAGAATGGGTGTCTGCTGAAGATATAAAGGCTGTAAAAGATGATTTACCAGCACAGGATGAAGTAACAGCTCAGCAACCATCCGAACCTGCACAAAATGCAACGCCAGCTACAGAAAAAGTAACATCCAAAGTAGCAGCAAAAGATGAGAAAAGCCCATCTAAATCTGTTAAAGATGAAAAAGCACAAGCTGCTAAAGCAGTTAAAGCAGCGCCTAAAGAATCAACCTCAATCCGAGTAAGTATTGAAAAAGTCGACTCCTTATTAAATCTGGTTGGAGAGTTGGTTATTACCCAATCAATGCTTAAGCGTTTTGGTACCGAAATTAAAACTGAAGACTTAAAAGATTTAGGTGATGGTTTAACTCAACTAGAACGTTATACCCGTGAGTTGCAAGAAAGTGTCATGGATATACGTATGCTGCCTATTAGTTTCGCATTTAATCGTTTTCCACGCTTAGTACATGATATTTGTCGTAAGCTAGGTAAAAAGGTTGATTTGGAAGTAGTCGGTGAACAAACTGAAGTAGATAAAACTGTTCTCGAGAAAATTGGTGATCCATTGGTGCATTTGGTTAGAAATTCTCTTGACCATGGAATTGAAGAAGCAGATACGCGTATTGAGAATGGCAAACCTGAAGTAGGTAAACTAACACTTAGTGCCACTCAAGAGGGCGGTAATATTGTCATTCGTGTTATTGATGATGGTGCTGGAATTAACAAAGAAAAACTTGTAGAAAAAGCTATTGAAAAAGGAATCATTAGTGCAGATGACCAATTATCTGATGATCGCATCCATAATTTAATTTTCCACCCTGGATTCTCAACTGTTGAACAAGTTAGTGACTTGTCGGGGCGTGGCGTTGGAATGGATGTTGTAAGAAGGAATATTAAAGATCTCGGCGGACGTGTGGAAGTGCACTCAGAGATTGGTGTTGGTACTTCATTTACTATTCGTTTGCCACTAACACTAGCTATTCTAGATGGCCAACTTGTAAGGGTTGGTGATGAGACATACATAATGTCACTACTATCTATTGTAGAAACTGTGTTGCTTAAAGAAAATGATATTAATGATATTGCGGGTCGTGCAGATGTATATCAAATGCGCGGTGAATATATACCTATTATTTGGTTAAAAGAAATTCTTCAGAATACTCATGACCGATCGACAAACCGCGAAGGATTATTAGTAGTAGTTGAAGCTGATGGTCGGCGCGTTGGTTTATTTGTTGATGAGTTATTGGATCAACAACAGGTAGTGATTAAGAATTTAGAAGATAATTTCAAGCAAATTGATGGAGTGTCTGGTGCAACAATTTTAGGGGATGGCACGGTTGCGTTGATATTGGATATACCAGGCCTGCTCCATGGTTGTTTATCTGATGAGGCATCTGTTTCTGGCAATGAGAAACATGCCGCTTAATATACAAGTTTAAAGTAATTTAAGGAGTAAATAACATGCAATCAGCGGCAGAAGTTAACCCAACAGACGAACAATACTCTGAGGATGATTCTGATCAGTACCTTACATTTAAGCTGGCTGGCGAAGAGTATGGTGTTGAGATTTTACGCGTGCAGGGAATTCAGGGCTTACAAAAAGTTACTACAATTCCTAACACGCCTGAATACATTCTGGGAGTAATAAATTTACGCGGTGAAATTGTACCGGTGATTGATTTGCGTAAGAGATTCTCGCTAGAAAGTGTTGAGTTTAATTCTACAACAGTGGTTATTGTTGTCAGAATGATTAACGAAGGGAAAGAAAGAACAATTGGCATTGTTGTTGATGGTGTTTCTGAAGTTTATCGGTTTGAACATAAAAATGTACAAGAGCCACCTGAATTTGGCGCCAAAGTAAGTACTGAGTTTTTAAAAGGGCTTGCATCAGTTGATGAAAAGATGGTGATTTTATTAGAGATTGATCATCTGGTTGATTTTAATGAAATAACATCAGCAGTAGACGGTAACCCTGGAGAATGAAATATTAATAATTAAAAAATAGTAATACAACTAAATGGTGGGGAGTAATAATGTACGAATTTAAATTACCACAATCAGTAACCATATCAAGTTGTGATGAGTTACTTAGTAAGGCGATTGAAGCTAAATCAAATGATGTAAAAGTAGAATTGGACTCTAGTGCGGTTGATATTATTGATACTGCTGGCGTCCAATTTATTTACTCACTTTGTGCGGATGTTAACCAAGTAACTCACATTAATATATCTGAAGTTGTAAAAGATGCAATGGGTCGGCTTGGGTTAACGGCAGTATGAGTGGGTCATCAAATTTATCACACACAAGAAATTATATTCGTTTATTTCAAATGCAATTGCATGGTGTGTTAGAAGATATGGCTGCACCGGCTGAGGTGTTGTCAAGCCAATTTTCGGAATCATTATTAAAACTTTATGATATACGTGAACATGTTGCAGATGATAATCAAATCGATCGTCAGCAGCTTTTAGATAAGGTGCAAACGCTTATTGGTGAAATGTTTGAATGTGTTTCAAGCATGCAGTTTGTAGATGCTAAAAGACAAAGAATTGAACACGTTGCTGATGGGCTTAGTTATTTGATTGAAACAGATGATACTGATAATGCTATGAAATATAGCTGGGATCAGATAAATAATATGATAATTGAACAGTTTAAAATGGATAAAGAACGTAATATTTACCAAAAATATTTACAAGAAAATAACTTTTCTGGTTCTGTCGGTTATAAAAGTGAGGCGAATTAATTATGAGTCTTGCTGCTGCTCAGCCGGAAACAATGATCCGTGGTTTCGAGCATTATAAAAAATTCTTTGATAATTCACTTCAGGCTAATGTTGTAAAAATTTCGCCTGGTGATTATTACATTACAGATCAAAAAGAAATAATTACCACTGTTTTAGGTTCATGTATTTCTGCTTGTGTCAGAGATAAACGTATGAAGATTGGTGGTATGAATCATTTTATGATTCCAGTTAAGTGTGCACATACTTCTCATCCAGAGCAAGATATGGATACCCGTTATGGAACGTATGCAATGGAACATTTAATTAACGATATTTATAAGCATGGGGGTAGTCGTAGAAATCTTGAAATTAAATTATTCGGTGCGGGTAATGTATTGGTCGGTAACGGTGACGTTGGAGTTAAAAATATTAAATTTATCTATGATTTTATGCGTATAGAAGGCTATAAAATCACCTCGGAGGATTTAGGTGGAGATTTTCCAAGAAGAATTAATTATTGTCCTATGACGGGTAAAGTGATGATGAAAAGATTAGTATCAGCCAATTTGGTAGATATCCAATTGCAGGAACGTAAATTACAAAATCAAGTTGAATCTACCCCTGTGGTTGGTGAAATTGACCTATTTTAACTTGTATTAAGAAGAACAAAAATGGAAAAAATTAAAGTATTGGTCGTTGATGATTCTGCACTAATAAGGTGTTTGTTTTCAGATATGCTTAATTCAGATCCTCATATTGAAGTTGTGGATACTGCAAATGATCCTATAGAAGCACGCAGTAAAATAAAACTACATAATCCTGATGTAATTACTTTAGATATAGAAATGCCAAAAATGGATGGCATTACATTTCTCGATAAATTAATGCGTTTACATCCAATGCCCGTGATTATGATTTCTTCACACACGCAAAAAGGTGCCGAATGCGTAATGAGGTGCTTGCAAATAGGTGCAGTAGACTTCATGCCCAAGCCTGTAAGTAATAATGATGACTCGCTTAGTATTTATGCGTCAAACCTTATTAATAAAGTTAAAGCTGCAAGTCATGCAGATGTTGTACAGCATTTGCAAATAAGTGATAAAAATTCTTGTCAAATAACGAATGATGGCATGCCGGCTTGTGAAATTAAAGCGCCTGGGCTGCTAAATGCCAATACTAATATTCGCTTAGTTGCAATTGGTTCTTCCACAGGAGGTACTGAAGCGCTTGCTCAGTTAATACAACATATACCTGTTGATTTTCCTCCCATAGTTATTACTCAACATATCCCTTCAAAATTTAGTAAAGCCTTTGCAGAAAGACTTGATCGTCATTGCGCAGTAAAAGTAATTGAGGCTCAAGATG
>JGI12316J14372_10001509_pt1 | contig 29410 bp, 29 predicted proteins | sample MarCyaLeptolynsp_FD_14372 | JGI IMG/M metagenome (IMG submission 14372)
CCCATATCGAATATGTGCCGACGCTGAACGGATTCGATCCGCCGTTTTCCGTCGGCACATATGTCGAAATGCTGGTCCGCGCCACCGTTAGGGCGTTGATGAATTTCACCTGGATTGCGGTCCTGTTCGGACAGGTCCTGTTTTTCGCCAAGTGCATTGCGCCGGAGAAGATGGAGCCGAGGCCGCAGGTGCTGCTCTATGCGGTGTTTGTGTCGATCATTGCCAAATATTTTGTCTTCCCCCATTACGAGACCCGGTTTTACCTGCCGTATCTCATCATCATGGGAATGATCCTGCTGGTCTCGTGGCACCGTCAGCAGCAACAGGAAGCTTAGGGTACGGAACCACAAATCAAGTCAATTTGGCGGCAGGCCCTGAATGTGGTCTGGCCGCTCGCAAATCGGGTCGCACCCGGCGCTGAGTGTTCCTAAGGTCTTCCCAGATCACAGAGGAGACCGCTCATGTTTCAAATTCACCCGCTGCCGGTAGATGCGTTTTCCCATCTGTTCGGCTTGTCTGACGAGGAACTTGCCGCAAGCAATGTCCAAGTTCACATCTCAAACGGCGCTTTTCCCTGCAGGGTTTCTCTTGCGGATGCCGCCGAAGGCGAACGCGTGCTGCTGCTGAATTTCGAGCACCAGCCGGGCGACACACCGTACCGTTCCCGCCATGCGGTGTTTGTGAAGGAAGGTGCACGAGAGGTTCATCCGGAGCCAGGCTCAATCCCGGCTTCTATCGAGAGCCGCCTTTTGTCAGTCCGGGCCTTCAACCGTGACGACGAAATGATCGATGCAGACGTGATTGAAGGCAAGGACGTTTCGGGTCTGATCGCAACCTTTCTCGACAATCCGAAGGTGGCTTATCTTCACTTGCACTTTGCTCGCCGTGGCTGCTTTGCGGCGAAGGTAACGCGTGCCGACACTTAAACTTCAGCTTCACATTTGGAGATCAAGCAAGCGCCCGGGCCGGGCGCTTTTTTGTTGGTCGGCCTCTGCCCAACCGGTACCTGATTTTTGCGTAAACTGGTGCTCGCTTCGGCTATTGTGATTTGAAACCGTCTTCAGCAAAGGATGACTCGTGGTCTAAACTATAGATAATTGGAACGTTAAAGCACTACCATAGGGAGAAACGCATCATGCAATCCGCAGCCAATCGACGCGCCGCTTTCAAGGCCCTTCACGAAAACGGACGCGCTTTTCTGATGCCCAATCCCTTTGATATCGGTTCGGCCCGCATCCTGGACGGCATGCGCTTCGATGCGCTGGCGACGTCGAGCGCCGGCTATGCCTGGACACAGGGCGTCCGCGATGCTGAAGGACTTATCGTGCGTGACGATGCGCTTGGCCATGCGGCAGACATCATCAGTGCGACAAGCCTTCCGGTAAACGGCGACCTTGAAAATGGATTTGGCCACAGCCCGGAAGAAGTCGTCGAGACGGTGAAGGGTGCGATTGAGGTCGGGCTCGCCGGCTGTTCCATCGAGGACTACACCACCGATCCGCAAAATCCATACTATTCACTCGAAGAGGCCGTCGAACGGATCAAGGCTGCAGTCGATGCCAAGAACCGCCTTGCCCCGGATTTCGTGCTGACGGCCCGCAGTGAAGGTCCTGTCCGTACGCAGTATGAGCTTGAGGAAACAATCAAGCGGCTCAACGCTTTTGTGGAGGTTGGCGCGGACTGTATTTATGCACCTGAATTGAAGGAAAAAGATCAGATCGTTGCCGTTCTGGCTGCCGTGAAGGCGCCCATGAACATTCTCGCCGGACGCAAAAACTTTCACCTCACGCGGAAGGAACTTGCCGACATGGGCGTTGCCCGGGTTTCCATTGGCGCAGGTCTCGCCCGGATTGCACTTGGTGCCTTTGTCGCCGCGGCGGAGGACATGAAAGACGGTGGCGCCTTTGGTTGTTTCGACAGGGCGCAAGGAATGAGCGATTTCGAGTCTTTCATGAAAGCACGGCCCTGACCGGAATGGCCCCAACCGCAGATTCGCACGATCCGGAAAGAGCTGGGCCTGGAGACGCAGGAGGCCTGACCGAGCTCGCTCGCCGGGCCTATGAAGGCTTTATCCCGATCATGAAAGCGGTACCGCTGCCGATGACGGCCGACTACGCCGCCTTGATCAACGATGCGGAGGTCTGGGTCATCCGGTCCGGAGATGGAATTGCTGCAAGTCTTGTTCTTGTCGCGGAAGGCGACCACCTCATGATCGAGAGCATTGCCGTCGATCCAGGCCATCAGGGTAGCGGGCTGGGGCGGCGGATGCTCGATTGGGCGCATTTGCGAGCACGGCAGATGAACATGCCCGAGATACGGCTCTACACCAATGTTTTCATGCCCGAAAACCGGGCTTGGTACAAACGGGCGGGCTACACCGAAACGCATCAGGAGCAACGCGGCGACAAGCGCATTGTTCACATGTGCTTCAAGCTTCAGGGTCCGCGCCCTAGCTAGTCGCCCAGTAGGTGAGCACGATCGGAAGCGTTAGGAGGGTCAGGCAAGTGGAGACGAAGATAAAGCCTGCAACACCATGGGCTTCATCGGGCTGGTGCTGCGAAATCGCGAGATAAGTTGCTACCGACGGCGGCATGAAGCACATCAGGATGATCACGTTTTCGATCTTGGCATCGAGCGTCAGAACATGCGTTATGGAAAAGGCCGCCAACGCGGAAATCGCGATATGAATGAGAGAGAGCGCTACTGCCCGCGACACTCCGCTCAGCTTCAGCGTTTCCAGACTGTGCCCCAGTGTGAGCAACATGATCGGGATGGCGAGGCCGCCGAGTATCTCAAGGCTCTGGTCGACAGGATCGGGGATCTTCCATTCGGTCGCCAGCAGCACCAATGCCAGCAAGACCGCATAAATCACCGGCTGGCGCGCGAGCGCCTTGAAGTCGGGGCGCCCCATGGGAATTGCGATCCCGATCGTGAAAATCGCCGTCAGCACGACCACGATGAAGCCAATGGCGACAGCCGTTCCCTCCGGTCCAAAGGCCAACGTTGCGACCGGCAAACCGATATTGCCGACATTCGACAGCATCATCGGCGCCAGATACGCCCTTATCGATATGCGCATCATTTTCAGAACGGCGAAGCCGATCACACCGAAGATCGCAACCATCGCGGCGGCAGCGGCAAGAACCGTCAGAAACGTATCCAGCTGGACATGTTCTTTCGCCAGATGGGACAGGATCAGGGTCGGATAGCCAACGTTTGACACCAGCGAACCGAAGAGCTTCCGGTCGTAAGGTGCCTTGAAATACGCGAGCGCGTAGCCGAGCAGTACGCACAGGAGAACAGGCAGCATCACGTTGATGACATGATCGAAAACCTGTTCCACGAAAACCGCCCCGGATTGATTCTATCCCGTCGCCCAGAATGTCAGGACAATGGGCAGCGTTACAAGGGTCATGAGCGTCGAGACAAGAACGAAGCCTGCAACCCCCGGCGCTTCGTCAGGCTGATACCGCGCGACCGGCAGGTAGGTTATGGCGGACGGCGGCATGAAACACAGCAAGATGACAATGCTTTGCACGCGCCCTTCCAGACCGAGCGCAGTCGTTATCAGAAATGCCGCAATGGCGGAAAGGACGATGTGGACGAGGCTCAGGACAATCGCGCGGGTAAGTCCTCCGAGCTTGAGCGTCCCCAGGCTGTACCCGAGCGTCAGCAACATCACCGGAATGGTGAGACCCGCCAGAATGTCAAAGCTCTGTTCAATTGGTTTGGGCAGCTTCCAGCCCGTTGCCATCAAGACAAGCGACAGCAGCACGGCATAAATGACAGGCTGCTTTGCGAGTGCCCGCAGATCCGGCTTGCCCATTGGAAGGGCAATGCCAATCGTGAAGATTGCGGCCAGAATGACGGCAATGAACCCGATCGTGACCGCTGCGCCCTGCGGACCGAAGGCAAGCGTTGCGACCGGCAAGCCGACGCTGCCGACATTCGCGAGCATCATCGGCCCGAGGTAGGCTCGCACCGGCACGCGCAGAATTCTCAGCGCGGCATATCCCAAAACCGCGAAAATCAGGACCAAACCGCCCGCCGCAACCATCACGAGGGCAAATGTCGACAGTTGAATATGCTCTTTCGCCAGATGAGAAATGACGAGCGTCGGATAACCGATATTGGAGACGAGATCCCCAAAAAGCTTCGTGTCGAAACGCGCCTTGATCAGCGACAGGAAATAGCCGAGCAAAACACAGATCAGAACAGGCAGGAGAACATCGGCAACGTGTTCGACGATACCCGCCATGCTCGCTTCCCGGCTCCCTCTTCACTCTGGTCGGTCAGTAAAGCTAAGAAAGCGGGAGAATCCCAGACGCGGCGAAGCGGCCCCCGGGATATCCTCCTCTTTCTCGAAGAATGTCTCCCGGAAGCCGACATCAGCGGTGCCTGTGTGCGAACGCGTTACCTGTTTTCCTTCGCTTTCATGATCCTGCGAACCATCTTCCCGAAGGCTTTGTCCTTGGATCTGCGCTCTGCGAGGCTGGCGGAGTTGAAGGCCTCTTCGGCTTTCAGCTTCCGCCACCTCTGCAATCGGGAAGCGTCGAGATCACCGGACACAATGGCCGCCTGGACCGCGCATCCCGGTTCCGTTTCGTGTCTGCAGTCCTTGAACCTGCAACCGCGTGCGAGTTCGCTGATATCCGCAAACAGATCTTCGATGCCGGAAGCCGCATCCGTGAGCTGCAGTTCACGCATGCCGGGCGTATCCAGAACAAGGCAGCCACCCGGCACAAGATGCAATTGCCTGCGCGTCGTTGTGTGGCGGCCTTTGGCATCATCTTCGCGGATCGCCTGTGTCGCAATGGAACCGGTCCCGGAAAGCGCATTCGTCAACGTCGATTTGCCGACGCCGGAAGACCCCAAAAACGCGACCGTCTTTCCCGCCTTGCACCAGTCGGCAAGTTTGGACACCGGCTCGCTGGCACGCGCATCCAGCGTAACGACGGGCACCCGTTGAGAAATCTCAGCGGCTTTGGCCGCGTACGCACGCGGATCGGAAGCCAGATCGGACTTCGTCAGAAGGATAACCGGGTCGATCTCTGCCTCGAAACAGAGCGCCACATAGCGCTCCAGTCGAGCGACATTGAAGTCCTGGTTGCAGGACGACACGACGAATGCCGTTTCGATATTCGCAGCGATCAACTGGACCTGACGATCCGTCCCCGGTGCCCGGCGCTTCAACAGGCTCTTGCGCTCCAGTACCCGGCTTGAAGCCATATGCTCACGGTTGAGCAGGAGCCAATCTCCCACCGTTGCGTCAGGGCGGGGTGGAATGACCTCGTCAACCGAAGAGCCGAGCACATGATGCCCGCTACGGTGCACTTCGACGACACGGACCGGCGGCGTTTCGATGAGCTCGTCAGAACTGATCTGCTGCGCAAAGTGAGGTTGCCAGCCGAGTTTTTCCAGAAGTGAGAAGTGCTTGTTTGATCCCCCCTTTTGCGTGCCGGGAGGGAAGAATTTCTGATAATTTCGTTTCATTGGATGTCTCGAGACTTAAACACACGTCGTCGGGCGCCCAATTGGGCACCGTTTCATGTATTTACGGCTCTCCGGTCTTCAGAGAGCCGGCTCACGCAAGCTCTAGCATCCAATCTCCATCTGACGCGCCGCAAGGGGCGCACACCAAAGCTAGTCGCTCAAGACTGCTGTTTCAAGGCAGCACACCAAAGGCGATCAATTCGGGTATCGCTATTCCGGCCGTTCACCCACATAGGCGGCACGGGGCCGGATTTTCTCATGGGCGGCATATTGTTCCAGGGCATGCGCGATCCAGCCGGTCATCCGGCCCGCGCAGAAGATGATCTTGCCGGCATCTTTCGGCAATTCGTAGGTTTTCTGGATAACCGCCAGCGCCAGATCGATATTCGGCGGCAGTCCGAAGAGATCATCCGCGGCGGAAATCAGGCCGGGCAGACGTTCAACAAAGGAGTTGCCCTCTTCGGTGCGAAACAACATGTCGAGCAGGCAATCTGCGCGCGGGTCTGCGCCTTGATAAACCGAATGACCGAAGCCGGGCAGGGTCTCGCCGCGTGCAAGCCGGTCAGCCAGCATGGTCTCAATGTCCGTTTCCGGCCGGATTTCGGCGAGCCAGGCCGATGCCCTGTCAGGCGCTGCGCCATGACGCGGCCCTGAAAAGGCGCCGAGGCCGGACAGGAGGGCTGCATGCAGCGGCGCGCGGGTCGATGCGGCGCAGCGGGCGGTAAATGAACTGGTGTTGAGTTCGTGATCGGCGCACAGGACCAGCGCGGCCCGGATCAGGTTCTTGGCCGATGCCGATACACCAAAAGCATTGGCGATCTGCGTGTGGATCGGAACCGCGACCGGGTCCTGCCCCAACAAGGCGGCAACCGAGTAGCGCAGCAACGCTGCGCCCTTTTTCTGAAGCAGTTTGGGGGCAAGCGTGAAAGCCGCCTTGTCCTGAAGTGGCCATGCGGCCAGTGCCATCATCAGCCTGTCCAGCGGCGCCAGCCCTTCTGGCAAAGTCGGCGGCCCTTCCGGAACATTGTCGGCGAAGGGATCGTCTCCGGATGCCCAGAGCAGCGTTGCCACAGTCTCCAGCGTTGACGTTTCGGCCAGCTCCCTGGCCAACCGGCCCCGGTAGACAGGCCCGGCTTCGGAAATGAGCGTCAACTCGGTCTCAAGAACCGGATCACCCGTCAGGGGTCGTGCGCCCGTGTGGTCTTCGGCGGCCCTGCGACCCTTCAACCTGCGGACATCGGCGGCGTCATAGCGTCGCTTTTTGCCCGGTCCGGCGACGGAGGAAATCAGACCGCGGCTGACATAGGCATATAGAGTTGCCGGTTGGACACCGAGCTCGGCGGCCGCTTCCCGGGCAGAAAGATAGATTGGCGTACTCATATATTGATTTTAATTGTCAACATTGATCAACGCAATGCTCTTTGACTATCTGCAGGAAACCGAAAAGGAGCTGACCATGACCGAAGTGCCAAATCCGGCTCAGATGAACCAGGACCCGACCGCCGGCCTTGAGGGGGTCGTTGCCGCCACCACCTCTTTAAGCGATGTCGACGGCCAGAACGGAATTCTCATCCTGCGCGGCAAGAGCATCGAAGACCTTGCCGGCATTGTTTGCTTCGAGGACGCCGTTGCGCATCTGTGGCAGGATCTTGCCTTTCCGGAAGGAACGTCGCTCAGATATTCCTTCGGTGAAGCCAGGGTTGCCGCGTTCGCAGTCACGCATCTTCTGGAAGCCGCCCCGGAGCGGCTTTCGGTCTACGAGCGCATGCAACTTGGGCTCGCTGCATTGCCTGTAAACAATACCCTTCCCGCGGCGGTCGCCATCAGCGGAGCGCTGCCGGTCTTGCTCGCCGCTTCGCACCGGATTGCAACCGGCCAAAGACCGCTTGCGCCCGACAGCAGCCTGCCGGTCGCTGCCGATCTGTTGCGCATGCTGAACGGGGAAATGCCGCCGCAGCTCCATGCGGACGCGCTTGACCGGTATCTGGTGACGATCCTCGATCACGGGCTCAATGCCTCAACATTCACCGCACGTGTGATCGGCTCGACACAGGCTGATATGAAACAGGCCGTCCTGGGTGCCATGGGCGCGCTCAGCGGACCCCTGCATGGCGGCGCACCTGGACCTGTTCTCGACATGATCGATGCCATCGGTTCACCGGACATGGCTGCCGTCTGGATCCGGCAAGCGCTCGATCAAAAGGAGCGGCTGATGGGGTTCGGTCATCGGATCTATCGGACTCGGGACCCACGTGCGGACGTGCTGAAAGCGGGCCTACAGCTTTTGGGGCCGGAGAACCCGAAAGTCCGTCTCGCGGAGGAAATTGAGCTGGCAGCAATCGCAGCCCTCAAAGAAGCAAAGCCGGACCGGTCACTCGACACAAATGTGGAGTTCTATACGGCGGTGCTTTTGGACGCGATCGGCATTGACCGCACGCTGTTTACACCGCTCTTTGCCACCGGGCGCACACCGGGCTGGTGTGCCCATATTCTGGAACAGCAACAAACCGGAAAACTGATCCGCCCCGCGTCCCACTATGTCGGGCCGATGCCGGCGTAGGTGCCTGCTGGAGAGCCTTGGAATGACTTGAATTCGCAAGAATGGGAGCCGGGCTTAGTCGCTCGTGCCCGGACCCTGAGCCGGGGTCTTGTCACTCGAGTTTCTGGACTCGGAGCTGGTCCGTGGTCGCCCGGCCCTTTGATAGGGCTAAGCTCGTAACGAGTTCATTGAGCTGACGACATTCGGGGTTAAATGTCCCGCTTGGAGAATGCTCAACATCTCCCTCATCCTGAGGAAGCGCGAAGTGCTGTCTCGAAGGATGGGCGGCATGCTCCGGAGTTTGCGGCCCATCCTTCGAGACGGACGTGACGGTCCTCCTCAGGATGAAGAGGTGTTCGCAATGAACCTTTCGAACCGGCTCGCCAAATGACTGCGTGTCGAACGTTGCAAGACCCAAACCATCCTGGCCAAGCGCAGCGCGCGCAGGGTTTCTGGTCAGCCTTCCGTTCTAAGCTGTATGCCATCGGCGCGCTGCAGGTTCCTGGCTCCCCGCTTGCGCGGGGATGACCTGGACTTGTCTGAAAGCCTGGTTATTCCGCCATTTCCGCTTCGCGGACGGCAAGCTCGATCTCATTGACGAGACCCTCTTCCAGACCGAGACGGGCGGCAAGCATTTGAAGATAGGCTTTTTCAGCCGGATGATCCGGGTCGATCGCAAGCCGGGATGCGGCGTAGATTTCGGCGGCCGTTTCCGGACAGGTCGCGCTGGCGACAATCTTGTCGAGATCAAGCGGTGACCGCAACTCGTCCATCAGGAAGGCTTTGGCCTCGCTGTCGAGGCCGGCTTCATCGATCTTTTCGAAAATACGTTCCTGCTCTTCCTGATCGATATGACCGTCGGCCTTGGCCGCCGCGATCATTGCCGACAACAGGGCGACGGCAAACTCGTTTTCGCCCCCAGGCTGTTGCGCCGGGTCAAAAGCCGTTCCGCGTGGTGCCTCAAGCGGGATCGGCTCGTCCTGCGGATATTGCGGGCGCGGTGCATTTTGCTGATTTGCCCGGTGGCCCTGATAGGCTTTGTAGGCAAGCCCGGCGACGAGCGCGAGACCGCCGTAGGTGACAGCTTTCTTGCCGATCTTCCGCCCGGATTTGGACCCGAGCATCAGACCGGCAAGCCCACCAAGCGCGAGACCACCACCCTGGGACGACAGAAAATCCTTGCCCTGCGACAGCAGATCCCCGGATCCGCCGCGCTGTGCAGCCGCGCCACCACGGCCGCCATATTGACCTCCGGACTGTCCGCCGGACTGGCTGCCCAGGAACTGGTCCAGCAAGGATTTTGCGTCAAACATCAATTGCTCCCTCTTTCGGCCCCGTCAGGGGCAAAACACTGTTGTCCTAACAGATGGGAATTTCTGCAGATCCCGCAAGATTGCGATACATTCGCATACAAAATTAAGACCAACGCCACTTGGGCTTTTGATGGATACCAAATGCCGGCTGCCCTGATCGGTCACAAGACCGTCCCACTTTTTTTGGTGATCATCCTTTGTGCGGTTTTCGGAAACGAAGCCAGAGCAACAATCGATGCCGGCATCCCGGATACCTACGTCGCACTGACCGATGAGCGCATGAAAACAACCTACCTTGAGGTTCTTGCAGCTCAGGGTGAGAGCTCAACCGGCAACTTGTTCGTTTTTCAGATGATCACACCGGCAACGAGTGAAACACAGCCGGAAGACGAAGTCCTGTTGACTGTCGTTCAGGACCGCGGGCAACCGCGGGGCGATGAATTCCCGACATTCGTCTTCAGAAACTCCAAGAGCCCGGCACCTGAACTGATCTTCAGAATGAATGCGGGCACAAGGCTCTACGTCCGGCAGTCCGACGAAGATCCGGTGGGCTGCCTGATCTCGGCCCAGAAGGGCTATTCGGACGTTTGCCTCGCCGACGCAAACGGAAATGCGGCGCCCGACCTGCCCGGCCTGCGCAAGGATTTCTGGTCCGACCTGATCAGGCTCTTCGGGCTTTAGTCCCCTGTTCGAAACGGGTCTGCTGTCCCGGACACGATCCGGGATTTTGTGCTGCTAGAGGTTTCGACTCATGGCCGAAACCCACCTTGGAACGCCCATCGAAGCTCCGATTTAGCTTAGCGGCAGCAAGTTGTCGTCTTTCAAGGTCTCCATGGCGATCGACGAACGGACGTGCTGGACCGCTTCCTGCGGCAGGAGGTCGTCGTTGATGATACGGCTCAGGGTCTTTAGGTCGGGAACAACGATCTTCAGCATGTAGTCGACGTCTCCGGTAAGCGTGTGCGCCTCCTGAACTTCCGGCATTGCCGTCACCATGTTGCGGAACTTGCGCGCGTTTTCGCGGCTATGCGCACCGAGTGTCACACCGATAAACGCCGTCACCGTCAGGCCCAGTGCTTCGGAACTGAGAGCCGCCCTGTAGCGGCGGATAACACCCGCGTCTTCGAGCTTCTGACGGCGGCGCGACACCTGGCTGGCGGAGAGGCTGATCACGTCTCCAAGCTCCGCGTTTGTCAGCGCCGCATTTTCCTGCAATGCGGCCAAAAGCTTCACGTCATAGCCATCAAGCGCGATTGTCATGCACCAACTCCCGAATTCTCGCACAGTTCATGCAAAAGACTACGCGAATTTACGTGGATTGCACACACCCTGCGCGCCAAGACAGGCATTCTTTTTGTCAATCGGTTTGTTTTCAAGGAGGACACTATGGGACCGTTTCCGCACGATGCCCCGCCCGCGCAGATCACGCCGCAGAACCCCGCCGGTACCGACGGCTTTGAATTCGTCGAATTCGCTCACCCGGAGCCGGAAAAGCTGGACACACTGTTCCGCAAGATGGGTTACCAGCCCGTCGCGAAACACAAGACGAAGAACATCACGCTCTACCGCCAAGGCGATATCACCTACGTGCTGAACGCGGAAACCGGCAGCCACGGGATGAAGTTTGTCGACGCGCACGGCCCATGTGCGCCTGCCATGGCCTGGCGTGTCGTCGATGCAAAACATGCGTTTGACCATGCGGTTGCCAACGGTGCCACACCGTATGAAGGCGACGACAAGACCCTTGATGTGCCGGCCATTGTGGGTATCGGCGGCTCGTTGCTTTACTTCGTCGAAACCTATGGCGCCAAGGGATCGGCGTATTCAGCGGAATTCGACTGGCTTGGCGAAATTGACCCGAAGCCCGAAGGTGTCGGGTTCTACTATCTCGACCACCTGACGCACAACGTCTATCGCGGCAACATGGACAAGTGGTGGGACTTCTATCGCGATCTCTTCAATTTCAAGCAGATCCACTTCTTCGACATCGACGGGCGTATCACGGGTCTGGTCAGCCGAGCGATCACCAGTCCCTGCGGCAAGATCCGCATTCCGCTGAACGAGTCCAAGGACGAAACCAGCCAGATCGAAGAATATCTGAAAAAGTACCGCGGTGAGGGCATCCAGCATATCGCCGTCGGCACGGATGATATCTACAACAGCACTGACAGGCTGGCATCGAACGACCTGAAGTTCATGCCCGGACCGCCGGAGACCTATTATGAACGGTCTCATGCCCGTGTGCACGGTCATGACGAACCCGTCGACCGAATGAAGACCCATGGCATCCTGATTGACGGCGAAGGCGTCATCGACGGCGGCATGACAAAAATCCTGCTGCAGATTTTTTCAAAAACCGTGATCGGTCCGATTTTTTTCGAATTCATCCAGAGAAAGGGTGATGAGGGCTTCGGAGAGGGGAATTTCCGTGCCTTGTTCGAGTCGATCGAGGAAGATCAGATCCGTCGGGGCGTCCTGAAAACCGAAGCCGCCGAATAACTTCACCATTGTTATTAAACGCGGAATCTGATTGAGCCGCCTCCTTCATCAAGGAGGCGGTTTTTCTCTTTTGGCGCCTGTTGCCAAGTGCTGAGGCCGGCAGACTGCCCGCTACAACCATTTGTTGCCTAAGTAATTGTATCATCAGGTTTTTTCAAAAAAGTTTTACGGTAACAGAATCGCTAAAGCGTTGATTTTTTTAACGATTTAGACTTGGCGCTCACGGCGGTGAATTTTTTTGTAATTTTTTTTGATTTTCCAAGGAAGAACAATGCCGTCGGTGGGTTTTAGTCTACAGAGGCTGCCGTGTAGGCCCTCTGTTGCATTGTCTAAGCACACTAACTTCACCTCCGCGCTTGCGCGGAGGTTTTTTCTTTCCGGAACGGATCTGACGCCGTCCGGGCGTGTGCCATTACGATGAGATTTTTTCTTCCAGAACGTCCCAGACCATCGCCGCGACGTCCGGACCGCCAAGGTTTTTGATCGCACGGATCCCGGTCGGGGCCGTCACGTTGATTTCNGTCAGGCGGCCGTCAATCACGTCGATGCCGACCAGGATCAGACCCTTTTCCTTCAGGCTTGGGCCAAGCCGCGCGCANATGCCGCGCTCGGTCTCCGTGAGGTCGCTGTCCGTCGGGGCNCCNCCGCGNACCATGTTGGAGCGCAGATCGCCTTCCGCCGGCACACGGTTGACCGCGCCTGCAAATTCTCCGTTGACCAGGAGAATGCGTTTGTCGCCGTGCTTCACATTCGGCAGAAACTGCTGGATCACCCAGGGCTCGCGGAAGGTGGCATCGAAGAAATCGTAGAGCGAACCGTAGTTGAGATCGTCCTTGGTGATCCGGAAGACTGCAGCGCCGCCGTGGCCGAACAGCGGCTTCATGACGATGTCGCCGTATTCCTCACGAAAGAGATCAATCTCCGCCCGATCCTTGGTGATCAGGGTCGGCGGCATCAGGTCGGCAAAGTCAGTGACGAAGAGTTTCTCCGGCGCGTTGCGGACTTCCGCCGGATTGTTCACCACCAGCGTATCGGGATGGATCTTTTCCAGAATGTGCGTGGCGGCGACATAAGACAGGTCGAAGGGCGGGTCCTGGCGCATTAGCACCACGTCCATTTCGCGCATGTCGGTACGCGTCTTTTCGCCCAGCGTAAAATGATTGCCCTTTTCGTCCCGGACCTCGACCGGTTCCAGTGCGCAATGAACCTCATCGCCCCGCAGGGCGAGGCGGTCAGGCGTATAGTGATAAAGCTCGTGACCTCTTGCCTGCGCCTCCAGCATCATGGCGAAGGCGCTGTCGCCGGCAATGTTGATTGTCGAGATATGGTCCATCTGGACCGCTACTTTCAAAGCCATGAGGCAACTCCCGGCGGGCAGCGGCTGAGCGCTTGAATGGGATTTCAGAACAAGTGGTCCAGATATGCGGTGGCCGCAGCCCTTTGTCCAGAGGTCTGAGGGTGCAACGCTTTCACGTGAGTTCAGATATGCTGTCCCGGACACCGATCCGGAACCAAACGCGGGAGAAAACGAGGTCCCGGATCAAGTCCGGGACGGCAATCTGAGGAAACCAATCCTACTCCCAAGCCTCGAACGCATTTTCGATCCGTTCGGGCAGGGACCAGGGGCGGATGACGACGACATCAAAGCGAAGCGTGAAAAAACCGGCCTTCGGGTGTTCGGTCACAAAGATCCTCGCTGCACGCGAAATGCGCTTCTGGCTTGCCGGTGTGACTGCCTCCAGTGCGGCTTCCCGTGTCTTGCGCGCCTTGACCTCGACAAAGGCAACGGTCTTGCGTCTTTTTGCAATCAGGTCGATTTCGCCCGCTTTTGTCTTGTAGCGATGTTTCAGGATGCGCCAGCCCGTCAGGCGCAGGTACCAGGCAGCCCAGAATTCGGCAGAAAGACCAAGCGCGTGCGCCTTGCGCCGCTGATCCCTGGTCTTTTCCGGACGCGCCACGGTCAGCTGTCCCCTGCCTTCAGTTCCAGGGCGCGCTTGTAGACCTCGCCTCTTTCCTGACCGGTTGCCTTTGCCACCTTCTTGGCGGCCGCGCTGACCGGCATCTCGCTGAGCGCCGCGCGCAACAAGGCATCCGTATCCGCAATTTCCGCTTCGGGTAGGGCTTCAGGCGGGCCGACAAGGATGACGATCTCACCCTTGACCTGCGTCCCGTCGAAGCCCCGGCGCAGGTCGCCCAGCAAACCGCGCTCGAACGTCTCGAACCGTTTGGTCAGTTCCCGCGCAACGACCGCTTCGCGCCCAGCGCCCAGAATGTCCGCCATCAGCTTCAGCGTTGCTGGCGTGCGATGCGGCGATTCAAAGAAAACAAGCGTTGCCGGAATGCTCGCCAGCTCCTCGAGCCGCTTCGTCTTGGGCCCTCCCTTTTGCGGCAGGAACCCGGCGAAAAGCACCGTGTCGCTTGGCAATCCGGACGCAACAAGCCCTGCCAGCGGTGCCGAGGCGCCGGGGATCGGAACAACAGCGTATCCCGCCTCCAGGACAGAGCGCACGAGCCTGTAGCCGGGATCGGAGACGAGCGGCGTTCCGGCGTCGGATACAAGCGCGACCGCCTTGCCTGCTTCAAGGTCCGCAAGGATCTTTGGTCTTTGCTTGTCGGCGTTGTGTTCGTGATAGGCCATCAGCGGGGTCTTCAGGCCGAACTTTTGGGTCAGTGTAGAGGTGACCCGCGTGTCCTCGCACGCGATAACGCTGCTAGCCGCCAGCGTTTCCAGCGCGCGCACGGTTATGTCGCCGAGATTCCCGATCGGAGTTGAGACGATGTAAAGTGCCGGTTCCAGATTGGGCGCAGAGAAAGCGTGCTCGGAGAGAGAGTAGCGATTCTTGTCCGCAGGTGGCTCGGTCCCCATGAAAACTCCAACAAATGCACGCAGGATGTAGGTGATCGCTCCTGCGCTAACCTCAGCACGTCAACGATGCAAGGTAAATCCACTGTTCTTCTTTCTGATATGCCACTGAAAAGCCGCTAAAACTGGACATACCCGAGGCGAATACGTAAGTCTTTCCCATCGGTGGACAAATAAAAATGGCAAATGCAATGCGGGGCAAAACCGGACAGCAACAGAGGCGGCAATTTCTGAAGGTAGCGCTTGCCGGCGCAAGCTCGTTGACGCTGGCGGGCTGTCTTGGCTCGTCGCTCGGATCGCTGCCGGGCGATCAGGTTCAGCCGACCGCCCAGCCCCAGACCACGGGTGAGGTTCTGGGAACCGGAAGCGTCCGGGTCGGACTTCTGCTGCCTCTTGGCGGCACCGGCGGCAATGCCTCCATCGGCACGGTCTTCAAGAACGCGGCTTCTCTTGCCCTTCAGAACTTCCCGAATGCGGATGTCCAGCTCCTGGTCAAGGATACGGGCGGTACGGCGGAAGGTGGCCGCAGCGCGGCCCAAACAGCAATTTCGGAAGGTGCGGAGCTGATCCTCGGCCCGATCTTTGCCCCGGCAGTGTCGGGAGCAGCTACTGCGGCACGCGCTGCAGGTGTGCCGGTGATCGCGTTTTCAACGGACACATCCGTCGCCGCCCGCGGTGTCTACCTGCTGAGTTTTCTGCCCGAGACAGACGTGAAGCGTATCATCGGATACGCCAACAGCCAGCAAAAGCGCTCCTACGCTGCGCTCATTCCCGAGGGGTCTTACGGGGCCGTTGCCGAGGCTGCTTTCCGCCAGGAAGTCGGGCGCGGCGCCGGCAGGATCGCGACCATTCAACGCTACAGCATGTCCGGATCGGATACGTCCGACCTTGTCGCCAAGGCGACTGCACTGCAATCGGTGGTCAATAACATCGATGCCCTGTTCGTGCCGGCAGGAGGCGGCGTTCCGGCGCTGGTTGTCCAGACTCTCGCCAACCAGAACGCTCCCCTCGGCAGCATCAAGATGCTCGGATCCGGGCAGTGGGACACGGCGCAGGTGAAAAACAACCCGACACTTGCCGGTGCCTGGTTTGCCGGACCGGAGGACAAGGGCTTCCAAGGATTTGCCCAGCGCTACCAGAGCACATACGGCTCCGCTCCACCGCGCAACGCCAGCCTCGCCTATGATGGGGTCACCCTTGCTGCAGGCCTGATCCGGTCCGCCGGGCCGCAACGCTTTCAGCAAAGCATTCTGACAAACAGGGACGGCTTCATCGGCATTGACGGCCTGTTCCGCTTCAAATCGAACGGCCTCAACGAACGAGGCCTGGCTGTTTATCAGATCACCGGGCAGGGAACCCAGGTGATTTCACCGGCGCCCAGGGATTTCCGCTCCGGGTTCTGACACCGCCCCTTCATCGGGAGTATTGCGTCCATGTTAAGCGGCAAACAGATCGTCTTGATCATCAGCGGCGGCATCGCCGCCTACAAGTCGCTTGATCTGATTAGGCGGCTGAAAGAACGCGGCGCGCGCGTGATNCCCATCATGACGGCAGGTGCCCAGGAATTCATTACGCCGCTTGCGGTCGGCGCGCTCTCGGCCGAGACGGTCTTTACCANCCTGTTNGACAGGCAAGCCGAACACGACGTTGGCCATATTCGCCTGGCACGCGATCACGACATGATCGTGGTGGCCCCGGCAACGGCCAATCTGATGGCGAAAATGGCGCATGGCATTGCCGATGATCTTGCAACCGCGGTTCTGCTGGCTACCGACAAGCCGGTTCTTGCGGCGCCGGCAATGAACCCGAAAATGTGGCAGAACCCTGCGACCTTGCGCAATTTCGAACAGCTGAAAGAACGCGGCATCCGGTTTGTCGGCCCAAGCAGCGGGGAAATGGCTGAAAAAGGCGAGGCGGGTACCGGCCGCATGAGCGAACCGCTGGAGATCGTTGCTGCCGCCAAAGCCGTGCTCCGGGACGAAGACATCCGGCAGAACCGCCTTCCCCTTGCAGGGAAGCACGTGGTGATCACGTCGGGCCCGACGCATGAACCAATCGACCCGGTGCGCTACATCGCCAACAGATCTTCTGGCAAACAGGGTCATGCGCTCGCCGCAGCCGCCTATGAAGCAGGTGCACGGGTGACGCTGGTTTCCGGCCCTGTCGAATTGCCGGATCCCGATAATGTGGATGTCGTCCAGGTGGAATCGGCCGCAGAGATGCTCCGCGCTGTTGAAGCGGCACTCCCGGCCGACATTGCCATTATGGCAGCTGCCGTTGCCGACTGGCGCGTTGCGTCGGAAGGGGCACAAAAGATCAAGAAAGACGGCAATGGCAAACCGCCTGTGCTGTCGCTGGTCGAGAACCCCGACATTCTGGCAACCGTCGGGCATCACGAGCGCCTGCGTCCGAAACTTCTGATCGGATTTGCAGCCGAAACGCAGAACCTGATCGACAATGCCCGCTCAAAACTGAAGCGGAAAAAGGCGGACTGGATCATTGCCAATGATGTCAGCCCGGAGACCGGCATCATGGGTGGGGATGCGAATACTGTCCGCCTTGTCAGCGGCACCGGCGTTGAAGACTGGCCGCAAATGGACAAGACCGAAGTTGCCCGGGAGATTATCGCCCGGGCTGCCGATGCGCTCAAAAAATACCGGTAACCCGGGCTAGCTACCCTAGGCCACTGACCCTAGAGGTGAAGCACCTTTCCGTAGACGAAGCGTTCGAATTTTTCGCCCTCTTCGCCGGGATAATCGCGGCCGTCGATATTGTCGGCCCAGTGGATCATCTCATGCAAGATGGTCGCGCCGGCAAGATGGACATCCTTGCCGCTTCGCGTGCTCACTATGTCGGTGCCGGCTTCAAACTTGCGGACCAGATCAGTGTCGATCTTGATGACGTTGTTGCCTGGCGTTGGCGTGAATTCTCCGTAAGCACCGGTCAGCGGAGTGACATCGATTTTCGGCTCTTCGCCCCATTTGAGCGCCCGCTTCAAGGACGTGTTGTCCAGTTGGCCATAGCGCTCGAAGGCGCGGCGTATTCTCCAGGATTTCGCCACGTCGGGCATATCGTATTTGACATAGCTTCGAAATTTTCTGAAACGCGCTTGATCAATCAAAGACATCCACATATTGAACCTCATAAGTGAATTAAACTCTTTTAAAACAGATACTTGACCTTGAAAATTGTGGTCAGATACAGCGGGAAAAATTCGCTGCCTTCACTTTCTTACGTCAATCAAACAGTCCAAATCAGGCCTTTAACGGGGCAGTCCGGACTCCATCCCTTCACCCCGATTTGCATGTATTTTCCTGCGGGCGCGCATGCCAACAGGTGGCCATGACTGAACGCTAACAAGCAAAAGTGGCATTGTTGCGGTTTTTAAATTTGTGTTTGTATGCCCTGAAACGCCGGAGCGACCCGCGAAGCAATCCGCTTCGCCGGTCGCCGGAAAGACGCGCCTGACAGGTCTTCACATTGCCTATGCCGCGAAGCGGAAGTAGCTCATGCTGATCGAACCGTACTCGTAGCTGCGGTGAAGCAACTCGGGATCCGGATCATCTGCGGCGGCTCCGAAAGCGAAAAAGAGGGGCAGCAGATGCTCTTCGGTCGGATGATTTTGCCGGAACTGAGGGGCTGCCTCCAGGTCCTTGAAATAGTCGATGGAACCGGCCTTGAGGCCTGCGTCCAGCCAATGATCAAAGGTTTCCGCCCATTCCGGTGCCTCTGATCCCTGCGGCAGGATTTGGCGCAGATTGTGGGTCGTGCTTCCGGATCCTGCGATCAAAATACCCTTTTCCTTCAGCGGTGCGACCGCCCTGCCGAGTTCATAAACCGATTCCGGCGTGCTGCCCTTGGGAAGGGACAAGGCGGTTACCGGAACATTGGCTCTCGGAAAAGCAAGCGAAAGCGGCACCCAGGCCCCATGATCAAGACCCCATTCACTGTCGAGATCGACGTCGTAACCGTTTTGCTCCAGGAGCTTGGCGGTTTCGTCCACTTGTTTTTCGCTGGCGCTGGCCGGATAGGAGATCTCGTAGAGCTCCGCCGGAAACCCCCGAAAATCGTGATAAGTGCGAAGCGGTCCCGGTGCGGAAAGTTTCAGGCCCTCTGTCTCCCAGTGAGCCGACAGGATCAAGATCCCGTCCGGCCAGTTGTCGCTCTCCGCAAAAGTTTTAAGGAACCGGCTGGCCGGCGTATCCTCTGCCGCCAGCGTCGGTGCGCCGTGGGCAAAAAACACGGGCGGAATCGGGCCTCGAACGTTAGACATGCAAGCGCTCCTTCGCTTTGTCGGCTTGGTTAGTTTTAGAAAAATAAGCGGGCACCGGCAAAGCAGAAGGTCAGAATTCGGAAAAGGGCTGTTCCCGATTCTGGAACAATCACAAAAAAACCGCCCCCGGTGTTTCCGGAAGCGGCTCTAATTGCGCTCAACGAAGACTTATCTGTAGCCGACGTTGATCAACTGAACGCGCCGGTTAATCGCTGCATCCGGCTGCGAGGGGTCCCGCAACTGCTCTTCTCCAAGACCGACGGCCTGAAGATACTGGCCCGGCACCTGGAAGGTCGTGACAAGCGCTTCGCGAACGGCATTGGCGCGCTTGATGGACAGTTCGAGATTGTAGTCTCGCGGACCGTCTGCGCTTGTGTGACCGACGATGAAGAAGGTCTGCCCCTGCAGATAAGGTGTGTGCAGAGCGTCGGCGATCAGTCCGACGGTCTCGTATGATTCCGGCCGGATGCGCGCCGAATTCAGATCAAACGTGATCTCCACGTTGAACTGGCGCAAGGACGCCAGCTTATCCCATAGCGGCAGGTTACCCGGCGAGTTGGCGCCCGGATACTTCTGGATATTTTCAAACGCTGCCTTTTGGAGGGCATCCGCGCTGATATCGACCTCCTGCTGGGCACCCTGCAGCGAGTTGATGATCTCGTTCCGGCTAAGCTGGGTCTGCGCTGTGGCGGACGATACCGAAACGGCAAGAAATGCGGCCGAGAAACCAGCCAAAAACATCTTTTTCATGAATAGTCTCCAGGGCAGGCTTAACGGTATCCGGCCAGATCGATGGCGGTGTTGCATTTCTTGCTGACGGTGCGCTCTGCCTTCAGCAGGCAGCGCAGAATGTGACCGGCACCGGGTTTGACGCCCTTGCAGCGCTGAGCAGCGTCGCGTTCACAGATCTTTGGGGCCGCTGCCTGTGCCGCAAGCCGCTCCTGGATGAGGGAGACAACAACCGCACGATCGGCGTTGCATTTCTGGGAAACTTTCGCCTGATTCTGGTCCAGGCATTGCCCGATACCGTTATTCGCCAGCGTAGCCGTCTTACAGTAAGTTTCGATATCCTTGCCGCAGCTAACGGACAAAATCTTGATCGCCTCGGCGAACCCCACTGTCTGGGCGAAGGCCGCAGGAGCCGTCGCCAAAAATACACCTGTCGTGAACGCAAAAATCAAACGTCTCATGTTGCAAATCTCCCAACCAAGGCAACATTCCGATGCGGCAGAGTGTTTCAGGAGATCGCCGAGGTTTCAAGGTGTTAGCTGAAAAAACTGGGAAGGAAAACATACCCTTGCCAATCTTGACAGGATTGGACGAATATCGTCGTCCAAACGGAACCCGAAAGACGGAAATACCATGCGCGTCACCCTGGAATTCAAACGGCTTGAACATGGCAGGGACCTTCCCCTGCCCGCCTACCAATCAGATCTGGCCGCAGGACTGGATCTGCTGGCCGCGGTCGACGGCCCGCTCACACTGGCGCCGGGTGAACGCACACTTGTGCCAACCGGCCTTGCCATGGCTTTGCCGGCGGGGTTCGAAGCGCAGGTTCGGCCGCGTTCCGGGCTCGCCGCCAAGCATGGCATCACCGTTTTGAACACGCCCGGTACAATCGACGCGGATTACCGGGGTGAGGTCAAGGTTATCCTGATCAACCTGGGCAATCAGCCGTTCGAAATCGTGCGTGGTGAACGCATCGCCCAGATGGTGATTGCACCGGTGCTTCAGGCCGAGATTGCCGAAGTTGAAACCCTGTCCGAAACGGAGCGCGGCTCCGGTGGTTTCGGCTCAACCGGCCGCGCATGAGGAAGCGCGGCTCATGAGGACCCCGGAGCTTGTCATTTTCGATTGCGACGGCGTTCTGGTCGATACGGAACGCCTGACCAACCGTACGCTGGCCGGGCTTCTGACCGACCTGGGATTTCCGATAACCGGACCAGAGTGCCAGAAACGCTTCATGGGGCGAACGCTGGAAGCTGTTCAGGAAATTGTTGAGGAAGAACTCGGCCGGAAGCTGCCGGACGACTGGCTGGATCAATTGCGCGCCCGCGATGTCGAGAGCTTCAAGGCGGGCATTTCGCAGGTGCCGGGTGTTGCGCAGGTCATGGACTTGCTCGACCAGCGCGGCATCCCCTACTGCGTCGGGTCTTCCGGGAAATACGAAAAGATGCGCGCAACGCTTGGCAGTTCGGGTCTGCTCCCGCGGCTTGAAGACAGGCTCTTTTCGTCCCAGGACTGTGAGCAGGGTAAACCGGCGCCGGATGTCTTCCTGTTGGCGGCACGAACGATGGGATATGGGCCTGAAACCTGTGTTGTCATCGAAGACAGCCTTCCCGGCGTCCTTGCGGGGAGGGCTGCAGGGATGAAGGTTTTTGCCTATGTCGCAGATCCCGTTTCCGACCGCGCAGCCCTTCGACATGCTGGCGCGACCCTGTTTGAGAACATGTCGGAACTGCCGGATCTGTTGTTTTCCAAATCCTGAAGCTACTCTGGAAAAAAGTTTTACAGGTGATGTTTTTGTGGGAAGACAAGTCCCTTAAAAATTGACGGGGTGAACACTACTTTAGCCCTTCGAGCGCAGCAACAAGGCGGACCAGGGAGAACTGCCATGACGATAACGACCAGCGGCCGTGGGAAAATCTATTCCTCCATTACCGAAACCATCGGCGACACGCCGATCGTACGGCTGGACCGGTTGGCTCAGGCCCACGGCGTCAAGGGCAACCTGCTGGCCAAGCTTGAGTTCTTCAACCCGATCGCAAGCGTCAAGGACCGTATCGGCGTCGCCATGATCGAGGCCATGGAACGGGACGGGCGGATTGAACCCGGAAAGTCGACGCTGGTCGAACCGACCTCCGGCAACACCGGAATTGCCCTTGCCTTTGTCGCTGCGGCCAAAGGGTACAGGCTGATCCTGGTCATGCCCGAGACGATGTCGGTCGAGCGGCGGAAAATGCTCAAGATCCTCGGCGCCGAACTGGAGCTGACCGAAGGTCCGAAAGGCATGAAAGGCGCGATCGCCCGTGCGGAAGAACTGGTCTCCGAAATCGATGGCGCAATCATTCCGCAACAGTTCGAAAACCCGGCCAATCCGGAGATTCACCGCAATACGACGGCGGAGGAAATCTGGAACGATACCTCTGGGCAGATCGACGTCTTCGTTTCGGGTATCGGCACCGGTGGCACGATCACCGGTGTCAGTGACGTTCTGAAAAAGCGCAAACCTGATCTGCACGTCGTTGCCGTCGAACCGACCGATAGCCCAATTCTTTCCGGCGGCGAGCCCGGTCCTCACAAGATCCAGGGCATCGGCGCCGGATTCGTCCCCGGCGTGCTGGAAACAGGCGCCTATGACGAAGTGCAGACGGTTTCCAACGAAGATGCCTTCGCAATGGCGCGGGAAATCGCCAGGACCGAAGGTGTTCCGGTCGGCATATCCTCCGGAGCTGCCATTACAGCGGCCGTTCGGGTCGGTCAACGCGACGGCATGGAGGGCAAGAACATCGTCATCATCATTCCGTCCTTCGCCGAGCGATACCTGTCGACGGCGCTGTTCGAAGGACTTTGAGGCAGACGAACCTTCCCGACAAATATGCTCTTTGCCAGCACGGCCCTGAACCGGGGTCTGGGTGCGCGAAAGACAAGAAAGGCTCCGGATCACCTCCGGGGCCGCACTGTGATTGAAATCTAACGAATCGAGACTGCTGTTCCCGTCGCGCTGACCATCAGCATGGAGCCGTTTTGTCCGACGGTTTCGTAGTCGAGGTCGACGCCGATAACGGCATTGCCGCCAAGCGCTTGCGCCTGCTGGCACATTTCCTCGATTGCAATCTTGCGCGCCTTGGCCAGTTCTTCCTCGTAGGCGCCGGAACGGCCGCCGACGATATCCCTGATGCCGGCAAAAAGATCCTTGAAGAGATTTGCGCCAAGAATGGCCTCGCCCGTGACCAGGCCTTTGTAGTCCAGATCTTTTCCCTCGATCGTGTTCGTCGTGGTCACCAGCATGCNGTCTCTCCTCGTTGTNTCGACAGTCAGGGAGATGGGGTGACCTGAAACCATTGCAAGACGCCCGTNNCGGAACTCGGGTCACGTNCCTTGCGCTTGCTCNGCCNGTGTTTCGNAGAACCGGNCNGGGAGNCGGCCCGGTTTGCGGGCCGCGCTCCTTTGCGNTCANGACAGGTGATAAACCTNCTGGAGGCCGTAGACCGGGGTTTCCAGGCCTTCCATTCGCGCTTTCAACTGCAGGGACAGAAACTGCGAGTAGTGGCGTGACTGGTGAAGATTGCCGCCGTGGAACCACAGAGCCTCCTGCTGGGTCGGTTTCCACATGTTGCGCTGTTCACCTTCCCACGGACCCGGATCCTTGGTCGTGTCGGAGCCGAGGCCCCAGACCTTGCCGACCCTGTCCGCCATCTCCTGGCCCATCAGATCCGCGACCCAGCCGTTCATCGAGCCGTACCCGGTCGCATAGACGATCACATCCGCTTCCAGTTTGCTGCCGTCGTCCAGGACAACGCCGTCTTCAACGACTTCCGTGACCTGGCCCCGTTTCAGCTTGATCTCACCGTCGATGATGAGTTGGCTGGCGCCGATATCGATGTAATAGCCAGACCCACGGCGCAGATATTTCATGAACAGGCCGCTGTCGTCGTCGCCCCAGTCCAGCCAGAAGCCGGCTTTTTCGAGCCCGTCATAAAAGTCCGCGTCGCGCTTTTTCATCTCCGCATAGGCCGGGATCTGAAATTCGTGCAGGATCCGGTAGGGCAGGGATGCGAAAATCAGGTCGGCTTTCTCGGTGGTGACGCCCGCCCGGACGGCTTCTTCGGAATAGAGCGCGCCCAACCCAACATCCATCAGGGTGTCGGACCGGACAATATGCGTCGACGAGCGCTGGACCATGGTGACGTCGACATCGTTTTCCCAAAGCGCTGCGCAGATGTCGTGGGCCGAATTGTTCGACCCGACGACAACAGCTTTCTTCCCGCGATAGGCATCCGGGCCCGGATGCTTCGATGAATGGTGCTGGTCGCCCCTGAATTTTTCCATGCCCGGAAAGTGAGGAACATTCGCCTTGCCGGACATGCCGGTGGCCATCACCAATTGCTTGGGGCGCAAGGTGATGTCCTTGCCGTCGCGCTCGACGACAATTGTCCATTCCTTCTTCGCTTCGTCATAGCTGGCCGACTTGGCAACCGTGCGGCTCCAGTAGTTCAGCTCCATGACCTTGGTGTACATCTCAAGCCAATCGCCGATCTTGTCCTTCGGGCTGAAAATCGGCCAGTTTTCCGGAAACTTGATGTAAGGCAGGTGGTCGTACCAGACCGGATCATGCAGGCAGAGCGACTTGTAGCGGTTGCGCCAGCTGTCGCCGGGCCGGTCGTTCTTCTCGATAATAATGGTTGGAACACCGAGCTGCCGCAGCCTGGCTCCGAGCGCGATCCCGCCCTGACCGCCGCCAATGATCACGCAGTAAGGCTGAGTCGTGAAGCCCAGTTCTGTTTCTTCCTTCTCCCGCTCTTCCTTCCAGGTTGTCCTGTGTTTGCCGGCACCGTGTTTGGCCCCCAGCGGCCGCTGAAAGCCCTTGGGCTCTTCGTGACCCTTGAGTTCCACCGTTGTGGTCAGCAAGGTCCAGATCTTGTTGTCCTTCAGGCGGATCAGCCCAAAACAGCGTGCAACCGCGGTTTCGAACTGGATCCAGGCCGTGATCACACCGCCTTCTTCCGTCGGAACCTCTCCTTCGGCGATTGTCCAGTTGCTCGGTGCCGTCGCGGCGAGCTGGCTGGTCAGCATATCGCGAACCTGATCCTTGCCTTCGACGGTCTTGAGGTTCCAGGTGAAGGCGACAAGATCCCGCCAGTAGCAATCGTCCTGAAACAGCTCCACCGCCTTGTCGATGTCGCCGGCTTCCAGCGCGCCGCCAAAGGTTTTTAGAAAGGTTTCGGTTTGATGCACCAAAGGTGTGTCGAGCATTTTATTCCTCCCAATATTCAGGCCTGGGAGGATTGCAGACGCCATGGGCTGCGCGCTATCGCACGCAGCCGTTTTGTGAAAGCAAAGCCAAACAATCTGCTTTGCCTGTTGCGTGTGCAACAGCGCGCAACACAGGCGCATGGGTGCAACGTTGCGCGGTCAGGTTCAATTCAGCGCTTGTTTGACAGACCCGCCTTGCGCATCCGGCGCAAGACGGTTGAGCGATTGATGCCGAGGCGCCTTGCGACCAGCGACATGTTTCCATCGCACGCCTCGAGCAACGCTTCCAGGTCGTCTTCCGGGTTCGTCCGTGCCTGTTCAGAAAAGGCTGGCGGCGGCAGGTCCGGCAAATCGATGACGGATCCGTCGACCATCGCCATGGCGATATCGAGCGTTGTCGACAGTTCGCGGATGTTTCCGGGCCACTCCCGGCCATTGAGTTCGGCGCGGGCGGCAGGAGACAATCGAAAATCCTTCGGCGACCGCCGGAGCAGCCGCTCAGCAAGCCAGTCGAAATCCTTGCGGTGCCGAAGCGGTGGAATGGCGACGACCGAGCCGGCGAGCCTGAAGTAAAGTTCAGGCCGGAGTTCCTTCAGATTGCTGGGCTTTGCGGGATCCTGTCGCACCGAGGCAATCACGCGCAGATCACTGCGGGCTTCCAGCAATGCGAGAAGGAGCGACTGGCTTTCGTCATCGAGATCCTCAACCCCGCGCAGAAACAGGGTGCCCGAAGCCGCCTCTGCAATTGCGTCGACCTTTTCCTTCCCGAGCGCGGAACACGAAAGCGCATGAAAGGCGCGGTTGGCCGGCCCAAGAACATGAACGGCTCGCGCCAGATACTCCTTGCCTGTTCCGGTTTCGCCGACCAGCAGGATGGGAACCTGTGTCGCGGCGAGCCGGTCCACTTTCGCGGCCACCTGGGCCAGCGCCGGGTCGGGTCCGCAGAAACCACGCAAAGGGCCGGACAATGCACCCAGCGCCTGGGAGCGCGGCACTCTCGCTGTCGGCGGCGCAATCGCATGACCAAAGAGCCCGCGGCCATCGCGCAGGCGAAGAACACGTTCTTCCGGCGGGCGCCCACGCATTAGGTCCGGCAAATCATCGATGCTCAAATCCAGGTGCTGGTCTATCCGGGTGCCGATCAGCTCCTCAGCAGTCTCGGAGGCAAAACACTCCAGCGCGCCGCGGGTCATGCCAGTGATGTGGCCGCTGTCATCCAGCGCAATGGCGGCTTCGGGGTCGACCTCCAGAAATTCGGCTGACGTGGAGAAACGCAAGACCCATTCCTTGCGCTTCATCGCCATGAGATTTGCCATTTCAACCCGTCGTGCCGACGCCTTTACCAGGTTCATCGCAAGGTTCTGGCTCGATTTCGGACTTGGCGAACGCAAGAGCGACACATCCAGCACGGCTGCAAGATTGCCGCTCGTGTCGAAGATCGGCGCGGACGTGCAGGAAAGCGGCGTATGGGACAATCCGAAGTGATCACCCTGATGAATGGTCACCGGCTTGCCGGTCACGATGCAAGATCCGACCCCGCAGGTTCCCGCCAGATCTTCGGACCAGTCCGATCCGAGATAGAGCCCTGCCTGGCGCAGCTCTTCTTCAAATCTCGGATCACCGAAAAAGTCGACGCTGATGCCTTTGGCATCGGCCAGGATCAGCACGTAGTTCTGTCCTGCGACCTGCTTGAAAAGCGTTTGCAGCCCGGACCGGGCCGTTGCGATCAATCGCTCGGACTGTTCCTGGTGCTCCCTGAGCCGCTGCTCGGTGACGATATGCGGCGGTTCCGGACGTGTCGGGTCCATACCGTAGGTCTGGACGCACCGGCGCCAGCTTTCCGAGACAAGCTCGTCCCTGCCGGTTTCGTGTCCCCGAAGCACCCGGTCGATTTCGCTCACGTGTTCTGTGTCGCGCATGCCATCCTCCCTGGCATAGCGCTTTACGATAGCCTGACCGCCGGTCTTTGCAAACAATCGCTCGAAAAGGGCTGCTCAGGCCGCCATTTTCGACACGTCCCGGCCGCGATAACTGAGCGCTTCGGCAAGATGGATGCGGCCAACGGTGTCCCGACCGTCGAGATCGGCCAGCGTCCGAGCGAGTTTCAGAACCCGGTGATAGCCGCGTGCGCTGAGATGCAGCTTTTCGGCGGCATCGCGCAGGAATGCCAGACCCATTTCGTCGGGCTGCGCCATTTTCTCGACAATGGAAGCCGGCGCCTGAGCGTTGCAGCGGCAAGCGATCCCGAGATCGAAAAACCGCATCTCCTGAATGCGCCGGGCTTCGGCAACGCGCGCCGCGACCACGTCCGACGGCTCTGCCTCGGCCGGGCCGATCAGATCTGCCGCAGTGACTGCCGGAACATCGATCCGGACGTCGATCCGGTCAAGAAACGGTCCAGAGACGCGGGTCTGGTAGTCGGTTACGCAGCGCTCGCCACGGCGGCACACATGACCCGGTTCGCCTGCATGGCCGCAGCGGCAGGGGTTCATGGCAGCCACGAGCTGGATGCGCGCAGGATAGGTAACCCGATGGTTGGCGCGCGCGATCACCGCCTCGCCGGTCTCCAGCGGCTGACGCAGGCTGTCGAGCACCTGCGGATTGAATTCCGGCAATTCATCCAGAAAGAGAACGCCGTTGTGGGCCAGCGACACCTCTCCGGGTCTTGCACGCAAACCGCCACCGACCAGGGCGGCCATGGAGGCGGAATGATGCGGCGAACGGAACGGGCGCCGGTCGGTCAGCCGGCCTTCGGCGAGCTCCCCGGCCAGCGAGGCGATCATGGAGACTTCCAAAAGCTCGCGCGGTGTCAGCGGCGGCAGGATGGAGGGCAGGCGGCTGGCCAGCATCGACTTGCCCGACCCCGGAGGGCCGGTCATCAGCAGGTTGTGACCTCCCGCGGCCGCGATTTCGAGCGCACGCCTTGCCGTTTCCTGACCCTTGACTTCGGCAAGGTCAGGCAGCACTCCGGGGTTGCCCTGAAGCTTGGCGGCCGGGCGGGAAAGGATCTGCGTTCCCTTGAAATGATTGGCCAGCTGGATCAACGAGCGCGGTGCCAGAATATCCATGTCGGCGTCGGCCCAGGCCGCTTCGCTGCCGCTGGCCGCGGGACAAATCAAACCCTTGCCGAGTGCGTTCGCCCCCATCGCGGCAGGAAGAACACCGGCGACCGGCGCCAGCGTTCCGTCGAGGCCGAGTTCGCCCAAAACAACGTAGCCGTCGAGAATCTCTGCCGGAATGGCACCGATTGCGGCCATCACGCCAAGCGCAATGGGCAGATCGTAGTGCGACCCTTCCTTCGGCAAATCCGCAGGGGCGAGGTTGACGGTGACCCGTTTGGCCGGCAGCGCAAGTCCGGACGCGGAAAGGGCTGCCCTGACGCGTTCCCGGCTTTCGGCGACCGCCTTGTCCGGCAGGCCGACAACGTTGAAGGCCACCATGCCCGGCCCGACATGCACCTGCACATCGACCGGAACAGCATCGATACCTTGAAAAGCGACCGTCGTGACGCGACTGACCATGCGCAGCCCTCTACCTTGAGATGTATTTCAACCAAACATATCTCAAATCAGGTTGCAAGAACAAATGTGGAACGATTTATGGCGGAGCGGCTGCTACTGCCCTGTCGACACCGGCGTCTCCCACCGGAACCAAAGGTAATGACGGGCGCTTATTCGCACTGCCGATGGGTGTCAGGACGCGTAAATGCGCAAGCTGCGGGGAATTTTGGTGCACCCTGTCGTGCCGCTTAGAACCTGGTGCAGATAGGGGGGAATGCAGAAGTCCTCACTTGGGGTGAGACCGTTCATCTCCATCCAGTCCGACAGGAGCTCAATCATCTTGTCCGGGTCTTTTTCGAACATCGCCCTGCAGAGCTCCGTGTCGAGCTGCAGGTTTTCGCTAGTCGTTTTCGAAACGATCATGGGCATCTCAGGTCACATTATACAATCATAGCGTGCCATAATGATGGATGCTATTTTCGGGAAAGACCAGCACATAGGCGTTATGCCGTTCCCGGCCACCATAAACCGGTGTTATGGGCGATTGCCGGCTGCATCACGCTCCCTCGGACTGAAGAACGCAAGTCCGCAGCACAGGATGCCGGACGCAACAAACAGCGCCGGATGGCCCAGCACGGGTATCGCAAACCCGGCGACAACGGGACCAACGCCCTGTCCAAGGGAAATCAGGAAAAAAGTCAGACCGAAGCCGATGGACGGCGCATCCCGGAAAATGCGCATGCTCCACATGCCGTAAAGGGCTGTCATGACAATGAAACCGACACCGAAGAAGGCGGCGGAGAAATAAATGCCGTGCTGTATTCCGATCAGAAAAGGAAGGGTTCCAACGGCAGTGCCGACGACGAGCGCCAGGACCCAGTAGGTCCGTCGCAAGCCCCATCGGTTGACGAAGCCCCCGGCAAAACACCCGGTCACGCCTGCCATACCAAGCAC